>JGI994J12354_10006025_pt1 | contig 10242 bp, 10 predicted proteins | sample IntmicLarv3ML3BL_FD_12354 | JGI IMG/M metagenome (IMG submission 12354)
TCTTAATGCCCGGTATGATTCTGAGGCCGATAGAATTATAGTGGTTGCTAGAACAGATAAATCGGCATCCGGTTCGGCAACGTTACCTGCTCCGGAAGCATTGCCGCAGGAACCGCTTGGCTTTAATGAAAATAAAATCAACGATAATGAAAACGAGTTATCTTTAATTCCGGTTAATTTTCCGACAAAACAAATAACCGGCACCGGCAGATTTGTGCGTATCGGCATTATTTCCGCACTGATCGTATTGCTGACGGTTTTTGCATTTGCTACTTTTTCGCAATCCATTGGTGGCGAAATTAAATTCCGTGCTGCAGAGCGGTACGATACACAGGCGACGGTGATATTGAAAGAGAAAAAAGGCGCTTCCGGCTACGCAACATTTTATATGCAGGACATAGAAGCCGAATTGGAGTGGTATGTCGGATCGGATATCTATGATGGAATTTTCGAAGGAGACGAGGGCGTTTTACACTACCGTATAGATTCGAAAAATTCAATACGCTTTTTCGATCAATTTATCAGAGACGACGGCAAAAAGATGGTCAAAGACCGGGTGGAAAAATATTTTTACGCGCTTCCTTTTTTCGTTGTTATTTATCTGATTTTATTTTCAAACTTGAACAGAGTGACGCTTCTGTTTTCCAAGAAACGTACCAAGACGGCGGTTGTGGTAAGAAAAGATACGTATATAGAAAAGGACAAAACGCTGTTAAGGATGTTTTTTGAACTGGATGATCAATCCGTCTGGACGTTCACCGTATCTCAGCAATTGTACTATAAGGCGGAGAAAAATCAAAATGTAACTCTTATTTATAAAGAGCTTAAAAAGAAAAATATATATCTTTTGGACTTTGAATGAAAAAAGGAGAGAAGAGCAAGATATGAGAACACCTGAACAAATTATGGAAATAAAATTCAAAAAAGCATTTTCGGGCTATGATACAAAATCAGTAGATGATTTTTTGGATGAGTTAACGAAAGACTATTCTCTGTTGTACAAAGAGAACACAGAATTAAAAGAAAAAATCCATATACATAAGAAAGCGCAGACAGAAGGAGCCGTCTGTATATATTGCGGACAGTCATTGGTTGAAGAATAAAGTTGTACCGCCGGACATGGATTAACTCCACACCCGGCGGCTTTGTTATATCGGCAATACTGCATAAATGGCGGCTGATTATATTTTTTTGTACCGTTCTTTATGCGAGCATCTCATTCAAAATTATAGGGATAGACTTGTTAAATATATAGAAAAAAATGAAACCTTTGAGAAGTTCAAGGACTGCATTGATGAAGTCCACAGGTTTAACGAAGAAGATGCTTTTGTAACAGGCTTCCGGCTAGGGGCAAGGTTAATAATCGAATCATTTTGCGAAGACGACGGATTTTTCACCGATATTGATGCGTGAAAAACCCGTTATTTTTTTATGCAACAGAAAAGACTCAGCGGAGTCTTTTCTCGTTCCGTCAAGCGGTCAGATTCCGAGTTGCGGTAAACAAAGAAACCAGCTTCTTCGGAAAAAGCCAAACTAAATATTATTGCCCAAAACACAAAAAAATATTCACCCAGCCTTGACAAAAATAAAAAACCGTGTTAAGATGATTGCGTAAATTAAATATTTGAAGTGCCGAAACTGCAGAGATCTTTACATATTAGGCACGGATAACCTTGAAAAGCGAACTTGCCTGTCTGCTTTTTTGTGTTTCCGTGACCCGATATGTAAGGGTTTTTTTGTTTTGCGTAAATACATTGCGTAGAAGTGAGAAAGGGTTCTGCGATTTCTGACGCAAACAGACCAAAAAACATTAATTTAGGAGGCACAAAATGAAAGAATCAATCTTTAAAAGCTATGAGGAATTGCCATTGTTCCTCAACGCAGAAGTGGTCGGAAAGGCGCTGGGGGTGTCAATTTCCTCAGCATATGAGCTAATGCACGAAAAAAATTTCCCCAGTGTTCGCATCGGCAATCGGCTCATTTGGTTCAGCGACAAACATGTCCCGGAACACGGTGAAAAAGTATGTGGAGCAGCTTGAAGAAAAGCATTTTATAGAGACGGAACACACAAATGTTTTTACAAAAAGCGGAATGAAACGCAATGGTAATCTCAAATATACGCTCCGCCCGATTCAGGAAGCGATTGAGTATTATTATCAGATGCAGTTGAAAGTTTTAATTCACGAGCAGGCAAAAGCCGAAGCAAATCAGCGGCTTGACGAATACAATCGAAAGCGGGGTCGCAGAGCGGGATGAAAAAATTATGGGGGAATTTAAAAATGAAACGATGCAGGATAAAGCAACAGGCACAAAAGCGCCTGTTGCGATTCACATTTGGCGAATTTTTGATACACTGTAAACAAAGAAAAACTTTCGACCGATAGGGGCAATAAAGTCGGGCTTTAGGAAAACAATTTTTATACAACATCCCATTCAAAAACAACTATATCTTCCTGTAGTGCATAAATGTTTCATAAGGAGCAAAACCACAGCTTGTCCAGAATTCATAGCCAATCTCATTTCGTGACAAAACAGATAAATCTATTTTGTCCACTTTCAAGTAGTCAACAAGTTTATTAAATGCTGAGCTCCCATACCCTTTTCGTCTGAACTCTTTCATAATAAAAAAGTGTCTGATAAAAACAGGGGTTTGGATTTTATTTACAAGTGTGTATCCGATTTGCGTATTATCAACATCAAAAATAATAACTATATAATTATTAGACGAAATAAATTCCATCATTCGATTCTCTAATTGTTGGATAGACATAGTATTATAGCTGCCACCTTCATCTATAAGGCATTTATTTAAAAAAGCCAATTTTTTACAGTGTTCTTCCGTAGCAGTTATAAATTTTATTTTTTGTTGCATAACTTATCATATGCCTCCAATGCTTCTTTGCTGTGCATTGCAAATATAATTCCAAGTTTTGCGCAATGATCAGCAACGAATTTTTCATATTCAGTTGAGTTCCATATGTCCCATAAAAAATCATTATCATCAAAATCCATTACTTGGTTACGGACTATATTTTTTTCGACATCGGCCGATATTCCATCTGGAAATACTCGTCGTTGGATATTGCCACCTCGTATAAAGAAAAAACACTCTCCTAACGCAATATCCAAATCGGGATGCAATTTGTCAAGAATAATGGCATAATCGTTCATGTTGACAATTGGAAGAAAAGGACGCAAGCCGAGCATCGTTATAGCGCCCAGTTGTTTCATTTTTTTTATATGTTGGATTCTTTCATCTGGGGATGGAATAGGATATGGCTCAAGATATGTTGTGCTTGCCGAATATCTCGTTATACTTGAGCCTGCAATAAACTTGTATCCGGATTTTTGATGCTCTTTTATGATTTCTGATAACTGTTCATATTCCGAGTCGGAAAAAATTGACCTTGTAGAAAAAGTCAAGTCGCAATTAACTGCTTTAACAATATCGCCTAGCAATTTTATGCCTTGCTGAGCTCGTGGTGGAGCAAACGAGTCAGTGTCTCCACTGATATAAATAATATTGTATCGATCTCTGTTCTTTACCAAAAAATCAATAATTTCAATCAATCCCAAATTGACATAAGAACCAAATTCGTCTTGCACATAACAAAACGCGCAACGATAAGGGCAATATGTATGGTCAGTAAGTGGACCGAGCGAAACCATCGCTCGGTGACCATCAATATAAAATGGATTGCTCTTATCGCGTTTCAATTTAGACATATGTGTTTGTTTCCTTCCCATGAACGACAATATTTCCATCATTTGCAGATTGTTTGATGGATTCAAGAATTTGAAGGTTGTATATCGCATCCTCAAAATTAGCTGATAACGAAACAATGGAAGTATCGCCAGTTTGAATCGCTTGAATTATACGTGGCACAAAATATCTAAACGAACCTGAAAAAATCGAGATTTTATTTTGTTGCTCATCTTCAAAAACACCCTCGACATTGACAACTTGTTTATTCCCAATATTATCCCTTTTGTATATGGACAGTTTCTGATCAAGTGAATATTGAATTTCACCTTGATCCCCAAAAATGCTAATATCAAAACATGAACCCACATATGAACCGGCATTGATGTAATACTGAACACTTAATTCTTCAGATAAATTAATTTGAGCGGCACATATGGTGCTCGCATCGATATTATGTGTATTACCATCTTTATCTTGGCGTTGCTTAGTAACAGGATTTAGAAAACCGTTAAGGCTTATGACGTTTCTGCTATCAAACCAATACTGGATAAGATCAGTGAAGTGAGAGGCCATAGCAAGCCTCACGCCGCCGCCTTCCTTCCCGTCAAAGCTCCAGCACCAATTGGCAGTTGTACTGGCAAATCCCGTCCCTTGCTGATTCAATTTTACTGAGTACACTCGTCCGATTTCACCACTATCAATTAGTTCTTTAATTTTTTGTACATATGGGTTGTAACGCAGTTGATGATCAACTACAGCAATCTTTTTGTATCCCTCGACCAATGTGGCCATTTCTTGAACTTCTGATGGATCATCAGAAAGAGGTTTTTCACAAATGACATGCTTTTCCCTTTTAATTGCGTATTTAACAGCCGATAAATGATGGCGATTAGGCGATGTAACACAAACAAGATCAATCTCCGCAATATCGCATAATTCTTTATAATCAGCACAAGCAATTGGTATGCTATATTTTTCCGCAAATTCTTGACTCCTCGTCTTGGAACTCCCGCAAATTGCGATGACCTCTGCATCTGCGCACAGCTTAAACCCGTTCAAGTGTGTGCGAATTCCCACGCCGGTACCAATAATACCAATTTTGACTTTAGACATTTTAATTGACCTCCTTATTTACTAAACGAAACCCGTTTACTTTATAAACATTATTAGCGGGGTTGTGATTTCTATATGTTGGCCTTAGGTTCGCTATACTCCAATCAAAGCAACCACCACGTAAACTTTTAGCTTCAATTTTATCAAGATTTGTTTGCACAGGATCAATGCAATAGCCATCTTTATCAAAAATATAAATATTCGCATTAGGTAAATCTTCATCATTAGGAATTAATTTTGGCTCTTCAATACCTTCGCTGTTTTTAACCCAATAATACTTAACTTCTTGTTTGGAAGAAATATCATCTTGATATGTCGGATAACTTTCAACGATACATTTCATGTAAACATCTTCACTGAACCAATCCATACACCACTCTCTAAGATTACCTATCATGTCAATAATACCTAATGAGTTAGCATATTTATTATTTATTGGAATGACATTTCGCGTTTTGTTTGTTTTATCTCCAGTATAATTGACTTTTTCATCAAGTAAATTTTGCAACACCACTATGTCGTCTGACATAAAGTCGTTGTTATCTTCGCCTCCGCGGCAAGCATATTCCCATTCGGCTTCTGAAGGCAAAGTACAACCAAACCATTTGGCGAACACCATTGCCTCAAACCAATTCACAAAATTTGCTGGTTGGTCCGGACTATTTGAATATGAATTGTTCATATGAGAAGTGTCAGCATATGGAAAAATGAAAATACGTATGGGAAAGGTAGGACAATACTACCGCACTCCTAAAATCTATGTGCCCACGAATCTCAAAATTGGAGTTCATTTCTCCCCGTCTAAAAATTCACTTCAAAAATCACAAAGTAACCCTGGACTTTTCTTGATAGATATGTTATAATAAATTCTGGTTCGGTAAATAAAGTGACTCGAAAAATTTTCCTGGACTTTTTGAAACTATTATGGTATAGTATAAGAAACCAATACATGGGGGTGGAAGTATTGCCAACTTTTATTGATATGTTTGCCGGAGCAGGTGGATTTAGTGAAGGATTTTTGCAAGCCGAATACAACGGCTTGTTTTACGATTTTTTACTTGCAGGAGACATTAACCCAACTTGCGAAGTCACACACCGGATACGCTACAATGAACAGCTTGGTTTAAAAACAGAGTTTTTGACCAAGGATATTACTGATTCGGATTATATCGAAATCCTTTGTGGATTGATTGAGAACAAATTTGGGAAAACGAAAATAGATGTTTTAGTTGGTGGTCCGCCATGCCAGTCTTTCAGCCTAGCTGGAGAACGGCGAAAAAATGACAAGAAAGATGATTTGTTTGCATATTATCTGAGTGTCATAGATGTTATTCAGCCCAAGTATTTTGTTATGGAAAATGTAGCCGGTATCCTCACAAAAGATAATGGAAAAATCAAGGAACGCATTATATCTGAGATTCGCAACATAGTTGATTATAAGCACCTTCAAAAGTTTTATGAATACTTGTCTATAAAACACTGCGCTGTTGGTTTGAAAACTTCGCGTTCTTTGGAATTTCAATTAGCGCTTGATAAAATAAAAATAGTCATTATACAGCAATCTGCATCAGATACGCGCCGCAACGATTATCTTTCTGTACTGAAAAAAATTCAGTCAGGTAAGTACTCGGATTCAGAAAAGAAGTTTTTACTTCAAGCCATTTTGTCTGAAAAAAACACAATCTCCATCCCTGAGTTAAATGTTTATATTGATCGCGTTGCAGAAAAGTTTGTGAATGCATTTCGGAATAACAAGGTGATTAGCGAAGAGGAGCGCAATGTCGTTCGACAGGCACTCAATCTTATGAAAGCACAGCAGGATCTTAATATTATTGCAAGGCGATTGAAGACCCACATAAATGAAGCGCACTTGAACCGGAGTAAATATAAAGAACGTTTTGACAAAATGACTGATTATCTTGAAAGCGTTGAAATTATTTCTATCTGCAATAGTACAATTGATTCTTTGCTAAAGCGTGTAACAGATGCTAACACATCAAAAGCGTTAGGTGACACAAAACTTGCAGTTGAGATTCTCTACGAAGATACGATGGAAACGGTTCGTCGTATTGAATCAATTGTTCAAGCCACCGCCTCCGATGCTATGCGAAAGGACCTCCAAGATCTGGTGCATCAAATCCAACTATATCGGATTAAGGCGCCAATTTTACTAAATGCTTCGGATTATGGCGTGCCGCAAAATCGTCAGCGCGTGGTGTTTATTGGTTGTCGAAACGATCAGCAGCTCATATCCGAAGTTCCACCCACAATAAGCAACAACGAAAAAGTCACTGCTGGTGAAGCTATTGGCGATTTAAATTATATTGGAATCGGCGAAAAAGCTACTGTTTATAACAATGCATTCTACAAAAAGTTCTGCAAAGCTGCTGTTGGCAGTATAAAGCGAAGTATCTTAGGCGGAAAACACCATTCGGGTACCGGACGTTATGCCGAAGTGAGAACGTATGCTGAATGGAGCCGTCTTGGTCGATTAAATCCTGAGCGTTTTCCAAAATTTGCGCCAACATACACATCTGCAAATTCAGTTGAAGAACTGGAGCAATCCACTTTAGAAATATCCAAGCTTGCAAACCACGAGACGTCAAACCATAATGCCGATGTTCAAGCACGGTATGCGCTCATCCGGAAGTACGGGAGCTATTCTTTAGCCAAGGAAAAAGAACCCAATAATAAATTGCTTACTGGAACCAACAAACGAAATTATTCGTGTTTGGCGGCAGACAAGCCTAGCACGACCATCGTTACGCTTGGAGATGATTTTGCCCACTATGGAGCAGATCGTTCCTTGACTGTTCGTGAGATGGCACGACTGCAATCGTTCGATGACAGTTTTGTGTTTCAAGGCAAACGTACAACCGGAGGCGATCGCCGAAAACTTGAAACGCCGCAATATACACAAGTCGGCAACGCTGTACCGCCGCTTATGGCACATGCAATTGCGCTAGAAATTCTAAAGCATATCAAATAAAGAATGGACAGGCCAACAATGGTCTGTCCATTCTTTATCTTTATGAGATAATTCTATATAGCCAATGTTTCCATACTGCCAAATAGATCGTCTTTGCGTTTCGCTTTTATTCTCCATGCATTACCATGATTTTTCCCGCTATATGCGCCCTCGCAAGAGGTATAGCCGCGCCAATCATATGTCACAACGCCCTCTTTAATAAGGGTAAGGAAAGTTGTAAACTGTGGCGACCTTGAGAATACTATCCGTTCATATTTAAACTGGGATATATCGCCATCAGTGCGGCTTGTTGCTGTAACCCATAGAGTGGCTGGGTGTTTAAGATATAATTCTTTCTTTAATTCAGAAAACAGCCAAAACGCCGTCAACTCGCTTTTCTGTTGCTGTGTGTTTTTCCTTCGCAGTTCAACTCTGCGACTTTCTTCATTGACTTCAAGATAGAAGCCTTGGTTATTTTGGGGTGCCAGTTCTGAGCCGATCGTAATATACAGGCTCTTTGCACCGGAGTGTTTATCAGAATCATACCCGTAGTATCTGGCAAAAGCAGACACTCGCTTCCTATCGTTTGTCTCATAGGCCGCGATAGGAGTATCATTAAAGGCAGGGCGTAAAGTAAACAGCGTATCCAAGGTTTTTCCAGCTTTGGATTTTATCTCAATCCTCCCCTTATAGTCCGCATCACCGCGATTGTTTGTTTCGATTCCTAGCAAAGATTCCAACGTGTCTCCAACATCTTTTGGGGCAATAGCTCCAACGCCTTTCGAGTTATTGTGGTAGCCGGAATGAACGATTTCTTCCAGTTTAGGACGAAGCTCTTCTAAAAGTGTGTAAACGTCATCAAAGCCTAAATGCAATTTGAAATCGTCATCCGTTGGGGTATTACGAGTCAGGTTTACAATGACGACTTTGGACAATCCATTTTCTCCCTTTGTTATAGCAAAGTAAAGCAAATCGCCTTCCATCAATAGTTGATCTTTTGCCTTTTGCTTTATCGTCTCTATAGAAAAGCGCCGGTCGCCACGAGAATTGGCAACTCGATAAAATTTGAGTTTGACTTTTTCGGTTCTGTTTTGCAAGATCAGCGTCGCACTTGTTTCCTTGCCTTTTGTCCCGCCGTGCTCTAACTCCTCATAATCAACTATCCCTGCGTTGAACAGCAGATCACGAAGGATGCCGTTTGCGTCAAGATTGTTTTTGTCAATCATAGTGAACGTTAAGCGAAGCAAAGAATAATCTGATCCGTTATACTTTTGAATTAGATGGATTTTCTCCATTTCATCCGGATATGGTGTAAATATCATAATGCAGTCCTCCTCAATAGGGATTCAATATCTTTATCCAACGACTTAGCGATCCGATGCAACGTGGATACCACAGGATTGTCATTTCTTTGATTAAGGAGGCGACTTATGGTTGACGCATCTAAATGTTCACCAACCTGTAACGATGTTTGATTTCGATGTTTCATCTTAAGTTCTCGATGCACATTTTCGGCAAAGATGGAAAGAAAATCATCTTGGATAAATGACTGATTTTCTTTATCACCATCTATAAAACTCCGGGAAAAGAACATAGGATAGTCAATGTCTAGCACCTTTGCAATTTTTATCGAATTTTTCATGTAAATATCATGTTCTCCGTTTTCTAAGGTGGATAAGTCTTCCCGATTGTAACCACTTATTTCGGCCAATTGCTGTAGAGTCAGCCCTCTGAATTCACGAGTTATACGCATGTTCATCCCATAGACCCGAAAGAAATCCTTACAGCTTTCTTTCATTTCCATCATCTCCTTTTTTACATCATAACCGAAAACCCCAGTTTAAAATTAGATTATAGCCGACAATTGTAGGGATAATGCAAATTATTGCATTCCCAATAGAAGAAATGCTGTAAGATTATACGAGGGTAGGAGTGTTCTTACAGAACTTAAGTTTTTTAGGAAGCCCATAAACCCTTGGTACGACTGGGTTTTAGCAGGTTTTAAAAAGCAAAAAGCGACCGAATTCGGTCGCTTTTTGCTTGGTCGGGACTACAGGATTCGAACCTGCGGCATCTTGGTCCCAAACCAAGCACTCTACCAAACTGAGCTAAGTCCCGATGATATAAAATTTTCGTTCCAAAAGTGGTCAAAAATGTGGTCAACCACGATTTTACGGTGGGTTTGCGATTTTGAAAACCGCCCGAAAGTGGCTTTCTACAAGGTTTTTTTCGACTTCAAACAATCAAGAGAAGAGAACCAGTCTCACGCTCCCAAACCAAGCACTCTACCAAACTGAGCTATGTCCCGATGATATAAAATTTTGCCGATAAAGTCGTGAATCGGAATGCATTTCCGCATCCCGATACACTTCCCTGCTGTGGTGGGCGCAAACGGACTCGAACCGCCGACCTCTTGCGTGTGAAGCAAGCGCTCTAACCAGCTGAGCTATGCGCC
>JGI994J12354_10006026_pt1 | contig 10242 bp, 6 predicted proteins | sample IntmicLarv3ML3BL_FD_12354 | JGI IMG/M metagenome (IMG submission 12354)
CCGGGTTGCTTGGGCGAGCAGTAAAACGAAGTTTTACGACCAGCCAAATAAATTGTTCACCCGCCACCTAAGATTCAAGTCTGCGACTTAAATTTCAGAGGTGGGGGATTTCTGTCTTGAGTTAAAATTTGAACTCCAAAACTTTTTACGTGTCACCCTACAGAGGTTTCTTTTGCGAAACAAAAAACCTTGAGAGGGAGAAATTTATTTTTCAGATTCATTTTTCGTTAAAGGAGATAACCATGATAATAAACAATGTTAACATAAATGATGATGAGCGCATTGATGATTTGCACCGAAACGGCTATCTTTTAATTCAATCACCGAAAAGATTTTGTTTCGGCGCAGATGCTGTTTTGCTTTCGGATTTCGCAAAAGTAAAAAAGAACGATACGGTTTTGGATATCGGCACGGGTACGGGAATAATCCCGATTTTATTGGAGGCTAAAACAAACGGCGAAATTTTTTACGGAATAGAAATTCAAAAAGACAGCGCGGAAATGGCAGAGCGAAGCGTTAAGCTGAACAATTTGGATAACAAAATAAAAATTATAAATGACGACATAAAAAATTTGGGGGGCCATTTTGACGTCATCACAACGAATCCGCCGTACACAAACGCAGGCAAAGGAGTTGTTAACGATTATTCGCCGAAAGCAATCGCGCGGCACGAAATTTTATGCACGCTTAACGATATCATAAAAATATCATCTCAATTTTTGAAGCCAAACGGGCATTTTTTTATGATACATAAACCCGAAAGGCTCGCCGAAATTTTTAACGAAATGCGTTTACATAAATTAGAACCGAAAACACTGCGATTTGTTTATCCGAAAATAGACCGAGCACCGACAATGGTGTTAATCGAGGGCGTCCGCGACGGAAAACCGTTTTTAAAAGTTTTGCCGCCTTTGATTATGTACGGCGACGACGGAAAATATACGGAAGAAATAAATAAAATTTACTATGCGCCCGTGACAGAGAAAGGGTGATTTATTATGCTCGAAAAAACATTCGGAAATAAAAAAAACGGGATTGTTTATAATGACAGAGTCGGCGCATACGGAATCGGCTTTAACGGTAAGGGAAAAACGGCTGTTGTAAGAACACCGCTTTATAATGGGCAAACGGGATATTTTTTGCTCGGCGGCGGCATTGAGAAAAACGAAAACCACGCCGAATGTATAATGCGAGAATGTTTGGAAGAAGCGGGGCTTAGTGTTACGCCTAAAGATTTTGTTTGCAAGGGCGATTTCTATTATTATATTGAAGAAACTCAAACCAATCTTCACGGAACAGGTTATTTTTATTATATGCTCATAAATGAAATCGTAGCCGAGCCGACGGAGCTTGACCATTCACTTGTTTGGCTCAGTATTGACGAAATAAGAGAAAAGTTATTTTTGCCGAGTCAAATTTGGGCGGTTGAACAAGTATATAAATTATTTTTTTAGAGTAAAAAATAAATTAAAAAATCTTGCTCCCAATCGCATACGTGTAAATTTTTTTATCGCCGTAATTAAAGAAAGGAATTTTAATGTTTGGAAAATTATTTATTTGCGGTACGCCAATCGGAAATTTAGAAGATATCACTTTAAGGAGTTTACAAACCTTAGAAGAGTGCGATTTTATTTTAGCCGAGGACACACGCCATTCAAAAAAATTATTAAATCGTTATGAAATAAAAACGCCTTTAATAAGCTATCACGAACACAATAAAATCATGCGGGAAGATTATATTTTGGAACTTTTGAGAGAGGGAAAAAATCTCGCGCTTATAACAGATGCCGGAATGCCTTGCATTTCAGACCCCGGCGAAGATTTAGTTAAGTTATGTTACGAAAACGGAATTTCCGTTACGACTGTTCCGGGCGCAACCGCGATTATAACAGGATTAATATTATCGGGATTTTCTACGCGACGATATATTTTCGAGGGATTTTTGCCTACGGAAAATACTAAACGCGACGAAATTATAAATAATTTTAAAAATGAAACACGAACAATAATTTTGTATGAAGCGCCTCACAGACTGAAGAAAACTTTGTTAAATTTGCACAAAATTTTAGGCACTCGCAAAATTGCAATCATTCGCGAAATAACTAAACGATTTGAAGAAGTTATAAAATTAAATCTGGACGAATGTGCGGATTTCTTTGACGGAAAAGAAATCCGCGGTGAAATAGTTTTAGTTATCGAGGGCATTTCCGAAACCGACTTAAAAAATATCGAACAAAAAAAATGGGAAAATTTATCTATCGAAGAGCATGTTAATAATTATGCAAATCAAGGAATGGACAAAAAAGATGCGATGAAACTCACCGCAAAAGACCGAGGTGTTTCCAAAAGAGATATTTATAATGCTTTGATTACGAGAGGTACAAGCGGTACAAGCAATACAAGCGGCGCAAATAATTCGGACAATTCGGATTAATTACTTTTAAAAAATTTATTTACAATCAAACGAGTTATAAATATTTCCCGCAATTGAAATACAAATTTTTCCGTTTTGATACTGAAATTAAGACTTATAAGGGAAGTCCGCAATCTTTTAAAACGGCGTTTAATATTCTCAATACTTGCTTGACATATATGAATAAAAGTAATAGAATTGTATAGGAATTATCGCAATTTGGTACTATATATTGATTACCTGTAATTGGTTTGTTATATTCAGTATTTTTTTTGCAAAATTTCTAAATATTTATGCGATTATCAAAATGAAAAAATTAATAAACCGTTCTATTTTTTTAGGATTTTTTTAATTTAATTATTTCGATATCGTTTCTGTTTACAAATTTAGATTACGTAAATTTTTTATGTCATTCGTTTTTACGGAAAATTATGATTCTCTGCTAATGATATTTCCGAAAAAATAATGTTCTGAAAAAATTTACTTGTACTTTGAAAATTGGATAAGGAGGTGTTCCTAATACTTATTTTAACGAATATTTTTAATTCAGCTGGTCCGACGACAATATTTTGGGTTGCTCTCATTATAATATTAATACTGCTCGCAGGATTTGTGATTTTTAGAGTGGGTTATTTATATAGAAAGAAATTCGCTGAAAGAGAAATTGGCTCGGCAGAGATTGAGGCGGAAAAGATTGTTCAAGAAGCCGCAAGAAATGCAGAAGCTAAGAAAAAAGAAATTTTACTTGAGGCTAAAGAAGATGCCCTAAAACTAAAAAATGATGTTGAGAGAGAATGCAAGGACAGACGAAATGATGTTTCTCGTATAGAAAGACGTATTGAACAAAAGGAAGAAAGTTTGGATAAAAAAAGTGAAGCGTTTGAAAAGAAAGAGGAACAATTAGCTAAGAAAAATGTTAAGGTTGATGAATTAAAACAAAATTTAGAAAAACTAAAAAACGAACAAAGTAAAGAATTGGAGAGAGTTTCCGGATTAACAAGAGAAGAAGCGAAAAGTTTTTTATTGAGAAATCTGGAAGATGAAGTAAAATTGGAAATGGCTGTTTTGGTAAAAGATATGGTGGCGAAAGCGAAAGCCGAAGCTGACAAAAAAGCAAAAGATATCATTGTAACAGCTATTCAACGTTGTGCGGTTGACCACGTTACGGAAACTACCGTATCGGTCGTTTCTTTGCCCAGCGACGAAATGAAAGGCAGAATCATCGGTCGCGAGGGCAGAAATATCCGCGCAATCGAATCATTGACGGGAATAGATTTAATTATTGATGATACTCCCGAAGCGGTTATTTTATCCGGTTTCGACCCGATGAGAAGAGAAATCGCAAAAATTGCTTTAGAAAAATTAATCGCCGACGGTCGCGTGCATCCTGCGCGTATCGAAGAGATGGTTGAAAAAGCAAAAAAAGAAGTTGAAGTTTTAATCCGCGAGGACGGCGAATCCGCTGTTTTTGAAACAGGTGTACACGGATTGCACCACGAAATAATTCGTTTAATCGGAAAATTAAGATTCAGAACCAGTTACGGTCAAAATATCTTAACTCATTCGCTTGAAGTATCACATCTTTGTGGACTTATGGCAACAGAACTCGGCATAGATACATCTGTCGCAAAAAGAGCGGGACTCTTGCACGATATCGGAAAATCTATCGACCACGACCTTGAAGGCAGTCATGTTAGCCTTGGGGTTACTTTGCTTAAAAAATACAAAGAGTCTGAAGAAATTATTCATGCCGTTGAAGCGCATCACGGAGATGTTGAAGCGCACAGCATTTATGCCGTGCTCGTACAAGCCGCCGACGCTATGTCTGCCGCAAGACCAGGCTCAAGACGTGAAACTTTGGAAACATATGTTAAACGTTTGCAAAATCTCGAAGATATCGCTGATAAATTTGAGGGGGTTGAAAAATCCTTTGCGATTCAAGCAGGCAGAGAGTTGCGCGTTGTTGTTTATCCCGATAAGGTTAACGATGACACTCTTGTGTTGCTTGCAAGAAATATTTCAAAACAAATTGAATCAGAATTGGAGTTTCCGGGGCAAATTAAAGTTAGCTTAATCAGAGAAACTCGTGCTATCGAATATGCGAAATAATATTGTTATTTTACCTTTTATCCTGTGTCAATCACGGGGTGAAAGGTTTTTTTATATAAAAAATTGAACTTATGAATATTTTATCCATAAGTTCAATCATTGCAGAATAATTTTTATTTACTTAATTGCCGATAATTCAATATACCCTCTTGTGCCAATCGGTTCAAGCTGAATACGCGGATTTTGATTATCCCACGAATACCCGATGACAGACGGATTATATTTTTCGATAGCAACTCGCACTTCCTCAATCGCCTGCATAAAATCTTCTTCCGCAAACGGCTCGCCTTGAAACATGAGATATTTTGCGGCGGGTAATTCAATCACATCAAAACCGTCGGGAATTATGCCATCATAATCAATCGCAACCTCGACGCCCTGTACATATTCAGATGTTCCCTGCTTTTTATACGCGGGCGAAAGCCACAAACAAACAGGTTCGTCACTGATAGATTTAACACTTTGGAGAAGTCCCCACACATCACAACCGACTTCCTCACAGTAAGCAAGATATTCCGTTGCTTTCACACCTCGCTTAATAATTACCTTGCGTGTCGGTTTCTCAATAACTTGAATAAATACATTTTTTAGATTTTCCATAACTGACTTCCTTTCGATATGCTTAGATTTNACGCTGTAAGGAGTAAATAAATATATCGGAACGGGATTAGCAATATANTTACTCGGATTGCAACCAAATTCACGTCGAAACGCCCGTTGATATCCGTCGACACTTCCGAATCCCATTTCAAAAGCTACATCTGTTATTTTNCACGGGGCATCGCGTAATTTCAGTGCTGACTTAGACAAACGCAATCTGCGTATGTAATCGGCAGGCGTCATATCAACATGCGTAACAAAAAGGCGATATGAATACCACGGCGAAAACAAAGATATACTTGCAAGGTCGGCAAGCGTGATATCGTCAAATAAATTAGCTTCAATATAACGCTGCATACGATGTACCGCTTCTATTTGTTCCCACATACTTATAATCATCTCCTCACAAATCAAGTATAAAATTTTTAAAAGAAAAGCTCTCGACTTTATTTGCTATCCAAAATATTTCCGAACGAATTTTAAAAAACACCGACTTGCATTTATATAAAAAGCAAATCGGTGCAATCTCACATTAATTAAATTCTCTAAAATTAAATATACTTAATTGGTCGGTTTCCGGAATCCCTCTTAAAATATTCAATTCCCTTAAAATTTCAATAACCGTTTTAGTTGTTTTCGTTCTTTCTCGAAACTCCTCTATCGTTTGAAACTCGCCGTTTTTCCGTTCTTCAACGATTCCCTCCGCGGCATTAACGCCCAAGCCTTGAATCGAAGAAAGCGGCGGTAACAAGCCGTCTTTGGTAACGATAAATTTTTTGGAATCGGATTTATACAAATCCATCGGCACGAATTTCAATCCGCGCGCGTACATTTCCAAAACGATTTCCAAAATCGTTAAATTATTTTTTTCTTTCGCGGTTGCATCATTCCCGAGAGTTTCAATCGCTCTGATTTCTTCCTTGACACGCTCAATTCCCAAACACATTTTTTCATAATCGAAATCTTCCGCTTTAACCGAAAAAGTCGCGCCGTAAAAACTATACGGATAATGAATTTTAAAATATCCGATTCTGACGGTCATCATTACATAAGCGACCGCATGACCTTTCGGAAACATATATTTAATGCGCCTGCAAGATTCTATATACCAATCGGGCACATTACTTGCTTTCATAATTTTTTCTTCGTCGGCGGTGACTCCCTTGCCTTTGCGGACATTTTCCATTATTTTAAACGCGGCAAGACTTTCCACCCCTTTATTGATAAGATAAACCATAATATCATCACGCGTAGGAATAACTTCTTTAAGCGATACGATTCCGTCTTTAATCAAATCCTGCGCGTTATTGAACCACACATCAGTTCCATGCGATAATCCCGAAATCCTCACGAGTTCCGCAAAACTTTTCGGCTGTGTATCGATTAGCATCTGCCTTACGAAAGTTGTTCCAAATTCCGGCAAACCTAAACTTCCCGTCGGGCAATTATGAATATCCTCCTGCTTTACGCCCAATTCGTCGGGCGATGTGAACAGCGACATCACTTTTTTATCGCCCAAATCCACGGTTCGCGGGTCAATTCCCGTTGTGTCATGCAAATATCTTATAATTGTCGGCACATCATGCCCGAGCAAATCTAATTTTAATAATCGTCCCTCTATCGAATGATAATCAAAATGGCTTGTGACAACATCGGAAGTTTGGTCATTCGCAGGACGCTGAACAGGCGTAAAATTATAAATGCTGTTATCGCTCGGCACAACGAGCAATCCGCCCGGGTGCTGTCCCGTTGTTCTTTTAACGCCCGTACAGCCGTTTCTGAGTCGCGTTACTTCCGCATTTCTTACCAGAGTTCCTCTTTCATCGAAATATTTTTTTACAAAACCGTAGGCTGTTTTTTCAGCCAATGTTCCGATAGTTCCGGCTTTAAAAACGAATCCTTTTCCGAATAATTCCTCGGTGTAAGCGTGTGCGCGCGATTGATATTCACCCGAAAAGTTCAAATCTATATCGGGTTCTTTATCGCCGTCGAATCCCAAAAATGTTTCAAACGGAATGTCGTGACCGTCTTTGTTCATGAGCGTTCCGCAATTCGGGCAGAATTTTTCCGGCATGTCGCAACCGGACGCACCGACGAACGTTTTAACTTCGTCGGAATCGAAATCCGAAAATTTACATTCCGGACAAATATAATGCGGTGAAAGCGGATTAACTTCCGTTATACTTAACATCGTCGCGACGAACGACGAACCGACCGAACCGCGCGAACCGACCAAATATCCATGCTCCAAAGAGTTCCAAACCAATTTCTGCGCGATTATATACATAACCGAAAAACCGTTTTTGATTATGGAATTTAATTCTTTTTCAAGCCTTTTCGCAACGATTTCCGGCAACGGGTCGCCATAAATTTCTTTCGCTTTGTCATAGCAAATTTTTTGAATTTCTTCTTCCGCTCCGTCGATGTGCGGCGGAAAAGTTTCTTTCGGGACGGGAATTATGTCATCTATCATATCCGCAATTTTATTCGGATTTTCAATAACCACCTCGCGCGTTTTCTTTTCGCCCAAATAGCTGAACTCCCGCAACATTTCTTCTGTTGTGCGATAATAAAGCGGTGCTTGAATGTCGGCATCTTTAAAACCCTCCGCGAACATAATAATTTTGCGGTATACGCTGTCTTTCGGGTCTAAAAAATGAACATCGCACGTTGCAACGACGGGTTTATCAAACATTTCTCCGTAATCAACGATTCGTTTATTTATTAAATTTAAATCATTTATATTTGAAACAATTCCGTTTCTGAACATAAACATGTTATTGTCAATCGGTTGAATTTCGAGATAATCATAAAAATCAGCCAATTGCCTTAAATATTCTTTCGGTTTGTGCTGAAAAACGGCTTTAAAAAACTCGCCCGCTTCGCAAGCCGAGCCGATTATCAATCCCTCTTTAAGTTCGAGCAGTTTACTTTTCGGAATCCTCGGGCGTCTGTAGAAATATTCTAAATGCGACAACGAAACCAATTCATACAAATTTCTGAGCCCAACATAATTTTGCACGAGAATTATGCAATGAAACGCGCGCAGATTTTTATATTCGTAATTTCCTTTTACGTGCTCATTGATTCCCTCCAAAGTTTCTATATTTAAATTTTGAAGTTTTTCCGTTAATTTTAATAAAATTTCCGCGGTTGCTTCGGCGTCGTCCGTCGCACGGTGATGATTAATCAATCTTATTTCCAAATGTTTCGCGACGATATTTAATTTGTGCCTTGATAACTCGGGCAACAATAATCGCGAAAGTTCCAACGTATCCAAAACCGTATTGTCGATTTCAATGTTTTCATCAAGCGCGGCTTTTCTTATAAACGACATATCAAAACTCGTATTATGCGCGACCAAAACCGCATCTTTCACGAAATCCAAAAATTTAGGCAAAACGATTTCTATCGTTTCGGCATCGATAACGTTCTCATTCACAATCCCCGTCAGCTCGGTTATTTTCTCGGGAATACTCATTTTCGGGTTTACATAAACACCGAATTTATCAATGATTTGCCCGTTTGAAATTTTCACCGCGCCGATTTCGATTATCTTATCTACTTCCGAATGTAAACCCGTTGTTTCTATATCAAAAACAACATAATCGCAATTTATTTTTTGACCTTTCGGACATTCGACAACGGTATTTAAATCGTCAATCAAATACGCTTCAACGCCATAAAGTATTTTTATATCTTTGCCTTTTGCGACGTTCATCGCCTCGGGGAAAGATTGCACAACGCCGTGGTCTGTAATCGCAATCGCCTTGTGCCCCCACTCTACCGCCCTTTCGATATAATCTTTCGCGGTATTTATTGCGTCCATCGCGCTCATTTTTGTATGCAAATGCAATTCGACACGTTTTTCTTCGGCTTTGTCGATTCGCAACTCTTCGTTTTCTTCAATCAACGGGCAAAATTCTCGCGCCATAACGTTTAATTCTTTGGCGTATGCATCGTTTTGAACAGTACCTTTAACAATAACTTTATTTCCCTTTTTAATCAAAGATTTAAAATCTTTTTCAAAATGTTCGGGCGTAACGAAAAATTTTATCGTCAACGAATCCGTTTCGTCCGTCATATCAAAAATAACCAGATATTTTCCTGCTTTGGTTTCTCTTATTTCCAGTTCAAAAATCACGCCCGCGACCAAAATTTCTTCGCTCAATCTCAATTCGTTGGAGATTTTCATTTTATCGAAATTGTATTCGTGCAATAATTTATCGTTGATTTTTACACTGCTTCGCCCGAAATTTCCGAAAGTTTTTTCGCCCGATTCGGAATCTTTCTGTTTATAAAAAGTTTCTTTTTGCTTGGCGGGCGTTTTCGCGACGATTTCTCTCGGAGTGACCGTCGGCGCATTTTTTTGAATTTCTTCGGCTAACAAATTGAATTTCTCGATTAAATTTTTCTCGTATTGCTCCTTTTCCGCTTGCGTAACTTCTATATTTTTGAGTTGCACTTTAATGTTTATATCAAATGACGTATTTATGTAATTTTCAATCATTTTGACGATTGATTTTTGGTTTAAGAAATAGGAACTGTTATTTTTTATGCAGATAATCAAATTGTTATCCTCAAGTTCTCTTTCGCTGTCTTTCAATATTCCCGCACACAACGGGCTTATTTCGTTCGTCAAAATCAAAATATTTTCCCATAATCGCCTTACGATTTTTCGATTCGGCAAATCCGATTTATCATAGTTAACAATTACGGAAATTTTGTTTATATGCTCAAAATTTTCGCGCAAATCACTTTCAAATTTGCGAATATGATTCAATCGGATTATTTCGTCCGAAAACAAGATGATTTCTATATTGTTATTTATTTTTTCGATGCAAACGGATTTCACGGACACGTCTTTTAAATTTTCCGAAACGGAAGGCGACAAATTCATTTTTTTAAAGACGTCTGAAAATTTCTTGCTCGGCACTTCCAAATTAAATCACCTCTTTTAAAACGGTTAGTTTCCACGGAAAGTCATAATGCTTGATTTTACTGAGTTTAAAAATTTAAAATATTTTTATCCCCTCTCAAGGTTTTTTTGCTTTGCAAAAGAAACCTCTGTCGGGTGATACCTCTCAAGGTTTTTTTGCTTTGCAAAAGAAACCTCTGTC
>JGI994J12354_10006027_pt1 | contig 10240 bp, 8 predicted proteins | sample IntmicLarv3ML3BL_FD_12354 | JGI IMG/M metagenome (IMG submission 12354)
CGCTCCCCCAGCCGCAGGGCGGCTGATTCGGTGTCGACCTCGGTGGGGGTCAAGGTGCCAAGGTGCTCGCGAGCCTCATCGGGCAGGGCGGTGTGCAGGCCCTCGGTATCGATGATTCCGGTGGCCAGGGCCGGCATCGACAGGAGCATCAGGGCGGCCATCAGGGCCGCGAGGGCTCTCATAGGGCGCCAATCAGGCCAAGGGCCTGTTCGACCAAGGGCAGCGCGCACAGCAGGCCGATGACGGCGCCGGCAATCTCCACCTGGGCGGCCACGGCCCGCTGGCCGCTGTCGCGGCACAGCTCGGCAGTAACGCGCACGCAGACGGCCAAGACCACCGTGCGCACAAGGGGGCCGAAGGCCTCACCGCCCAAGGCCGTGGCGTCCACCAGGCGGCTGCCGTACTGCCACAGAGCCCGAATAGCCGGCACCAGCTGCACCATCACCACCAAGCAGACGGCGCACGACAGGAGCAGAGCCCCCTGGGGGTTGCTCCCTCGGATGACCAAACCGGCGGCGCATGCGGCCAGCGCAAGCAGGCACAGACGCATCCCCAGCTCCATGGCTAAAACCCGAAGACCGACTTGATCATCTCGAACATGGCGGCGATTTCTCCGACGATGATCATCATGACGACGATGAGGCCTGCCAGGTTGGTCATGAGGGCCATCTCGTCCCGGCCCGAGCGCACCAACAGCTGATTGAGTACAGCCACCACAATGCCGATTCCGGCAATTTTGAATATCAAATCCACGTCGTTTCCCCTTTGCTTCGACAATCCTCGGTGGCATCACACCACCATGAGGGCCAGCATGATGCCCACGGTCACCCCCATGGCCCGGTAGACCCTGCCCTTTTGCCCCAGCTCGGCACGGGCTTCTTCCAGCGCCCTTGACAGAGCGGCGATGCCGCAATCCAGGGCCTCGGCCTGGGTGCCGCTGTCATAGCGGCCCAAGACATGGAGGGCAACGCTTAAGGCGCGGACATCGCTGCCAAGCAGCCCCGTGGCCTTGAGGTTCTTGAGGGCCGGCTGGGCGCACGCCCAAAAGCTGTCGCCGCGCTCTCCCATCCGCGCCCCGATGCCGCCGAAAAAGTGAGCCGCCGCCCCTTCGCCGTCACGGGCCAGCCCATCCAACAGCCGGGGCAACGGCAGGGCGCGGAAGACGACCTCGGCCTTGATGATTTGCAGGGCAGCGATGAAGCTAGCCAGTGCCTTCACGCGGCCCTGCAGGCTCTTGTTCATAAAAAGTCCGGCCGCCGAGCACGACCCCACGATGAGGATGAGCCCCACCAGCTTGATCACGCAAACCACCTCCCTCTCGCCAGATGCCGTAGCGCCGGCCCTGTGGGCCGTGCTCGATTTGGATGATGTTTTGGAATATCCCGCTCTCCATAAGGGCCCGATAGACCGGCCTGCGGCCCAAATCGCGCACCTCGGCCCCGTGGGCCGTGGTGACGAAGCCGCAGCCGCAGGCGTCGGCCTCGCACAGGGCCTCCACGTCCCGGGCCGCCGTGATTTCGTCCAGGGCGATGACCTGGGGTGCCATGCTGCGCAGCAGCAGCTCGATGCCCAGAGCCTTGGCGCTGCCCGACAGGATGTCGCAGCTGCCCACATCAAACCGGGGCTTTCCGCCGCTGCAGGCGGCCAACTCGTTGCGTTCGTCCACCACGGCGACGCTCATGCGCCCCGACAGCCACCGGGCCATGTCGCGCAGCAGGGTCGTTTTGCCCGCTCCCGGCGGCGCAACAATGAGGGTGCCGGCGAAGCCGGCGCCATAGAGTGCGCCGCACAGGGTGTCCGACACCCCGCGCACCTGCTTGGCGATGCGCAGGTTGATGGACGACAGGCTGCGCAGGGTGACCGCTTCCCCCTGCTGCACCAGCTCGCCGCACAGTCCCAGGCGATGGCCCTGCTCGGCGGTAACAAAGCCGCCCGCCATCTGGCCGCCGAAGCTGTGCACCGAGGACTGTGTCACCCGGGCCAGCAGCACCTCTAAATCATCCGCTGTGACCGGCACCGGTCGGCCATCGAGGAGCAAGGCGCGTTCGGTCTGACCCAGTCTGGCTGTCATGGGCCGGCCCAGGCGGAGGCGGAAGCCCTCGCACAGGAGCTTTTCTCCATCGGTCAAGGTGAAGGCCGCCCTGGCCAGTGCCTCTGGCAGCAGCAGGGCCGCCGTGGCGAAGCTTTTGAGCATTTCTGTGTGGTGCATGGGTTGCACCCCCTTCGCTTAACTTGTCCGTGGTTAAGCTTATGCGGACGGGCTGTGTGACAGAACAAAAAAACTCACCGGCATCGGCGAGCTAAAAAATGCCATCCTGAGCAACGCGAAGGATCTTAGGGACGAGATTCTTCGCTGCGCTCAGAATGACATGGTGGGAGTTCAGAATGACATGCGGGTTGATTGTTTTCCAAGAGGAACGAGCCGTTTACTCCTCAATCAGTGCCTCAAAGGCGGCCTCATCCAGGATGGCGAGGCCGAGGGCTTCGGCCTTGACAAGCTTGCTGCCGGCATCCTCGCCGGCCAAAACATAGTCGGTCTTTTTGGAGACCGAGCCCGAAACCTTGCCGCCCTGGGCCTCGATGAGGGCCTGGGCTTGGGCTCTGGTGTATCGGCTGAGGGCGCCGGTGAGCACGAAGGTCTTGCCCGCCAGCTTGTCGCCCCGACTCTCCCGAGGCTCCTCCATGTTGACGCCGGCAGCGCGCAGGCTCTCGATGAGATGGCGCGACTGGGCACCGGCCAGCCAGTCGAGGAGCTCCCGGGCGGTAATCTCTCCGATGTCGAAAATGGCGGTCAGGGCCTCCATATCGGCGGCCAGCAGGGTGTCCATGGTGCCGAACTCTTGGGCCAGCACCTTGGCCGCCTTCTGGCCCACCTGGCGGATGCCGAAGGCAAAAATGAGGCGGCTGAGGGGCCTTTTCTTACTGGCCTCGATGGCGGAAAGCAGGTTCTGTGCCGATTTCTCTCCCATGCGGGGCAGCGCGGCCACCGCCTGCTCGTCCAGGGTGTAGAGCCCCGCCGGGGAGGTGATGAGCTTTTGCTCGAGCAGCAGCTCGACCACAGCAGGGCCGAGGCCGTCGATGTCCATGGCGTCGCGGCCCGAAAAGTGGGTGATACTCCGGCTCAACTGGGCCGGGCATTCGGCCCCGGTACACAGCACGGCCGATTCATCGGCCTCATCCCGCACACTTGCGCCGCAGGCCGGACAAAAGTGCGGCATCTCAAAGGCCACGGTACCCTCGGGCCGCTTGCCCAGCTCGACCGACAGCACCTCGGGGATGATGTCCCCCGCCTTGCGCACCACCACGGTGTCCCCCACCCGGATGTCGCGGCTGAGGATGTAGTCCCGGTTGTGCAGCGTCGCCTTTTGAACTGTGGTGCCGGCCAGGCGCACCGGCTCGAGGACGGCGTTGGGCGTCAGCACCCCGGTGCGCCCCACCTGGATGACGATGTCCAAGAGACGAGTTGCCTTTTCCTCGGGGGGATACTTGTAGGCCACAGCCCAACGAGGGGCCTTGGAGGTGCTGCCCAGCTCCTGCCGAAGCACGAGAGAGTCGACCTTGATGACGACGCCGTCGATGTCGTAGGACAGCGCTCCGCGGCCTTCACCTATGCGCTCAACGAAGGCAATAATCTCTTCAATGTTGCCAGATTGGGTGTAAGGCTCTACCACTTTACAGCCGAGAGCTTTCAAATATTCCAGGGTATCCGAGTGGGTGCCGAAGGCCAACTCGTCGGCATTTTGCAGGTTGAAGCAAAAGATGGACAGTCGCCGTTCGGCGGTGACGCGGCTGTCCAGCTGCCGCAGGGAGCCGGCGGCGGCATTGCGCGGGTTGGCAAAGAGGGGCTGTCCCTCGGCCTCCCGGCGGCCATTGAGCACATCGAAAGCCTTTTGGGGCATGTATACCTCGCCCCGAATGAACAGGCTCTCGTAATCGGTCTCGACGGCCATGGGGATGTCGAGCACTGTTTTGAGGTTTTCGGTCACGTCCTCGCCGGTGGTGCCGTCGCCCCGGGTTGCGCCCCGGAAGAATTGGCCGTTGCGGTATTCAAGGCAGACCGACAGGCCATCAATCTTGAGCTCGGCCACATAGCGGACATCGGGGAACTCGGCCTTGATGCGGGCGTCGAAGGCCCGCAGCTCATCAAAGGAGAAGGCGTCCTGCAGGCTCTCCATGGGGTAGGGGTGCACCACCTTATCGAAGCCCTCGAGCACCGTGCCCCCCACCCGGCGGGTGGGTGAATCGGCCGGCACGGCCTCGGGATGGGCGGCTTCCAGCAGGGTCAGCTCGCGATAGAGCAGGTCGTACTCACGGTCGGAGATCTCGGGGGCGTCCATATCGTAATAGAGGCGGGCATGGCGGCGCAGCTCTCGCGAGAGCTGGTGCATTCTTTCGATGTCTGTCATAATGCTCAACTTCCCTTGCTTGTTATGAGTGAAGACCTTGAGGCTTCGCCTCAAACTCCACAAACTTTTTGAAAAAAGTTTGAACAAAAATTTCTTGAAATCGTGTTACACACGATTTCTGATTACTTATTATTCAGCAATTGTATGCAATTTCCGAAATATCCCTTGGTCGCCGAAGGCAAGTATGCAAATCAGGCTCCACGCTCACCCATGATGATTTTACCAAAATCTAACGCTGATGTCCACCCCCAACGGCCTCACCACACGGCTTGAATGCTCGTTTGCGGTACCCGGCCGACGATGACGGTCTCACCCAGCAGCACCTGCTGACTCCGGATGCGGGTGACCGTCGAACCCAGGCGGATGACCGAGATGGCCACCTCGACCTCCAAGCTCATGCGGTGGAGGGTCTGATTGATGCCGCTGGCTTCGAAGACGCTGACTATGGTCGTTTGGGCCGCGGCGGCCGGCACCAGGCGAACCGTCAGGGCCGGGCCGCGATGAAGCAGCAGACTGCCGCCCAGCAGGGTTCCGATGGGGATGCTCACGACGTCGCTGCCTCGTTCGAGGGCCGTCATGGTGCCGGTAGCAATGAGGGTCTTGATGCGGTTGATGCGGGCCGTGTCCGACTCGACTGCCGTCACCGCCCCCGCGCTGTCGCGCTCGATGCGCAGCAGGCCAGAGAAAAGCTCGGGCTCGGCCTCGAGGGCCTCTAAAATGGCGCCATTGACCGCCCCTGATACCAATGCCTCCAGGCGGATGTCCACATAGCGGGTCACCAAGATGCTCAAGGTACGGCTCAGCTGCCCCAGCAGCAGCAGGAGGGCGAGCATCACCGCCGCTACCCGCAGCAGCGGCCCGAGGCCGCGGTGCCGTGCGAAATAGGTCCGGAGTCTCATGGATGCCATGGCGTCGCCTCCTTTATTTATATTCATTAGCAAAAGGGGAAAATGAACCGTTTTTTAATTTGGGGGAGGGATGGGGCCCAAAGGGCCATCCCTCCCCCAAGCCCCCACTTATTTTATTCTATTTATCTCTATCAGTATATGCAGAAAGTGCGTGATTGTACGTTGTTTTTTGCCCAAAGGGAACAAAAAACGTCAAGTTGCACTGCGTGCAGCATTGTATCCCTCGGGCACAAAAAAGAACCGGCGGCAAAGCCGCCGGTTCTTGAATGATGAGCCTAGCGGCTCTCGTTGATGTAGGTTTGCACCTTACTCTGGATGACGCTGGCCACCTCCCGGGCCGTCTTATTGCCCTGGAAGAAGTACTCGACCTCCTCGGTGAGGATGGTGCTGATTTCCTGGTCGCTGTACATCAGCGTATTTACCGAGGTAATAAGGCTCCAAATCTGCTCGGCCTCGGCCTGGGTCAGGTGGTAATTTTTCTCGTACTCCTCCTGCATAGCGTCATAGTCCCAGCTCTCGCTTACAGCAACGGCACCTCCGCCAACCATAGAAGAATAGGTGTAGCTGCGGCCGATAATATTGCCTTGCTCGCTCTCCGGGCGCTCCTTCAGGGGAGTCTTTTCCATCTCAAGCTGCGCTTGCAGCACGTTTTTATTCAAGGGCAGGCCGTAGTAGAAACGGCCCTGATTGCCCGTAAAATAGTCCTCAGTGAGGAAGGTGCGCAGAAACTGCCAGGCGGCGTCCTGATTCTTCGACTTGGCTGAAATGGCAATTTGCATATTGGGCATGATGCAGGTGCCGTTTTTATTGGCCGTGGGAAAGCCGATGAAGGTGATGTCATCGCCGAATTGCTCGCGGTACTCCCGAATATTGCGCACGCTGTAAATGCTGTTAGGCAGGAGAACCACCTTGTCATCACGATAGACGTTCTGCTGCTGCTCCCAGTCGTAATTGTCACCATAGAGGGCATTCCAATCAATTTCGGCGGCAAACTGGTTGGCGAACTCCAGGAGGCTGATAAAGCCGTCGCCGTCGAAGCTAACCTTGCCGGTCTCGTGGTTGATGAACTGATCCATGGCCATCATGGTGCTGTAGCTGATGATGTTGCCCCGTGTCATCTCGGAGAAGGCGACAGTCCCCTCGGGCAACCGTGCCATGAGTGCGTTCAAGTCCTCCATGGTCCAGCCGGGCTGGCTGCCGACGATTTTGCTCTTGCCGATGACGGTGAAAATACTAAAGGTGGGGATGATCTGGTAGAGCTTGCCGTCCCGGGAGGCGGCATCTAAGACATTTTGCAGGAACATGTCACGGCTCAGCTCGGGGTCCTCGTCGATGAACTTATAGACATCGGCAAGCAGGCCCTTGTTGATATAGTTCTCGATGTTGAGGCCCTCGAGGTTGATGATGTCGGGCACATTGCCCTGGACGATGTCCATATTGAGCTTCTCATAGCCGGCCATCCAGTTGTCGGGTGTGGCGTACTGATTATAGTCCTTGACCTGGATGCGATACTCCTCCTGGCTGCGGTTGAACTTGATGATGGCGGTGCGCACATCGGAATTGAGCCACATGGCGGCATAGGTGAGCACCACGGTTTCGGGGATGGAGTCAGGGTCACGGGGGGACATCATGAGCAGCTTGGGGTCGCTCTCCTGCTCGGGCCACTGCATGGCCACCATGCGGCCATCGGCCAGAGGGACGACGGTGTTCATGCGCTCGGCGTTTATATCCGAGTTAATCCAGTTGAGCACCTCGAGGGATTCACCGGTGGCAATCTTGTAACCATAGACCGCCGTGGTGTCTTGATAGTAGAAGTCATACTCACCGGTGCCGGGCAGGAGGTTGTACATATTGCTATTTTGCAACGCGACGGTCTCGCCCCAGGCCTTGGCAGCCGTGTCGACCTTACGCAGCTGCATACCGCCCTCAGAGCCCCAGCCCGAGACATAGATGTCGCCGTTGGCGCTGCTGATGACGCTGTTGATATAATCGCTCTGCTCCAGCTTGCCGGCCAGCTTGCCGGTCTCACCGCTGATGATGAAGAGGTTGGTGTCCATGCCCAGGTAGAGGTTGCCCGCCGTGTCAAAGACCATGCTGTTGATGTAGAAATAGTCGGTGCCGGGCACCAGCTCCTTACAGTTAATCTCAAAAACCACATCGCCAACCGTGGTCAGCTTTCGGATGTAGCTGTTCTGCTCCCAGATGGGGTTTTCGGGGTCGGAATAGTCGTCGTAATACTCCTGCTCGTTGACCCACAGGTTGCCGTTGCTGTCGACGGCCATGGTCTGGATATAGCGGGAGCGATAGACCTGCTCCTCGTCATTGCGGCTCTCCTCCATGTCGAACAGCTTGGTCAGGGCGCTGCCGTCGAGGTTCATCACGTAGAGGGCATTGGAGTAAATCTGTGTGGCCTCGTCAAAGCCCGAGCCACAGAAGAAAATCTTGTCGCCCGAGACCGATGCCCGGTCGATGTTTTGAATTTCCTTGGGCACCGGAATGGATTCCGAGCTGAAAACATGGGTCAGCTTGACCTTTTCGGGGGTGCTGTCCTTACCCTTACAGGCGGCCAGGGAGAGCAGGGTCAGTGCGGCCAGGGCCAGTGCAATCATACGGCAAAGCTTGGGGTTGCGAATCATAGTATTACCTCTTCCTTGGGTTTGTCGGTGGTTTCGGGCTCGGCTTCGTCCTCGGGGTCAGTCGAGTCTTCGTCGGGATTTTCATCTTGGTGCTGGGCGCGCTGCTGCTCGAGCTCGCGCTTGTGCTGCCAACGCTCCATCTGCCTGCGGCGGTGAGTGTCCTTGATCCAGGTGATGAACACGCCTCTGCGCCGCCACGCCGTGACGATGAGGAAGATGATGCACACCACCGGGGTGATGAGTAACATCAGAATGAGCGCCATGAGCAGCAGCGCCCAATTTTCGGCCATGCGGGCGGCGTTCTCCCAGTAGGGCAACGCGATGGCCGCCGTCTGGGTGCCCAGCTGGCTGAAATTCCGAAGCTTTTTCAGCAGGGGCAACGTGCCGTAGCGGGCCGAGTTTTCGATGAGCAGATAGTCATCCTCCGCCGCCGGGGAGGCTTTTTCGGCCAAGCCGTAGGCGTAGCCGGCCACCGGGTCGGGCAGAATCATCTCGTAGCAGGAGGCCTTAATGCCCGGCTCGAAATCCTCGAGCAGCTCAAAGGAGGCAAAGAGGCGTCCCTTTTCTCCATAGAGGGCGCGCTCGGGCCAGGTATCGGTCTTGCGCACCACGCCGGCCACGAAGCAGGGCTGACCGCCCACGCTGATGGGAAAATCCACCACATTGAAGGCGCCAAAGAGCTGCCAGGCCAACGTTTCGTCGATGACCACCATGTCCTTGAGCAGGTCATCTCCCGAAATGAGCTGGCCGTACATAAGCTGAACGGGGTGGAAGTAGAAATAATCGCCGCCGATGCCGGTGACGGAGGCCGAGACACTGCCCGCTCCCCCGATGTCGGTGGAGATATCGCGCTGTGCGCTGAAGGCGTCAATCCACAGCCGGGCCGAATCGCTTGAGGGCTCCATGGAGCCCTCCTTGAGGGCGGCCTCCAAGGCGTCGCGCAGGTCGTAAATCCGGGCAAAATCGGGGCCTGCGTCCTCATCAAAGAAGAAGGACAACTGGGCATAGCGCAGCTCCTCTTTGCTGCCCATCCATTGCAGATGGGCGCTCTGGCTAACAGGGGCCGTCTTGACGGCACCCAGCACACCGGTGAGTATGAGGGCCAAAAGCGCCAGAGCCAGGCTGACCAGGCAGAGCTTCCAGAGGCCGGGGCGTGCGCGGGGGAAGGCCCTGAGCTTATCCCAAAGCCACCGGACCGCGCGGGAGATTTTATCCTTCATCAGTCAACCAGCCTCACTTGCTGGCCGGCCTCCACCGGCTTGGTGGCCGTGGTGATGATGAACTCATAGTTGTAGTTATCACGGGAGATGGCCGTGTTGTAGGCATCCTTGGCCAGCACGGTGACATCAATGCGCACGGCGGTGTAACGGGTGCCCAAGGGGGTGCTTTTGCTCTCGGCGGCCAGGATGAAGGTGCCGTCGGTATCCTCCCGGATGGCGCTGTTGGGCAGCACGCACTGGAACTCCTGGTTCTTTTCACCCACGGTGATTTCCAACTGCTGGCCGGCGGTGACATAGTCGCCCTGCACCGAGAACTCGAGAATCTTCTTGCGGCCCTTGCTCTCGGGGTCGTTGCGGATGGCGATAAGCTCGACCACCGTGTTGTCCCAGCGGTTGCCCACATTGGCGATGATGCCCACCTGAACCTTGCCGGCCTGCTCGTTGGTGACGCTGAGGGTGGTGGTGTAGCCCTTGCCGGCCACGTCGATGCCGCAGAGGGCGTTGCCGGCCTGCACCTTGTCGCCGGCCACACAGCTGACAGAAGTCAGGATGCCGCCGTAGCGGGCGGTCACCTCGACGCCGGAGGCCTTCTCACGCAGGCGCTTGACCAAGTCCTCCTGCTCGCTGATGACCCGGCGCTCGGCCTCGAGGTCAAGTCCCTCGATGGCCTGGGTGACATGGTCGTCGTCCTTTTTCTTGGAGAGATTGAAGATGAGCTCCTCGATGGCCCGCTGCTTGGCCTTGATGTCGGCATTAAGCTGCTCCTCCGAGTCGCCGGCCTCGGCCTCGGCATCGGCCAGGGCGGCCTGGGCCTCCTTGAGGGCCTCGTCGACCAGCTCCTGGGCCTCCTTGGCGGCCTCGATTTCATCCTCCTTGGCACTCAGCTTCTTCTTGTGTTCATTTGTCAGCAGCCGGAAGGCATCATTATAGGTCTTCTCGGCGGCCTTGGTGGCCTCGATGGCCTTGTCGAGCTTGGACTTGGCCGCAGCCACCTGCTGCTTGTAGAAGAGGTCTCCGCCGGTGGTGTCCATGGCGTTTTTATAGTCGTTTTGCAGGTTGGACAGCTCGCT
>JGI994J12354_10006028_pt1 | contig 10239 bp, 5 predicted proteins | sample IntmicLarv3ML3BL_FD_12354 | JGI IMG/M metagenome (IMG submission 12354)
GTACTGGTGGCGTGTTCGTCAATTGCATGGAAAAATTGCACATCGGCTCGCCGATGGAAATGCTTTCCGTCCGATTGAACGCCATTCTCGACGCCGGGGCGGATGGAATATCGCTTTCGGCAGGCTTACATCAGCACAGTTTGCAATTGATCGCAGATCACCCGCGATTTCGCGATGTCAAAATTGGAATTGTGGTGTCGAGTTGGCGGGCGTTAAAAATATTTCTTCGCGTTGCCGCACGATTGGACAGGTTGCCCGATTATATCGTCGTCGAAGGGCCGCTTGCCGGTGGGCATTTGGGTTTCGGTGCCGACTGGGCCGAGCACGATTTGATGTCGATTATTGCGGAAATCCACCAAAACCTCGAAATCGCCGAACTGGACATTCCACTCATTGCTGCCGGGGGGATTTTCGATTCACAGGATGTGCTGAAATTTCTTGGGAACGGTGCCTCTGCCGTTCAAGTAGCAACTCGCTTTACGATCACTCAGGAAAGCGGCTTGGCCACGGAAGCCAAGCAGGCATTTATCAATGCCACGGAGAAAGACGTTTTTGTTTCCGGTGTTTCCCCGACCGGTTATCCGTTTCGTTTGATCAAGTGCAGCCCCTGTTTGAACTCCAATATTTCTCCGCAATGTGTCTCGCTGGGTTTTGCCATTGATGCGGCAGGCCATTGTCAATACATTGACGCCTACAATGCCACCGGGACATTGCCTTCGGGGGAAAAATTACCGGTACGGGAAAAAATCTGCCTTTGCCATCATATTTTGCGTTATCACTGTTACACCTGCGGCACAAATGTTGTCCGACTGAAAGAAACAGTTGTCCGCAACGAAGATGGTTCCTATCAACTGCCTATGACCAAAGACGTTATGCTTCAATATCTGAGCCAGTGATAAACACATTCTAATACTACATCCATCGCACAATTTTTTTGGAAATCGGAACCGCGACAGTCATGAAGCGGTTACGTTAATGTTTTTCCGCTCGATACCCTCGGCTCTTGCGGCTCTGATTGAAAATTTTATGTTGGCCTCGCTCTTTATTATCCGCGTTGTAAAAAACTTCCGACCACTTGCGAAGTGTTTCCTTGATCGTGACGAAACTGCCCAACTTCTCATTGACCAGTTTTGAGAGATGTATCCGATATATTTGCCTGCCCCTTGGCGAAAAGACACGAAAAAATGTATGCCGCAAGAATCATCAGACAAAGCATGGCCGGGACACGGTATCGCAATGATGCGACAAAGATTACATGCAGCATCGTCAAGTAAAACGCCGGCAGCAATAGAATCGCATAATCATAGCCTTTGCGACAGGTGTTATAAAAGCCGAACAGACCTGCCAAAAGAATCGGAGTGTAGGTCAAAAAGACGACCACGCGAACCATCGGGCTTGCAAAAGCCGGTTCGTTGGGCCAAAGATTCCAAATTCTGAAAAATTTAATGACCGCCAGTTCGACAACGCGGCCCGGATTTTGTTTAGCCCAGTCCATAGCTGCTTTTTTGATACGTTCGTTGACGCGATACTCGTAAGTGTCGGACGCTCCCGGAGTGGGCTGCTCGCGTTCGAGTCGCCGGAATTCTTCCGTAAAACGCATATCACTTGCCCCGGTGGCGTCCGGGTTGAGACCGTCATATAAACTGGGGCCCATTTGCAAGGTCGTTGAAACAAATCGGTCTGTAATCTGAAAGTTTCGCACCCACCACGGTAACATGCAAAACACGAACACAGGCACAAAGATCAAAAGAATGATAGCCGCTCGATGAATTGGCGTTATTCGCAAAAGTCGGGTGGGGGTTAAGGATTCTTTGTTTTCCGGTTGCGTTTTTTTTGCATCGAACAAAACAGAATACAAGGCATACACAAACAAAACAAAGAATCCGAAATAAAACCAACTTGGTCGAAAATAAACCGCAACGGTTGACAGCACGGCGAACCATACGGCGTACAACAGCAGTCGCAATTTTTTCGTTGTACGCATCGCGGCAACAAAGGCAGAAAGCTGGCCTATCATGGCAAGGCAAAAGGGCGTTTCGGCAAGGACCCAGATGTTGGTTATAACCGTACAAGGTTCGAAGGCAACGAAACATGCGGCCAAATACGCGGTTTTGCGGTTACGGAACAATTGAAACGCAAATGCCCCGACCACGGCAACAAGCAATGTGCCAAGCAAGGCATTTTCAACTCGCGCAGCCATGACCGGGGGAGTGCCGTCATAAAACGCAAACAGCGGCGCGAGCAAGATCGGATAGCCCGGCATACGAAAAATCTGCCAATTTTCGAATTGATAGGGTTTCCCTTGCGAAACGGCCTCGGCGAGCCACCAATAAGTTTCGCTGTCCCCAAAATACAACCCTGTTTCGGTCGTAATGCATGATTGCCAATAAAATGCTGCCCCCAAACGAAAGACGAATGCCGCAACTAGCAATAATAACATCACGCTGCAGAATCGCAAATATTTTTGTTTTGAAAGCATTGCAAGAACATTCCTTCAAGTCAAGGGAAACTTTAGGTACATCGAACCGATACATCCCAATGCGGAAATTATTTGTAACAAATAGGTTATGATATGTCAAGGAATACAGTTGTCGTAATCCTTTGATTCTTGATTTTGTCATTCATTTGATTGATCGTCCGATGTTTTCGGGAAACATTACAAAGTTGAGCAGGGATATGCCAGAAATTTGCTTCACTTTTGTATGTTCTCTCGGTTTTTCTATGTTTCAAAAATGAAGTCGCTAAAGGACAATAATCCTATTTAACTTATATAAATTAAAGATTTACGGTAATATTAACATAAAATGTATTGAGGCATCCGATATCTTTTCCTATTTATTTTTTACATAAATGGTATTGAAAATATGAAAATTACAATCATAATTAACTACTAATATTTCAAAGATTTACTACTAAATATTTATCAATTTGCATATACATCTGTCCCTGCCAAGCGATGAGTGGCATGTAGCAATTGGATAAATACATCGTCGATAGAGATTAGTTAAATTTTTGATGTTGTTGTGTCCGATTTTTGATTTTTGCTGCATATTTGTCTGTGCGTACCTTTGAAAATGATTGCATCAATTTACTCGTCAGTACTATTATTACCGGTAAAAAGATGGCAATTGGAATGAAATTTGCATCTGATTAAATCTGTTTTCTCGTAAAGATTTCCGTTACGTATCATTTGACCAAAGCAAACACACCATGGATAAGTACGATACATCCAATAAGAACATACGTTTTGATACCTCGCATCAGGAAAAACTTCCTTGGGTTTCAGCTCTAGCGAAGAATTATCTTTCTAATCGCTATGTGTTACTATTTTTTCACACATTGATATTTTGTATAGTTTATTATTGTGCTTTTGCATTGCGGTATGACCTTGGTTTCCATAAAACGGTACCTAATGTTTTTTCTGTGTTTTGCCAGACAATAATCTGGGTTGTCTTAATAAAGATGACGATCTTTCATATTCGTCACCATTATGATAATGTCTGGTACTATGCTACAGCTAAGGATTTGCAGCAACTGATTATTACATCGGTTTTAACAATGACAGCTGTTTATTCCTTTTTTGCGTTCTCAGGTTATGTTAGAGGGATGTCTCGCGCGATTCCGCTTTTGGATTGTATTATGACGATTATGGCACTTGGTGGCTGTAAGCTGTTATTGAGGACTATTCGGGAGGATATTAATCCTAAACTCTCCAATAATACGAATCTTAAAAATACCTTGTTAATTGGCGCCAACCATGAAGGCGGAAAGCTGGCATACAGTATTCAGTCCTATCCGGAATTGAACTATAAGATTGTCGGTTTTCTTACCATTCACGCGGAAAAATTACACCGGCACGTTGGAAATTTTCGGGTGCTTGGACACATCAATGACATCGAAGCTGTTGCCAAAAAGCATCAAATTTCTGAAGTATTGCTTGTCGCTGGTATTCTCAAGGGAGTAGAGCTGCGAGAACTGATGGAACGCTGTAATGCCGCCAAGTTGAATTTACACATTGTTCCGGAAATCGAAAATCGCCTTGGTGGACAGACTGTCCCGATTCGTAACATCAATATTGATGACTTGCTCAAACGCGATCCTATCCGGCTTGATAACGCCGTTATTAGCGAACTCGTTTCGGGGCGCCGTGTGCTTGTCACCGGGGCAGGCGGCAGTATTGGTTCAGAAATCTGTCGTCAACTGCTTGCGTTTCACCCTGAAAACCTCGTTATTCTTGGCCGTGGTGAAAACCGTATATTCTTTTTGGAACGGGAGTTGCGAAAATACGAAACTAGCTCACAAATCATTTCAGTGATTGCCGATATTACAAACGAAGAGCGGATGCAGGCTGTTTTTGAAAAATTCCGCCCGGAAGTTGTGTTCCATGCCGCAGCTCACAAGCATGTCCCTTTGATGGAAGCGAATGTTCCGGAAGCGATCCGCAATAATATATTAGGAACAAAAATCGTAGCCGATCTTGCAGATGAGTACGAAACAAAAACTTTTGTACTTGTTTCAACGGACAAAGCAGTGAATCCGACAAGTATCATGGGTACCAGCAAGCATATGGCTGAGCGCTATGTCAATGCCATGTCTCAAGAATCATCGACACGATTTATCGTAACGCGATTCGGCAATGTCCTTGGTTCAGCGGGCAGTGTCGTTCCTATTTTCAAGGAACAAATCCAGCAAGGCGGCCCGATTACGATCACCGACGAACGAATGACACGTTTTTTTATGACGATTCCCGAAGCGTCTCAGCTTGTCCTTCAAGCGGCCTCTATGGGTAAAGGTGGCGAAATTTTTGTCCTTGACATGGGCGAACCTGTTCGAATCGTCGATCTTGCCCGCGACATGATTCAACTGGCGGGTTTACCGAAAAATGCAATAGAAATCAAATTTTCTGGTCTTAGACCCGGCGAAAAGCTGTATGAAGAGCTATATTTTGTTTCAGAAGAAACCTTGAAGACCTCTCACCCCAAACTGCGAGCGGCCCAGCACAGACCATTTTTCATCGACGAAGTGCGCTATCAAATCGAAAAACTCCGTCTGATGCTTGATGCTCCGGAAGAATCTATTCGCCAACAACTCCGCGAGTTTGTCCCGGAATACCAACCGTTTCAAGAGAAACAGCTGGCGGCAGGGTAAGTGTGTTTTTTGAATCCTTGATAATTCATTGACATTTGTTTGGACACATCTGAGAATCCGGGAATGTTATGTTTATAGATAGTTTACAAATTAGGTAGAAACTCTAAAACCAGTTATATTTCAAAAAGTTATTTTCTAAATGAGACATCTAAATGCGGAATTGTTTCGTTTGGAAAAAAAGTCGCCATATTGGTAAACCTTAATTTGCCCCCCTATATGTAAAGATCGAGAAAGGGGTTGCAAAACTCAATTAAATAGTATCGTAATTGTCAAAGATAGACAAACATTTGCATGAATTTCAAGTAAAATTGAATTAAAATTTTCATGGTACGAAAACATACATCAAAAGTACAATTCCTAAAAAATGTTGGTAGCGGTTGGTTGGCCGTATTTATTGCTGGCCTCATTGGTTTTGTGGTATTACCACTGAACTTGAAATACCTTGGCGAGGAACTTTATGGTATTTCTGTACTTGTCGTTTCTACTACCACCTTATTCACTTTTTTGAATATGGGAATGCAACCAGCTCTTTTACGTTTTTTTTCTCACGCTGTTGTGACAAAAAATCAGGAAGAGATTCGCTCTCTCTCAAGTATTGCACAATTATTGTTGGGTGGATTGGGGGTGATTGGAGGAGCAGGTTTTTTGTGTGTATACCCTTGGTTTATTTCGATTTATGATGTCCCTGAAACAGTACTATATGATTTGTTTATTTTGTTTCTGGCAATTGCCTTTGATTTCTGGGGCAATTTATTTCTTATTCCTTTTGCAGCTATTATTCAAGCAAGTAATCGTTATGACTTAGGAAATATACGCAGCTGTTTAGGCAAGGTCACGCAGTTAATTGTACTTTTTCTCGGCTATACTTTATTCACTCCATCATTTTTGATATTAGCTATGTCCGTATTTGTCGGGGCACTCTATCAATTGGTATCATTGATATTCCTCGCTTATAAAACCCAAGGAAACATGATATTTTTCCGTTGGGATTCGCTTCGCTGGAATATTATGTCATCACTATTTTCATTTAGTTTCTTGAATTTAGTTTATTTAGTCTGCTTGGGATTATCTACGCAAATACCTGTATTGATCATTGGAAAAACACTTGGAGTTGATATGGTATCAGCTTTTGCTCCAGCATTATATTTAAGTACATTTTGTACTACGATATTGACGCAGATTTCCGCACCGTTGGTTCCTATTGCAAGCCAAGACAGCGTTGAAAACGGAGGAAAAAATATCGGACGTTGGGCAATATTGATGGGAGAAGTAGTGGCCTGTATTGGTTGCTCAATTATTACCATTTTTGCGATTTTGGGAAGCGAAATAATTACGTTTTGGTTGGGAGAATCATTTGCTTGGACAGGAACTATCGTGACAATTACAGTCACAGGAATTATTTTTTCCAATATTCAAACGACAAACTATCGTTTAGCACTTGGAGGAAAGACTTCTCTTGTCCCCTATGTATTCAGTATTGTTGTTATGACTGTTGTTATTTCTTTAGGTACTTTTTGGGGTACTTGTTATGGTGGTTGGTCATTATTGGGAGTAGCAGTGTTTATCACATTAGCCAAAATAATAAGAAATACTGTCTTCATTTCTTTTATTTTTTCGTGGCAACTTGGTTATAGTTTTGCAAATTATACTTGGCGTGTACATGTCAAACCGTTACTGTTGGGACTACCAGTCATCGGAATTTTTTATGCGTTAAAATATCAGTTTAATTTTTCTTTAATTTATCTTCCATCTTTAGTTTTTTTCTCTGCTTTGGTCGTTGGAGTTTATTTCTCTTTATGCTGGATGTTTGTTTTAAAGAAAAATACAAAAAAAAGAATGCTCAAGTTAATACAAAACAAATTAACAGGTTCAATGAAATGAGAATCGGAATTGTATACTTGAAATATCAACGCATAAAAACACAAACAAAGCATTCTGCCAAGAGCATTGATGCCATAAAAAACTTGGTCCAATGAATACACTATTCCATTATATGAATTGTACATTACAATCGGTTAAATCGCACTAATACTCTGTCAAGAAAAAATTGTGAGTCATCCAATGGTAACAGTAAACGAACACAGCATAGTGACCGGATCATATGTGGAATATCCGACCGCTTCACTTCGTTATGCCTACGGCGCTGTTAAGATCGTGTATTAGGGGAAGTCACTGTCACAACTGTTTTCACCAATAAACAAAACCCTTTTCCAAGCTCTTGGGGATACCTTACTTTATTTACTTTGAACCGATGTAATACTCGCCAACGTAAGTCCAAACCCGATAGTTTTCAAAATTTGATTCAATTATTTTATGTATAAAAAAATTTTATATTTACTATATATTCTATATATGACTTATTGGTCACAAGGATCACTCTATCCTACTGGATCGTTGTTATCACAATTGTGCTTAATTTTAATATTAATGATCTCTGGAGGTTTTTTCTTAAAAACAATTTTTATCAAAAAAAACATCGTATATTACGCTTGGACGGGATTATTAATCTTAAATATACTAGGTTTTGTTTTTACTGGTAATATTTCCGATGAGCTACATATAAATATGCTAAAAAACACATTGTTTCTTAGCCTTGCTTTTTATCCTTATTATTTCCTGGCTTACGAAAATCAAATTACCTCGGATGATTTAATTCTTTTTTTAAAATTGATATTGCCGGTTTTTATACTTTCGTATTTTAATAATGCGTCCATGTATATGGAAAATACAGGTCGTGATGAAAATCAAGTTGTTAATAATGCCAGTTATTTCTTTTGCACATTATTGCCCTTTGTTTTTTTGGTGAAGAAAAAAAAATATGCTTGGTTGTTTATTTTTATACTATTCTTTTTCATTATTTCAGGTTCAAAACGAGGAGCATTATTGGTCGGAGCAGTGGGATATTTGGGGTACATGCGGTTTTATCTGAAAGATAATCGTGGTTTATTTGTAAAAATAGTATTTGTCTCTATTGTAATGGTGTCTGTCTTTATCTTAATACAATCCCAAGATTTTTTGAATGACAGATTACACCAAATGTCTACGGGAGATTCCAGTGGACGTGATGCGATTTTTTTATCAATTGTTCGTGGGTGGCATAATGGTAGTTTTTTTAACCTGCTATTTGGTTTTGGTTTTGCTCAATCAGTTTTATTGACTGGTGGAAATTATGCTCATAATGACTGGCTGGAATTGTTATCAAATTTTGGATTACTTGGCATTAGTGTATATTTATTCTTGTTTTATTCCTTCTTAAAATTTAGTTATAATCAAAAATATGATAATTACAAAACACTATTCATGACAATTACAATGATGTGGTTCTTGGGAACCTGCGTTAATATGGTATACATTTCCTCACCCTGGTTTCCAGTAGCCATGTTGATTGGTTATTTGACAGGGATCAATGGATGTACAAAAAATCCTAAAAAACGTGGTTTTAAAATTTTGCCGAACAACAGAAGATTATGAAAAAATTTGGACTCGAATGGCCAAACATTATTTCAATACCAAAGCAAATTGATTTTTGTGAATTCATGAATTACGGGGCAAGCTGTTATTGAAACTTGAGTTTTTTGCCAAAATATAAACGGCCAAAATCTGCTGTTCTCGCCGTTTATTTTCCGGCGAGAGCCTGAATCCGCCCGTTTCTCGGTCATTTTGGGGTATCTTCATTATTTAAGGTGAGAGCCTTAAATATAATGAAAGGTTTTGTTGTGAAAAGAATATTGTTTTTAATAGCAAATTTAGGTTCAGGTGGAGCGGAGAGGCAAATCATAACAATAACAAGGCTATTGAAACAGAGAGGTTACGAAGTAGAGCTGGTTTGTTATGATAAAACAGGAACTTTTTATGCTCCTCTTTTATATGAAGATGGAATTTATGTTCATTGGGTCGTATCGAAAAATTATTTGTCAAGAATAATAAAGATAAGAAATTTTATTAGGAACGGAAATTACGACGTGGTTATTTCATTTCTAGACACGCCGAATTTTCTTAATTGTATTGCGGCTACTGGCGGTAAGACATGGAAGGTCATTACAAGTGAAAGAAGTGCAAAAGAAACATTTTTCAAGTCATTGCGAGGAAGAATTTTTAAATGGTTTCAACGGTATTCAGATCATATCGTTTGCAATTCAGACAACGCAAAAAACATGTATTTGAAATATCATCCAAAGTATTCAAAAAAATTATTGGTAATCCGCAATACCGTACAGTTGCCAAAAATAGACTCCCGATATGAACCAAAAAAATATGGAAAATTATATATTATCATTGCCGCAAGTTATCAACCACTGAAAAATCCTTTAGGATTAATTGAAGCATTGACCTTATTGAACAAACAGGAAAAGAGCAAAATCAAGATTGATTGGTATGGGCAAAAAAGTATTACTGGAGATACTCAGGTATATGATTTGGCAAAGCGTTTGGTGGAAGAAAATCATTTGGAAGATGTCATAAATTTGAATGAAGAAATAACTACCATAGCCGACAAAATGGATGAAGCGGATGTTGTTGCCTTATTTAGTAGAGTAGAAGGTTTGCCGAATGTTATTTGTGAAGGAATGACGATAGGAAAACCAATCATCATGACTCGTGTTTCAGATTATTCTGCACTCGTAGATGAAAATAATGGCTTTCTTTGCGATTGGGATAATCCTGAATCAATAAAAAATGCCTTGGTTACAGCATCTAATTTATCTTTTGAACAATTGAAAAAAATGGGAGACATCTCAAAGCAAAAGGCAGAGGAACTCTTTTCACAAAAGATTATTTTAGATCAATGGGCGTCAGCAATAGAGCAATAGTGTCTATACTGATTTTTACAGCAATTGGTAAAATAGGATAGCTGAAGGATCAAATAATAAATTAGGAAAAATGTTAAAGTAAATTTTTCATTTTTGATCTTGACATCATATTTTTTCAGAATCAAAAATTCTACAATTGTTTTATGAGCAATAATCATTCCAATATCAAAACGGGAATTTTGTGAAAATAGACTTGTTCGATAACTTGAATTTGAGTGGTTTGGTAAAACTGAGTTGTCCTATTTTTGGTAAAATGGGACAAAAACAACCCCCAAAAACCTTT
>JGI994J12354_10005758_pt2 | contig 10238 bp, 8 predicted proteins | sample IntmicLarv3ML3BL_FD_12354 | JGI IMG/M metagenome (IMG submission 12354)
GANCTATGCCGATTGGGACATGCTGGTTGCAAAGGTTGAATGTGCCGGAGGTGCAGGTGATGTACCCGCCGGATTTAGACGTTCGGAGTATTGATTTGTGCATCGGCGAGAAGGAATATTGGAACAAGGGCATTGGCACGCGGATGATTGGGATGATGGTTGCGTTCACGTTTGATGGTGAACAGGTGGATGTGCTGCATTGCTTCTGCGAGGATTACAATGTGCGGAGCCGCCGCATGTGGGAGAAACATGGCTTCACGCGGGTGCTGGCGGAACCGCTTCCGCAGCCGCAGAAGGGGCAGTGGCAGTATCATTATCGCCTGACGAAGGCGGAATATGAGAAAGAAGGGCAACGATGAACGGAATAGTGAGAGATGCAACTGCGGACGACAGCGACGCGATTCTGGCGATTTACGCGTATTATATTGAGCATACGATGGTGACCTTCGAGGTGGAAGTGCCGTCGCATGCGGATTTCCGTGCGCGGGTGGATGGAATTCTGGCGGAATATCCGTATGTGGTGTATGAGCAAAACGGCGTTGTGCGGGGCTACGCATATGCATCGAAAAGCCGGGAACGAGCAGCATACCGCTTCAACGCGGACGTGTCGGTGTATGTGGATAAGAACGCGGCGGGGCGGGGGATAGGATTCAGATTGTACGAGGCGCTCTTCGCGAGGCTGGCGCAAACGGAGCTGGTCAATGTCTACGCGGCCATTGTCCCGCCGAACGACGCGAGTATCCGACTGCATGAAAAATTCGGTTTCACCCCGGTCGGGACGTTCCGGCGGACGGGTTGGAAATTTGATGCATGGCACGATGTATACTGGATGGAGAAGCAATTGCATTGATAATAATAAACCCCCGTGCCTTTGGCACGGGGGTTTATGGGTTCCAAGGGATGTATCCCTTGGCGGGGTATGGGGCGGAGCCCCACTGTTTTATCTTTTACTCTCTACCGACGCAGGCCGATTGTTTCCGCGAACATGCGCTTCATCTGCCGCCAGCTTTCCTTGGTGTAAAGTGTGCCCGTTTCGTCCTGCTTTTTTGCGGAGGCGAATGCAAGCATCCCCAACACAATGAGTGCGAGCGTGGACACAAGATACACCGCGCGGAAACTGCCGAACGAGATGGTATCGAGAAACGCGACACGTCCGAACAGGTCGCGCAGGAGGTTCCCCACGAAAGGCGCGGCCAGCAGCGTGATGCCGAGGCAGCATACGAAGAAGGAATCATACATGGAACGGCCTTCCTTCGGGATAAGCTCATACCGCCGCGTGTAGAGCCCGACGGTGAAGGCGGGACCCTCCAGCGCGGCGAAGATTTGAATCATCGGATAAATGAACACAAGCGTCCGCTCGTTGACGAATACCCATGAGAGATAATCCAGCACATATAACGACAGCGAAATCGTGAGTGTGAAATTCGCGCCAAGCCGGTCTGTCACTTTACCCCAGAACTTGTAAAAAATCAACATTTGCAAGGCGCAGTTGATGATGGCCATGGCATTGATGTAGGTGTAGCTTGAGTGCAGGTACCGCAGCAGAAAAATCTGCGAGAAGCTCGCCGAAATGTGTACGAAAAAATGCAACAAGCAAGTTACGATGACATAACGGAAAAACGGCTTGTTCTTCAGCGGTGTGACGAACGCCTTGACGATGTTCACCTTTTCTTTTGAAACCTCCAGCTTCACATCGTCAATGCGGCCGAATACAAGCAGCTCTATCCCGCCGGTCAAACCTGCACAGAGGAAAAGAATCACGAACGCGAGGTATTGATTCTCCATCCTATCCACGAAAAAGCCGGCGGCAACAGGCAGTATCATCGTCATCAGTACGCAAAAAATCTGCCGTGTGGAGAAGAAGCGGCCTTTAATCTCTACAGGTATCAACTCGTTAAACCAGGAATTGAAAGCGATATTATTCACACAGGCGATGGCTTGTCCGCATATCAGGAACACGAAGATAACCGGGATGCGGAACGGCTCCGGCACGAACAACGGTACAAACGCCACAGAAATAAGAAGCACCTTACACGTCGCGTTAACGGTAATCAGAAATTTCTTCCGTGTTTCGCGCCTGTCCACCAGCGTCGAGACGAACAGCAGGAAAATGCCGCAGATGTTCGGAAGCAACGGCACATAACTCGTCACCGAATCCGGCGCGCCAAGGTATAGCAAGTAGCCCGATAGGAATATTCCGCCGGAAAATGTGCCGAATGCTGTACCCAGCATCGCCTGCATAATAAAGCGGTTCATATTCTTCTTCGCGGGGCTCAATATCAAATCAGGGTCGTCATTGTAGACGATGCGGTTTAATAGCCGTTTCCATGTGCGCACTTTGTCAATCCTCCGCGAAAGCGTAATTGTACCAATATATTTCTCCTAAACCCACGCGCAATATGCGCGTGGGTTATAAAATGAGTTCCAAAGGATGAGTCCCTTGGCGGGATGTGGAGCAGCGCCCCATGGTCTTGCCTTTACCGTATCAAATTCAACAACAGCGGCACCACGCCGATGACGAGCCCCAGCAGCGCGCCCAGGTTCGTGATGGCGGACAGCTCCTTCTTCACCACACCAAGGACGAGTGCCTCCGCCTCTTCCGTGGAGAAGGTGTTGAGCTTATCCTCCACCAGCCGCGCCACGTCCAGCGCGTCCACCAGCAGGGGTACGGCCTTTTGCACAAGGACGAATGCACCATCTGCCAGACGGACGGTGAGCTGTTCTGCCCGCTCCGCAGGGATACGTGCGAGCAGCGTTGAAACGGTGACGGCGGCAAGCTTCTTCCGCAGTCCATGCACGAAACCGGGTACCGCGGCCAATAGCTCATTCCGTAGAAGACCGTATACGGCCTCCGCCGCCTTGTCTGTCCAGCTTTCGGGAAGGAAATCCCGCAGGTCGAGGCTGTGCGCTTTGTCTGCCAGGAAATCAACAGCACGCGTGACCTGCGTTTCATTGATTTCATTTTGTAACAATCCCGCCAGACGCGCGGTGAGCGCCTCTCGCGTGTCGTCCGGCAGACGCGAAAGCAGTGTCTTGACATCTTGCGCAAGCAATCCGTCTGCCCATTCCTCCACTTTATCCCGCAGGCCGGTCTGGTTTTCCGGCACGGCGAGGTAGGCGAAGAGCTTATCTTTTATGTTGTCGTAAATTGTATCATATCGTACGAACAGGCCAATGAACCGCCCGAAATTCTGCTCCGCAATCTGTGCTGTCATCGTGCGGAGCGCCTCATCTAAATCGGGATGGCGGTTCGGCAGGTCGGTGAAATATGCAACAAGGTCGGGCGTTTTGTCTGCCAACACTGTCTTTAATGTATCCGCTGTGTGCGGCGGTAAAAGCGAGCCCAGCGTGCGTTCCTGTGCCGATAGGCCGGTGAAGGCATCCTGCACGAAGCCTTGCAGCATAGAGACAAAGCTCTCATTTTGTACGAAGGCCAAGCCTTTTTCCAACGCAAGCGTCTTGACATCGCCCCGGTTCCACAATGGCTTCGTCAACGCGGGCAAGTCGTCCAGCTTGGCCGACACAAACGCGTGAAAACCGTCACGCACAGGAGCGCTGTCCAGCACATCTGTGAGCTTGTCCAGGATAAATGCTTCCGCGCGGTCGAGGATATTGTCCTTCTCCGCGCCGAGGAGCTTGCCCAGCCAGGCATCCGGCGTTTCCTCCGATTGCGCCAATGTTGTGAAGCCTTTGTGCAGCACCTCGCCGATTTTTTCCTTCACGGCAGGTGAAGCAATCGCGCCCGCCAACACATCCGGTGTAAGGACATTTGCCCCCAGCGTGCCGCCCAACGCTTTTGCCAGCCGCGTTCGTTCCTTTGGTATCAACCCGGGCGTGAATGGCAGCTTCCGCCCGAAGAGCCGCTTCTCCGTCCGTGGGCGGAAGAGCATTTTGATAGCAATCCAATTTGTACACCAACCGATGACAGCGCCCACAAGCGGCGTCACCACCCAATCAACCCATGTCATATGTGCAACCTTCCCCCATCGGCAAACAATGAGGGATCGTTACCTTCATTGTTACCATGTTTTATACGAGGATTAAGGCTGTATACCCAATCGGCCGTAAATCTCATCCTCATGTAACTTATACGATAAAGTCATGAGACTGTCTGTGAGGTGGACATTTTCCACCACGACATCCGGTGGGGCGTTCAAATCCACGTGGGAGTAATTCCAGATACCCTTCACGCCGCCCTTGAACAACGTTTGCGCAACCTTGACGGAGCTGGTTTTCGGCAGCGTCAGTACGGCGATGTCCACCGTGTTCGCCGCGAGGTACGCTTCCAGCTTGTCAATGTCCGTGATTTCGATGCCGCGCACGGTGAGACCGATGAGCTTGGGGTTGATGTCAAACATTGCGGTGAAGTGGAAACCGCGCTTTTCGAAGTTGATATAGTTTGCCAGCGCTTGGCCGATATTGCCCGCGCCGCAGATAATCATATTGTAGGTCTTGTCCAACCCGAGGATTTTACGGATTTCCTGGTACAGAAGCTCCACATTGTAGCCATAGCCCTGCTGCCCGAAACAGCCGAAATTGTTCAAATCCTGCCTGATCTGTGAAGCGGTGATGCGCATCCGCTCACTCAGCTCCTTGGAGGAGATACGCGTCACCTCGTTATCCAGCAAATCGCCCAAATAACGGTAGTAGCGCGGAAGCCGCTTGATGACCGCTAGCGAAATCTTCTTGTCCGTTCCCAAAGTCAAACGCCCCCAAAGCAATAGATTGTTAAAAATACTATTAACGTATTGTATCATGCGCTTTTCGCGCTGTCAACGGTTCCTGTTTATTGTATTAAAAGGAAAGCCGGGCTTTACAAAAACAAGGAAGTTTGGCATAATAAGAATAAGTCGTTATAGAGAAAAAAGGAGCTTTGAAATGGTTTTTTCATGCAGAGGTATAAAAAAGGCGTTCGGCGTGGAGGATGTGCTGCGCGACGTTACATTCACGATACAGGATGGGGAAAAGGCGGCAATTGTCGGCGTGAACGGCGCGGGCAAGACGACGCTCTTCCGCATCATTATGGGGGAAATGTCCGCCGACGCGGGGGAGCTTTCCTTTCGCAAGGCGGCGAAGGTAGGCTACCTTTCGCAGATGACGGAGCTGAACCCGGAGAATACAATTGAGCAGGAGTTTATGTCTGTTTTTGCGGAATTGACAGCGTTGGAAGAACAGCTCCGCGCGGTTGAACACGAAATGGCCGGCCTCGTGGGCGATGCGCTGGCGGAGGCCATGGCGCGCTATACACGGTTGAATGACAGCTTTGAGGAGCAAAAGGGGTACGAGACGAAATCCCGCGTGCGTGGGGTGATGAAGGGTTTGGGTTTTGAAGATGCGGAGTTCGCGCTGGTGACGCGGCATCTGTCCGGCGGGCAGAAGACACGCGTGTCGCTGGGCAAATTACTGCTGACCGCGCCGGATTTGCTTTTGTTGGACGAGCCGACGAACCATCTCGACCTCGATTCCGTCGCATGGCTGGAGGATCAGTTCTTGAAAAGCTATCCCGGCGCGGTGCTTGTGATTTCGCATGACCGGTATTTCCTGGATAAAACGGTCACGAAGGTTATCGAAATAGAATACGGCAAATCTGAGGTGTACGAAGGAAACTACACCCTTTTCGCGTATAAAAAAGAAATAGACCGGGAAATTAAGGTAAAGCACTATCTTGACCAGCAGAAAGAAATCAAGCGGCAAGAAGATGTTATACAGAAGCTGCGCTCATTCAACCGGGAGAAAAGTATCAAGCGGGCAGAGAGCCGGGAAAAAATGCTGTCCAAGGTGGCGCGGCTGGAGCGTCCGCAGGAGCTGACCGAGCGTATGCGCATCGTACTGGAGCCGGAGAAGTTGAGTGGTGTGGATGTGCTTATCGGAGAAAATGTGTCGAAAAGCTTTGACGATGAGGTGCTGTTTGAAAATGCGGACTTCGACATCCAGCGCGGGGAAATCGTTGCGATGGTCGGACCGAACGGCGTGGGAAAGACAACCCTTTTCCGCATGATATTAAACCAGGCGTGTGAATCGGGGAAAATCAAGCTTGGCAGCAATGTGGCGATTGGGTATTACGACCAGGAATATGCCACGCTGGACGAGAGTAAGACCATATTCGAAGAAATTTCCGACGCGTACCCCAAGATGCTGAACGGGGAAATCCGCAATGTCCTCGCGGCGTTTATGTTTACGAACGACGATGTGTTCAAATCAATCGGCACACTCTCCGGCGGGGAACGCGGGCGTGTGGCGCTGGCGAAACTGATGTTGGGCAATGTGAATTTCCTGATGCTGGATGAACCGACGAACCATTTGGACATGTTCTCCAAGGAGGTGCTGGAGGAAGCGCTGCGGAATTACACAGGCACGGTGCTATACATCTCGCATGACCGCTATTTTATCAACAACACGGCGGAGAAGATTTGGGAGCTGGCGCCGGACGGCCTCACGGTTTACATGGGCAATTATGATTATTATATCGAAAAGCGCGACGACGCGCGTGCTGTAGTCACACAAACGGCGGAAACGGCAGGCACCTCGCTCTCAAAGGAAGACAGACGGCGCAAGAAGGAAGAACAGGCGGAGGTGCGGCGGCGGCAAGCACAACTGGACCGGTTAGAAAAGGAGATAGCCAATATGGAAGAAAAAATCAAGCAAATAGACGAGAGCATGACGAAGGAAGAGGTCTACGCAAACGCGGAAGCGGCGCAGAAGGCGTATCAGGACAAGAAGGACGCAGAGGAGACGCTCACATCGCTGTATGAGGAGTGGGAGGACGTTATCAAGCTGTCGTGAGGAGGATGTGTAGATGAAGGAGCCGATTGTGGGGCGGAAGGTCATTTTGCGGGCACAGCGGGACGAGGATGCGGCGTTCTACGCGAAATGGTTCAATGATGCGGAGGTCATGTTTCAATGTGGCTTCACGGAGCCGACGACAGTGGAGAAGGAGCTGGCCAGTATCCGCCGCGTCGAAACCGACCGTGATTGGTATGCCGTGACGGATTTAGACGGCAACCTCGTCGGCGAGACGGGATTGCTCCGGATGTGGCCGGTGTGGGGTTGCACGGATATGACCATCATCATCCCGAACCCGGATGACCAAGGTAAGGGCTATGGCGGCGATGCGGTGCGTCTGATGCTGGATCGTGCGTTCGTGCATTATGACATGAACCGTGTAGCCATCGGTGTGGTCGGGTTGAACACGCGGGCGCTTACGTTTTACGAGCGGATGGGCTTCAAGCAGGAGGGCATCCAGGAGCAGGGGTACTTCTATAATGGTGTGTACAGCGATTTTATCATGATGCGTGTGTTGAAAAGTGAGTGGGCACAACGCAGAAATTCTTGACAAAAGCGGCGATTTATGGCATAGTATTACGAAGAGTAACGCTCTGCATAACGCAGAGTGAAACTCTGCAATAATAACATATACAGTCGAGGAGGGCATAGTATGAAAGATTTCTTTGCGAAATCCGCAAGTGAGGTTGTCAGCGCGCTTGGGAGCAACGCAAAAACCGGCTTGACAAGTGCACAAGCAGCGGAAAAGTTGCAAAAGCACGGGGAGAACAAGCTGGTAGGCAAGAAAGAAGACACGCTCCTGATGATGTTTCTGGGACAGTTCAAGGATTTCCTTGTCATCATTCTGATGGTTGCGGCGGTGATTTCCATCGCATTGGGTGAGTATTTGGACGGCTCCATCATTTTGGCAATCGTCATATTGAACGCCATCCTCGGCGTGACGCAGGAAAATCGCGCGAACAATGCGCTGAAAGCCTTGAAGGAACTTTCCAGCCCCATGGCAAAGGTGCTCCGCGACGGTGCGATTGATAAAATCGCTTCTGCGCAGATTGTGCCAGGCGACATCATTTTGCTGGAGGCGGGCGATTATGTTCCCACGGATATGCGCCTGATTGAAACGGTCAACCTCAAGATTGACGAATCCGCACTCACGGGTGAATCCGTCCCGGCGGAGAAGCGCGCCGAGGCGGCGTTGGCTGCCGACGCAGGCGTTGGCGACCGCATCAACGCCGCCTTCATGGGCACGGTCGTGACATACGGGCGCGGTACGGGCATCGCAGCGGAGACGGGTATGGATACGCAGATGGGCAAAATTGCGACCATGCTGACGGAGACGGAGGAGGAGACGACCCCGCTCCAGAAAAAGCTGGACGCGCTGGGCAAAATCCTCGGTATCGTATGTCTGGCTGTATGTGCGCTGATATTCGCGCTGGGTATGATTCGGCCGTACACGGGCGACGGGAACCAGCTTCTGGAAATGTTTATGACGGCTGTAGCACTGGCCGTGGCGGCGATTCCGGAGGGCCTGACAGTCGTCGTGACGGTCATCCTCGCGATGGGTATGCAGAAGATGGTAAAGTCCAACGCCATCATCAAGCGCCTCTCTGCGGTGGAAACGCTGGGCAGCACGACCGTCATTTGCTCTGACAAGACAGGCACGCTGACGCAAAATAAGATGACCGTTGTGAAGCTGTATGATGGCGCGAAGAAATACGAGGTTACCGGCACAGGCTATGGCTCGGAGGGTCAGGTTTTGCTGGATGGACAAGCTGCCGAAAGCGAAGGTCTTGCGAAACTGCTCCAAGGTGCGGCGCTGTGTAATGACGCGGTGTATAAGCAGGAGGAAAGCCGCATTATCGGAGACCCGACGGAGGGCGCATTGCTCGTCGTCGCGCAGAAATACGGCATTGAGGATGAGGAAAGCCGCGAAAAATTCCCGCGGAAGCAGGAGATTCCTTTTGATTCCGACCGGAAGCTGATGTCCACATTCCACGACATTGGCGGCGAGATTGTGATGTACACAAAGGGTGCGCCGGACGAGGTGCTCCGCCGCAGTGTGTCCGCGTTTGACAACGGCGCGGTGGTGCCGATGTCGGAGTCGCTTCGGGAGCAAATTTCTAAGCAAAATAATGAATACGCCGAGAACGCGCTCCGCGTGCTGGCTGTGGCGTACCGCCCGATGCAGGAAATCACGAGTATCGAGTCAAACGAGCAGGAGAAGGACTTGATTTTCTTGGGTCTGTTGGGTATGATTGACCCGCCGCGTGACGAGGTGCGCGATGCGATTGCGGTTTGTAAGACCGCCGGTATCGGCGTCAAGATGATTACGGGCGATCATAAGACGACCGCTTCCGCCATTGCCGCCGACATCGGCATCGTGACCGACGGCGCGCTGGAAGGCCGCGAAATCAACGAGCTCAACGAAGAACAGCTTCGCGAAGCGGTTACGCATATCAGCGTGTTTGCGCGTGTGTCGCCGGAGCATAAGGTGCGGCTGGTGGATGCTGTCCGCGCAAATGGTAATATCGCCGCCATGACAGGCGACGGCGTGAACGACGCACCCTCCCTTAAACGGGCGGACATCGGCGTGGCCATGGGTATCACGGGCACGGACGTGTCGAAGGAAGCCGCCGATATGATTCTGACGGACGACAACTTCGCCAGTATTGTCAAAGCGGTGGAGCAGGGGAGAACGATTTACGAGAACATCCGCAAGGTCGTTGGATACCTGCTGTCCTGTAACATCGGCGAGATTCTGGTTATCTTCGTCGCGATGGTGCTGGGCTGGGATTCCCCGTTGCTGCCGATTCACCTGCTGTCCATCAATCTCATCACCGACGCGTTCCCCGCGTTCGCGCTGGGCATGGAGGAAGAAGAAGAAGGTATCATGGAAGAAAAGCCGCGCGACCCGAAGGAGTCCATCATCAACCGCAAGATGAGAGTGGCTGTTGTTATGCAGAGTGTGTTCCTTGCGATTGGCACCCTTGCGTCGTATGCGATTTCTCTGAAGGTACTTGGGCATTCCGAGGCGGAAGCGACCACCATGTGCTTTGTCACGATTGTTATTGGTGAGTTGCTTCGCGCGTATTCTGCCCGGTCGGAGCATACATCCATCTTCCGCATGAAGCCGTTCTCGAACTCGTTCCTGAACAAAACGGTTCTGCTTTCGCTGGCGTTCTTGGCCGCGGTTGTGTTTGTGCCGTTCTTGCAGCCGGTGTTCAGAACCATCCCGCTACCGCTTGATATGCTGGGTATCGCCGCTGCTTTCGGTATCCTGCCGATGCTTGGCGGGGAGCTGGCGAAGCTTGTGACCGGGAAGATGAAATAGAGGGAAAGTCAAAAGAATGGGGCTCCACCCCGCACCCCGCCAAGGGATGTATCCCTTGGAACCCAACAAAAGCCCGCCGATAACCTCGGCGGGCTTAAAAATTATTTGAACCCGTGCAGCTTTTGCA
>JGI994J12354_10006029_pt1 | contig 10237 bp, 5 predicted proteins | sample IntmicLarv3ML3BL_FD_12354 | JGI IMG/M metagenome (IMG submission 12354)
TGCCAGCCGTGGTGATACCATTCCTCTGTTGCCATACCGTTTATATTGTAGCCGACCACATGCTGTCCGTACTCACGCTCGCAATAAGCAATAACATCCTCAAGCGCATCTCCGGCTTCCTCTCTAAAAACAGAAGAAGCAATTGCCGGATAATAACGGTTTGATTCCGAATGTGCGTTATCGTCGTAAAACCACGAAACATCTCCTGTCGAAATACGCTTTGTTTTCGCTGCTGCTGTCTCTCTGTTTGTCTCAAGCCATGTTAACGGAACACCAACAATAATCTGAGGTGTGACAATAGCGTCAGGGCAGCTCTTCAGAACTCTTCGCATACGCTCATCAATAAGCTCGAAATTATAGGTTCTGTTTCCGTCCTTGTCGTAGCCTGTCCAGACAGGACTGGTCATTTGTATGCCGCTGTCTGCGAGGGTTACAACAAAAGTAAAGTTTTTTGTCCCGTTTTGTGCCATCTGATAGATATAATCCTCGCGCGCACTTGTATGCGCGTAGGTTTTAAAGCTCACATCGGTAAGCGGTTTTATCGTTCCGTCCTCATATTTCACCATTATCGCCGTATTACCGTTTACCGTGCCGACATATGACGAATCAACGGCAGATGATTCGTCAAGAACAGTAATGTCATTTGCCGTCGCCATTACTGACGCTGTGGGAATACATAGTGATACAAATACCATTGTAATTACCAAAATCACCGATAAAATGCGTTTTCCTACTGTCTGTTTCATTCTTTTTCTCTCCTTTTACCTTTTGACGCAATTCCACACTTTTTCTCTTTTTATAAAACGGTTATGAAACCGCAATATTCTAATAAAAAATCATATTTTCCAATTATTCACTTTTTCATTGTAATAATTAAAGTTTTCAAGTGAAATCTCCGGAGGAACCCAGTGGTCAAGCGTTGGGATATACCGTCCTCTTTTTGCCATGGCAGGAAGAACACGGTTAAGCTCTTCATCAATATCCTCCTTTGACTCGAACATCTTTAATTTGTTAACGCCTCCGATCAGAACCATTTCGGGAAATATCTCCCCTATTTTAACAACATCCATACCGGACTGAACCTCAAATGGCAAAAGCCCTGTAACTCCTGCGCTGATCCAGAGCGGCATAAGCTTCATGATGTCGCCGTCACTGTCAACAATAATGTTTTTGACACCGAAATCATGTAAAAAGGAAATGACTTTTTTGTAACAAGGAAGCATAAACTCCTCAAAAATCGCCGGAGATACAAGCGGACCGTTTTTAAAGCACATGTCCTCCCAGATAAAAGCAAAATCAAGCTTTATTGTTTTAAGGATAGGCTCGTAAAGCTTTATATAGAAATCGGCACGGTCATTGAGCAGCATGTGCATGAAGTCAGGGTCATCATAAAACTGTATAAGTGTGTTTTCAACACCCATAATTTCACGGGGATAGGCAAAAAAACCGTCCATATGGGTGCAGACTGCTGCATAATCCTTTTGTTTTGCATAGCCGTCAATTATACCGTTCATTTCAGAGCCGTAACGCAAATCAATATTGGGTTCTATTAAATTCTCCCGGTATTTTTTGTAGGAATCCATGTCCTTAATCTCAAAATCAATCTCTTGCGGAAGAGAATTTTTCGAGCTTCTTAGGGTAACTCCGTTTTTGTTCTTCACAATCCTGTATGAATCGGTTTCTTCCAGCACAATCTCAGGCAATCCGGGAACAAAATATATATCAGGACGTATATATCCGCATTTCAAAATATTGAAATATCCGAACATATCTTCCTCACAAGGTAAGAAAAGCTCAGGTTTTTTCACCCTTTCCGGCATTCCCTCAGACAAATACCTATCATATGATTCGTCCCAAAAACCATGTTCCATATGACAAAATGCTTCTGTTTTTTCGCCTCTGAAAGCTGCTGCGAAAAGTTCACGTTTATTCATTTGTTTCCACCTCTGTTTTATTTTTTCGTTTACGTTTTCCAAGGATATAAATTGCAGCACCCGCTTCGGCTCCGATAAGAATTATGATTCCAATAGCGACATAGAAAAAGGTCTTGTTGCTTTTTTTGTTCACCGGTGTTTCCTTATCTTCATTCGATTCCGCCGATATGGCGCTATCTGTTGAGACACCGGAAGTATTCGTCAAATTAGAATCTGAAGCGGCAGAAGACATTGGTGCGACAGATTCATCCTGCTTTGCCGTTCCGGCGGATTTCAGCATGAAACTCTCAGTCGTGCCGTTCTTCATGTCAAAGCTCAAAGTATCGGAATTTTTAAATAAAAGCTTTTGGCTTAAAAGATCATATACATCCTTTTTCTCAGAAAGCTTTATGGTTCTTTTACCGTCGCCGTTTGCATGTACCGACAAAATGCTCTTATTCGCATACAGTGTATCGTAATTTATCTCGCTGAATTCCTCATTTACAGATGGTTCAGCATACAAATGTACTCCTGCATATTTAGCTATCGCACGCATTGAAGCTGCTGAAATATTAGAATTAGGAATAACCACCGATTTCCAGCCATTAAGATTCTTATATGCAGCCGTTGGTTTTTCGTTAACAAATGAATATCCGAAAATCGTTGCATTTTTGTCATCAATCACTACCTGCTCACTCATATTGCCGTCATTTTCAACAAAGTCATCAGAAAAGCGCTGTTCGCTATAAATTAATTTTGAAAGTTCGTCATTTCCTTTTTTGATTGCAAGATGGTTTGCGGTATATTCGCCCGACAGCTTAAGCGTTATGCCTGTCAAGGCGGAGGAATTACTGATGTTAAAGCCCTTTTCATCAATAATGCCCGGAGCATATGACCATACAACAGTACGATTGCCGCCTTTTAACTTTTCAATTTTTGCCTTTTGTGAAGCTGAAACATAATAACTGTTCAAAAACCATATAAGCTTGTAACGTGAAGTCTCAGCCTTGTCAAGGTCGTCAGCAAGGATAACATCATACGGCGCACCGATTTTCATCATATTTGTGACAATGCCCTGACTGTTTGATGCCAGAAAGCTATTGCCGTTTATTCCTTGTCTTTGCACGTAATCACATGATTTTTCATCGACCACCAACAATATCTGAGCCGCTGACGAACGGTCACTTTCAAAGGCTGTTTTGTATTGCTTTTCTATGTCAAGCGCCGCTTTTTCTATTATCGGATTCGCATAATATCCGCCATGAAGGTCAAAATATGTCGTTTGAAATCCGTTTGCACTTGCAAACATAACAACTCGCTCCAAAAGCTCGCTTGACAGTTCAGGCGTTTCTGTATAGCCTATAATTTTTGACATTTCCGCCTTACGCTTGTCAAGATCCGATCCCCTTTCCTGACTGAAGCAGTCGACCGACGGATCCCCAAGCATACTTGTACCGGAATCATTGTCATTCATTACAACCTTATTGTTAAGCTGCGCCGACATAATCGGACCTCTGATATTGTCTCCGCCCGTTCCGCTGTAACGGTTAAGCGAACCGGAGGCAAGCTTGATAAAATCTACGTTTTTTTCCTTTAAGAGTCGTCCCAGAGCATTGTGTCCGGAACCCGGATCACTGCTGAATTCAAGTTGATATCCATAAAAGCATCCGACAACCTTATTGGGGTCAACAGCTTTAACAACATTGGCAAAATATCCGATTGTATCCGGAATAATCTCGTTATAAAAACGGTAGAAATCAGCAACATATGTTCCTGTTCCCGGACGGTAAAAGGTTTGTTTCCTACTGCCGTACCGTAACTCGGCAGGAGGTAAAACGATATCACTGTCCTTGAAATTTCCGTCTTTCCCCCACGCGGATCTTACACCCGCGATGTCTCCGTATGTTTTCAGTGCGTAATCCTTGAAGGCATTTATCACATCAGGATTAAAGTCGTCAAAGGAGGTATTATGCCATGCGTGATGATACCATTCTTCTGTCGCAGCACCCGAAAGTATATAACCCAATATATTCGCTCCATATTTTTCCTTTGTATATGCAACAACATCTGTAATTGCTTTTGAACACTGTTCTCTGTATTTTTTAGATAAGAGCGACGGATACCGCTGGCTTGCCTTCGCTATCGTTGTCGAATTGTAACGAAACGGGTCATCACTGCCTGTCGTTACAACGCTGGCATCATCATTTTCGTTAAGCCATTTTCGGGGAGCTCCGGTAAAAATCTGAAGCATAATTTTTGCATCGGGACAGCTGTCTATAATATTTTTGACTCTCTTGTCCAGCTGATCCCAGTCGTATACGTTGGTTCCGTTTGATGCAACCTCTTTCCAGACAGGAGGCGTAAAAGTCGCAGAGCTGTCACCCAGAGTCACAACAAGTTGGTAGGATTTCGTTCCGTTTTTTGCCATTCTTTCGTAATAATTTTGCTTTCCGTTAACCGAAACATATGTCATATACGGAAGTTCGCTGTCCGGAATCAGCTTTCCGTCTCCGTAATCTATCATAATAGAGGTATTTCCATTGTACGTTTTCACATAGCTTGCGACAATTTTAGGAGACGCACCCTTTGCGTTAAGAGGAAGCATGACACACATAAAAAGCGTCATCGCCGCCATAATAATCCTCAGCGCTTTTTTAATCATAATTGTTTTGTCCTTTCAGATTATCGAGCGATTTTTCATGATATGCTTCATACCTGAAAATGTCTGTCTGTCCGAATTTTGTATCAAAGCGATACTCTTTTACATTTCTTCCAAGCTCGCTTTCTGTCATCGCATCATAAATGCAAACCGGTTCCTTGAATTTCAAGATACGTACTCCGTCGGACGACGCGTGTAATGTCAGATACGAATTATTCACGTAAAGCACATCATCAAAATCATTTACAATATGAACGCCTGCCATTTTTGCAAGATTTCTGACAAATTTACCGCTCAAATCCGGCGATTGCCTGTAAACAGCTGTGAAATTCTGATTTCTCTTTAATGCAAACACCCCTCTTTTATTGACATTTACTCCAAGTATTTCGGCGCTTTCATCATCGGTATATATTTCGTCAAGCAAAAAATTATTCACGTTTTCGCTTTTCGATGTATCCTCTCCAAATATTTTCTCACCTTTATCCGTCAGTGTAATTGCACTGACGGACTTATCTCCGTCACTGAAACTTATTCCGGTAAGTCTTTGCATATTTTCGGTTTTGCGAACGCCGTTGCAAAAAAGTCCCGATGCATAACCAAATAAAATTATGCGATTGGAGGATTTCAATTTCCGGTCAAAGAGCATACGTGCGCTGTCATCCATTGCATAACAGTTCAGCAATATAACCAGTTTGTATCTGTCCAGGTGTGAAGTGTCAAGAAGTCCGATATCTCTCAAAAGAATGTGGTCGCTTGCCGCTCCGATTTTTGTAAGCTCAACCTGTACATCGTGCAGCGCCGCGGACAGCATTTCGCTTTTATATGATGTGTATGAGCATGATTCTTCATCTGCTATAATAAGTATTTCTGCATTTGAGCTTCTGTCAAATACAACGCTTCTTTCAAAGACGCGGTTAAGACTGCTTACCTCTTTCATCAAATCAGGATGGTCAAAAAAGCCGCCGTGAAGGTCAAAATAGCTCTCGAAAATTCCATTTCCCAATGCAAAACCTGCGCTTCTTCTGTACATATCTATCGACTGGGCGCTGTTGTCCGTGACACCAAGAACCTTACAATTGTTTTCCGCCTGCTCCTTTGAAAACCCCCTTTCGGGAACCCATATTCCTCTTGCGAGAAATGAAGCAACATCATTGTCGTGATACCATAACTTATCGTGAAGCAGTGCCGAATAAGCAGGTGCACGAAAATAATCCGAACCTGTGCCGCGAGGACGTCCGTCATAACTTGCCGTGACAAAAACAAAATCCAGATGCTTTGATTCGTTGTAACGTCCGAAAGCATTGTGTCCGAATTCAGGATCCCCAAAAAATTCATACATATAGGCGTAAAACGCTCCTATGACCTTTTTTCCGCTCATACGATGTTTTGCCGCCTTTGCAAAACAATCAATTGTTTCGGGTATTATTTCGTTGTAAAAAATATAAAAGTCAATAACGTTCATTTGCCTGTTTGTATCTCTGAAAATTCCGCTTGATTTATCTTCTCTTTCAAGCTGTACCGGAATTTCAATCTGATCAAATGTGATATTTTTTTGCCATGCCGCTGTTAAAGCTTCATTTGTCCGGTATTTGGCAAAAAGCCATTCCCTGAAAGCGTTTTTCATATGAATCGAATAATCGGAGCGTGCCGGAGTGTTACAGCACCAATGATACCATTCCTCTGTATGCATTCCTGAAAACAAAAACCCAAAGAAGTTATCAGGATACTTTTTTTCGATATGGTCAATTAAATGCCCCAGTCCCTCTGCCATAAAATCGCGCCATTTTTCTGATGCGATTGACGGAAAGGAGCGCCCTGTCGGATAGGTGTTTAAAAAGCTTGTCTGTGTTGTAAACTGAGTTGTCCCGTCACTCATTATCATGTATTCCGACGGATTTTCTGACATCCACCATTCAGGTGTACCTATCATCACGCGCGGCATGATAAGAGCATTTGGACTGTGTCTTAAAATATTTTCGGTGCGCCGGTCAAATTCCGAAAAATCAAGCCTGTCCTTTTCCGGCCAAATGGGAGCGGAATGACCGTAATCGTCATTAGCGGAATTTGTATTAAAAGAAAAAACCTCGCATCCTGCCGCAGAAAATTGCCTGAAATAATATTCCTCGGGAAGGTAGGTTTCCATAACCGGAATCCCATACGGCTGTTCGTTTAAAAAGAAGGTCGGAACTCCGTTTATTTTTTTTACCTCTGTATTATTTTTCATATCAATCAGTCCAATCAATAAATTCACCATAAGACTTCGCTGTAATGTCAACATGCCTTGATTTTAGCCGACAAGACCCGAGCGTTCTATGCTCTGTGTAAAGAATTTTTGCAAAACAACATATAAAATCAAAACTGGAAGTATAGCAAGCAATATTCCCGCATTCGTGAAAATCATGTGAGTTCCGTCAGCATTTTTCATCATGAGCTTGTACGCAAGACTGCTGAGTTCCGAGATAAGATGCTTCATGTTTTTGCCGTAAAAAAAGGTGTAAAAGGTATCTGTCCACTCCCAGACAACTGAAAATATCCCAACAGTCATCGCTGCACTTTTCGCAAGCGGAATACCGATATAAAAAAATGTTCTGAATATACCGCACCCGTCAACATATGCCGCCTCGTCAAGCTCCTTCGGACAGTTTGTAAAAAATTGTCTGAATATATATATAAACAAACTGTTTTTAAGACCGAATCCCGTTATTCCCAGCAATGCGATGGGAAGAAATCCTGTTATCAGGGAAATCCCCTTCCCGTTGTTAAAAAGTCCTATAATTCCAAAAGGATTAAAATTGCTGAAAATAAGATATTGCGGTATTATTGTGGTCAGCGGCGGTACAAGCATTACCAAAAGGACAAGTGAAAAAATAATTGAGTTACCTCTGAACTTAAATTTCGCAAAACCGTATCCGATTACACACGATGAGGATATATGACATGCCGTTACTACAGCAACAAAAATAAAAGTTGACGCAAGATAAGACCAGTAATTGGAAAAGGACATTACAAATCTGAAGTTTGAAAAAACCGTTTCCCAACTGAAATTTCTGGGAATCCAGAATACCGAAGGGTCAAACATATCCTCACGCGACTTTATCGCCATTGAAACAATATTTATTATCGGAAACAAAATAACCAGACTTATTCCGAAAATCAGAAAAAAACGACCGAACATCATCGGCAAAGCGATAAGCCGATTTGCCTTTGAATGACGAAAACTTTGATAAAAACCGGATATCTTCCCTTTTAAAGAATTGACAAAGCCAAGCAAATTTACTCACCTACCGTATTCCGAACTTTTTTTGAAATAAGCCATGTTACAACTGTGACGATCACAAAAATGCACGTAAAGTAAATAACCGCACGAGTGGAGCCGTATGAAAACTGCATTTTTCTTATGGAATCATACACTGTCTCAATAATCGGATTGTTGCTCAAAGTAAAAGAATCGACTATTGTATAAACCGTATTCATAAGAATAAACGGACTTATAACCGGGAATGTAATCAGCCAGAAGGTGCTCCACTCATGTGCTCCGTCAATTTTACTCGCCTCATAATATGAAACCGGTATGGAATTAATTCCGGCAAGATAAATAAGTATCTGAACCCCCGAACGCGTTATGATATCAAAGAGTCTTTCGACAAATCCCAAAATAACCTCAGCACCCGGAAACAGCTCTGCTACTTCTGAAAAAAAGTTCATAAGCTCGCCCGATGTCCGGTCATATGCCGCCGTAGTTGTATATTGTGCATTCATCTGAATGAGAAAGCCTGTTCCGTAAATAATCGGCAAGAAAAAAATCAGTCTTGCAATAAAACGTCCCGGAAAATCCTTATGAATCAAGGTAGCGGCAAACAGGCTGAAAATAACGATCATCGGAGTATCAACTATAACCGCTGTGATAACACCTGTAAGATTTCTAATAAAATGGGGATCGGAACTGAATGCCTGCTTAAAATTGTTTAAACCCTCAAATGAAACCAGCTGCAAACGGTCATCAATTTTAAAAAAGCTGAACAAAACGGTCTTTACAAAAGGCTCAAGAAAGAAAAGCAAAAAGCCTATAATCCACGGCAAAATAAACAGATATCCGTAATTTGCTCTCCTTTTTAAAAAGCTTGACCCTTTATAATTTTTATCAGGCTTCATCAGACTCACCTCCGACAAGCGCATAGTCATTTTGGGGAACAGTGATATCTTTATACTTGAATTCCTGATTTGAATAATTGGTTACGACAGAATAACCGTTTGAAAAAACCGTCTTGAACACCTCATCCGTAAGCTGTGAGTGACCGATTATTTTGGCGTTTTTAACCTGAGCAAGTCTTGTACTGTATTCATTATAAAGAGAAGCCGCCTTGTCCCTGTAAAGACTGTATTGCACGGAATAAAGGGTGTTGTAACGTGTATCTTTAAATACCGACTGGTTACAATATGCAAGTTTAAAGCTTAATCCCGCACCGGTTTCGGCAATTTTAAGACGTAATTCGCCGGTGTGCTGAGAAAGATTGACCGGCTCGTAAAAATAGCTTGCGTGACCATTCAAAACAAGCGGGACAAATGGAATTGTCCGGCTGAAAATCGGATGTCTGCTGCCGTTTACATCAAGACCTGTAATCTTGTCAGCATACTTTGAGGCAAAATATGCCGCGCCCTCTACCGAAATGCTGTTGAAGCTTTGCGATGCTTTTTTCACCGCATTTGAGGTTATTTCAGACTCTTTTTCCTTGTCCGTAAAGCTTTCGCCCGCTCCGGACGAATAATTGAACTTCGAAATATCGTCAAATTTCAGTTTTTTTATGTCAGCTTTTTTTGACACGCTCTGTATGTTGTCAATCGAACGGTCAAGAAACAGCGGATTGATTAAGAATGTAGGCGAATAAGTCTTATTAACTGCATTTATATCCAAATATAAAGGATACCTCGGAGAAATCTGTCCCAAAAAATTTTTAGCCGTATATTTATTGCTTATTTTTTTATTGATTTCTTTGACTCCTATGCTGAAATACGGCTCTATTCCGAATTCCCTTAACTCTGACATCATTTTTTCAAGCTCTTTTTTTCCGCCAAGCTTGTTGGATAATTCAAGCCCCTTAAGTGCGCTTTCATGTGACAGACCTTTTTTGAGCCACCCTGAAACGGTAAGGTCAAGCTCGTTTACGCCCAGTTTCTCAAGCTCATCGCACATTTTTACCACCTGTTCATATGAGGTCGTTATAAGCTCGTTATTGACAGAAATTCCAAATATGTTTTGACGTTTATTTATGCTGCATATGACATCAAGGTCAAAAGAATAATTATTTACAGGCTTATCTGCTTCTCCATACAGAATTTTTTGTGTCTGCTTTGCCATATCTGCATAGGAAACTCCGCCATTATCGGCATCTCCCATGAAGCTGTAACGTATAACATACGGTTCACTGTAGTTTTTTTGAGAAAAAAGCAGCATTTTTTGCTCAGACACGGTATTAGCGTCATATTTATGCGGTGTCAGTCTGTAATATATTTTATAATAAGAAGAATAATTGAGCGGCTCTGCAACTACTTTTGCAAGCGATGCGCCCTTTTCCACAACCGCAATCATGGCATCTCCGTTTGTATTTATACCGTACATCGGAAGCGAAACGCCTCCTGTTTCCGCCATTACAGATGAACCGATTAC
>JGI994J12354_10006030_pt1 | contig 10235 bp, 7 predicted proteins | sample IntmicLarv3ML3BL_FD_12354 | JGI IMG/M metagenome (IMG submission 12354)
CGGCGGGATAAGCAGCCGCTTACAAAAAGCGCGGCAGCTAAAACCAATCCTAAAAGAATAAGGGTTTTGATATGAGATTTCATAACAATTTTTTTCCGTTTGTTGTATTTGTTTTAAAATGAACATGAAATTTAACAAAGAGCCGACCTTCCAAGAAATGTCAGAGAGTCGGCGATGTTATTAACCGTTGTTGAAAAATAGACGAGGATGCTATATATATTTTCATAAAACTTCAAATGAAATTGAAGCTTTTTTTAAAATTTTTTAAAACAGTTAAAAAAAGATTTGAAAGATGATTTTAAAACACAAAACACAAAACACAAAAAAACACAAAACACAAAAAAACACAAAAAAATAAAAAACACAAAAAAATAAAAAATGAAAATGAAAGGCAGGATAACGAAAAACGGGCCTATTGCGACTCGAACGCAAGTCGACGGATGTCTTCACAATTTTGTTTCGAAGTCCGTCAGGATATCCACTACCCTATAGGCCCGCATGTCAATCGGATTCAAAAAAGATTTCTTTCATCTTAAAGGTTTTGCAGTCGTTTGTCTTTTTTTAAAAAATAAAGAAGCGTCATCTGAACAGTCCGATGACGAAATCGCTGATGTATGGCCATATAAACATAATCACGAAAGATAGGAAAATAAAGGCCGTCATCCGATTGATGATGCGGACAGACAGTTGAACCGCCTTTTTTTCTTCCATTTTGAACTTTTCTGCAATTTTAACAATTCCCGTTCGGAATAAATGACCGCCGTCAAGCGGAAGTGCCGGCAGGCAGTTGAAAAGACCGACATAGAAATTCAGCCACGCCACCCAGAACAAAAAGTTGGCGGCCCAAAATATGCCGATACCTAAAGGCTCCGCCCAGCCGACCGGCTCGAAAAACTGAAGCAGTGAACCGGAGAAACTGCCGAATCCTTGCCCCATGATACTTAAAAACGGCATCATTAAGATGGTAAGCCAAGCGGCAAGCATCGTCAAAAGAGAGCCTTTGAGGTCAGACAGGTCCAAATCGGTGATTAATGCCGGCAAAGATTTTAAAGCGGTCAGATAGCCGGCGGCATTGAACTCAAGAACGGACATATCTAAAAGACCGACATAAATCGGGACGGAAGACATGTGGATGCCGATATAAGCATCGGATTCGTTTGCCGCAGATGCTTTAGGAATAACCTCAATTTCCTTGGTTTCTAATGTCTTGCCGTTTTCATCGACTGTCCTGACCGAAAAAACAACCGTCTCTCCCGGAGATTTCAAATTCATTTTATTTGAAAAATCCGTCGCATTGAGAATAGATTCGCCGTCTATTTGATAGATAATCATGTTCGGCAGGAGTCCGGCAGCTTCCGCCGGTGAGTCGGGAACAATATTTACAATTAAAATGCCCGCATAATTTGAGGGATCGGCAGAGGGATCTGTCAGAACCGTATAATTTTGAGAGACGCGATTATAAGAAGCCGTAACAGTAATCGGATCCCCCGGAGAAGCAGAGGCGAGCGCCTGATTAATAGAGGCCGCATCTATAACTTTATGACCGTTGATTTCTGTCAGAACCATGTCTTTCGTCAGACCGGAAAGAGCCGACGGAGACGCGTCGTTTATATCCGTTATTTGAAGATTTCCAATCGGCTGAATGCCGCCGAGCACAACGCCGAAAAAGAGGAAAGCGGCGACAAGGGCAACGCAAAAGTTGGACATCACGCCGGCCGCTAATATTCTGGAACGTTGTGTTTTGGTTGCCGCTTTAACTTTTTTAGAAGATTTATCGGCGGAGTCGGACCGGATTTCTCGTTCGGGAACAGAAACTTCCCGCATGGCTTTTTCATGAGCCCGAATTTCTTCGATTGACGCCGTCATTTCGTTAAAAGATTCGGAATTGTCGGGGTTATCGGGATTGTCGGGTCCGTACATATGATCTAATTCAGAACCGTAGAGCTGTTTATCATCAATTTTTGCAAATCCGCCGATTGGAAAAAGAGCAACCAACAGACCGACCGAATGAACTTTGACATCTTCGACGCGTGCCAAAACCGAATGCATCATTTCGTGGATAAAAACGGCAACAAGAAGAGCAATAAGTCCCCAAACAAGCGGAATGAATTGGTTGACGCCCGGAATCAGAAAAACATTTTGCAGTTTGTTGTAATCGGTCGGCTGCATAATAACGCCGTCTAAGATGGTTCGAATTAAAGAATAATCCGAAAACAAAACCAACGAAAACATAAAAATCATTCCGGCAAACATTAAAACGATGCCGATATTTGCAAAAAGCCGCCAGAATCGTTTCGGGCGGGCAATTTTATCCAAATATTTTAATCCCTTTTCGGTTTCAATCGACAAGATCGGACCGAAAGCCGAAATATTATATTTTTTCAAAACGCCGGTTCTCTTCAAATAAATGATGAGAATCCAATAAATAAAAAAAATGAGAAGAAATATTTGAGTTGAAATTTGCAAAAAATCACCTTTAGAGAAATTATAAGCGCGAAACAAAAAGCTGCGCGGTTCAATCCGTTAGTATATTCAAGGCTTATGACTGTTCTGAATTAAAACCGTTTGGATAAATAATTGATATCCTGAAAAATAGAAGGCAAATAAATAAAAATAAAACAAAAAAAGCAAAAATAAAATAAAAAAAGCAAAAATAAAACAAACACAACAAAAAAAGCAAAAAAAGCAAAAAAAGCAAAAAATGAAAAACGAAAATGGAATAAGCATTTACGGCTTATTTCCATCCGAAAAAAACACTGTTTCAGTTTCGAGAAATATCAGTGACGGTAATTTCATAGATTAAAACTTTGCCGACATTGACATCATTAAAGTCGATGACAACCGTGTTTGATGTTACTTCTTGAACAATGCCTTTCGAAACTTGGTTACCGTTTGTAAACGTAACTTCGTTACCGACATCCGGAACAGATCCGAAGGCGCTTGTGATTTGCGTTTTGTTAAAAGTAACAATCTTGTCGGGGTTTGACGGGAATCCGTCTTTCGGCTGAACAGTGACTGTTTTTGTTTCTCCCTTTTTCATACCGAGAACCGCATCGTCAAATCCCTTAACAATTACGCCTTTTCCCAAAATAAATTCCATCGGCTGAGCGCCGGTTTCACGGTTTGTGGAAGCAAAAACGGTACCGTTTTCAAATTTGCCGACATAGTGAGCGAAAACAGTATCGCCGGCAGCTGCTGTGACACTATCGTCTGCCGCTGCATTATCATCGGCAGAGCTTGTATTATCGCCGGCCGCCGTATCACTGTTATTTGTGTCAGCCGCATCGCCTTCTTCAGCGCCGTGATTGTCGTCGGCACTGTGGTCAACTTCGGCGCCGTGGTCAACTTCGGCGCCGTGGTCAACTTCGGCACCATGACCGTCTTCAGCACCGTGATGGTCATCAATAACAACATCCGGTCCCGGATAAAAAACAATTGAAATAATTGCAAAAAGAAGTAAAACGGCAAGCAGACCGCCTACAATTGCTAACATTGGATTAATTTTCTTTGCCATATTAAATACCCGAATTTGTAGTAACGAAATGTAAAATGAAATGTAAAAGCCGGATTGAACATAAGTTCAACGATAGCCGAATATACGAATAATAATTATAAATCAAAAAAAACGTCAAAGAACGAATTTTTGAAATTTAAGAATCTGCCCACACATATTTAAAAATGCGGGACAAGGAATCCGTGGGTTATGAAAAGAATCCTTTATTTAAAAAAGTTACCTTTGAAATGAATCAATATAAATTAAGAAGAGAAAGAAAAAGAAAAGTTTTAAAAAAAACTGAAAAAAATTAAAAAAATTGAAAAAGAAATTCAATAAAATTAAAAAAAATAAAATAAAAGAACAAAACTCATTAGGGAGCTTTGCCTTTTTGAATATCAGCAATCGTAATTTCAAAAGTTAAAACTTTTCCGGCGACCTCGGAATTGAAATCGATAACGACAGTTGTTTCTGTGACTTCTTTAACGATGCCTCTGAAGGATTGAATGCCGTTTGACTGCCAAATCTCATCGCCGACATTCGGAACGGAGCCGATGTTTTCAACAATAACCGCTTTATCGAAAGTAGCAACCTTGGCCGGATCATAAGGATATGCTTCTTCAGGCTGAAGGGTAACGGTTTTCGTTTTATTAACTTTCATCCCGTAAAGCGCGTTTTCAAACCCGGGAACAACGGTATGTTGACCCAGCACAACTGAAAAAGGCTGACCGCCGACATTAGATTCAACTTCGGTGCCGTCTTCAAGCGTTAATGTATAATAAATAGAAAGCGTGTCGCCGTCTGCGGCGCCGGAAGACAAACATCCCGAAAAAGCCGTAACGGAAATTAAAAGAAGCAATAAAACAACAAAGGGTTTAAGAAAATTTTGAGTTATCGGATTTACTTTTTTTGTCATATATTTAACCTGATTAAAATTTTTTAAAAATAATTTTGAAATGAATATTTTATCCATGTAACCAAAGTTATCAAAAACATACCAACAGCTATGAAAAGAAGACTTTATTTAAAAACATTGCCTTTCAAAAAATAAACCGGAAGAAATCGAAAAAGGCGATAATCTGCCGTTGGAAAAAATATTGAACAGCAGAAAAATAGTTTCAATTTTTGTCATCGGCTTCTATTTTTCTCCGGATTATGACTCTTTTTTGTAATATCGATAAATTGCGGCGGCACCGATAATATTAATCAAAGCGATTAAGCCGTAACCCGACAATTTCGTAATCGGCATATTGAAAAACCCGCCGTCCGATTCTATGAATTCGGTCGAACTCGATAGGGTCAAAGGCGATTTCTTCAAATACGCCGACAAATCAATTATTGTATCTTTTTCAATGAAAAGAGAGAGTTCCGTTTGGGTATAACTTTGGCCGCCGCTTTCCCATTTCAAAATGTAATTTCCCGAATCCAAACCGGAAATCGAATAAGCGGAATAGAGAACGGGCAATTCGTCCGATGAAAAAACGCATATTTCTTCGGTTCCCGCTATCCGATACAAGCGTATTGTTTCAGAATCAGCCGCAGAAACATAAAGCGTCGGATGTTCTTTGGCCGGCAGAATCTCACCTTTCGAAAACCGTGTCGGCGCGTAAATATTGAAAAGAGATAATAAAGTCGGAGCGGCATCTTCCTGACCGGATTCGCCGAAATAAACGACACCCTTTTTCACGGAATTCCCGTAAATGATAAACGGAATGTGAAGGGCTTCTTTTGTTTTGGCGTATTTAGAAGAACTGTGCCCGCCTCCTTTTTTGTCCTGCGTTTCAAAAGACATGCCGTGGTCGGCGGTGATTATAAAAAACAGATTTTTTCGAGCGCAAGCGTCATACAGCTTTTTTAAATCAGCGTCCAGCCGCTCCACCGCATCCAAATAGGCGTAATAGCCGCGGTAATGTCCGGTCGAATCAATCGCCCCGACATTGATGACGATAATGAACTTTTGATTGGGATACTTATCCAGTATTGACAGCGTTTCATAAGCCGTATCCAATCCCCATCGATTGTAGCCGGCATACTTTTCACCCGTGTCCTTTGAAGCGATGTATGTCGGCGCCTTCTTTTTTTGAGATTCAAAAATCGATTCGATATCACGGACGACTTGAGATTCGGAATCGTCAAAATTGTTAACTTGAATCGTAAAATCCATGTTGTTGACCGAATTTGTTTTGTCGTAGATGATAATATCAAATTTCTTTCTCATCGATTCAAAATCGCCGCGCTGCATGATGCCGATGCAAAGATATCCTTCGTTTTGAAAAACGTCTAAAAATGAAGCGTCCGAATAGCCGACCATTTCAGGATCAGCCTTCGGATTTCCGGTCACCAGCACCGAATGTCCTTTATCAGTCACGGGAACCGGAACTTTCATAAGAGATACACGAAATCCGTTTTCCCACATTTTTGAAAGCGTCGGAACCTTTGATTTCCCGACAGGCTCTCCTGCCAGAGTTTCTCCGGAGAGTTCCGGATAAATATAATAAGAGCCGAAACCGTCAACGATTAAAAAAACCGCACCTTTCGGCATTGAAATGTTGCCGGAAAGATCCGTATGATAAACATCGGTGTCGAATGAATTTGTCTGTCCGAAAACGGGAGAAGCGGAAAGTGAAAAAATAAAACAAATCGCAAAAAGAAAAATCAATGCGGCCGAAAATGGAATTGAGAAGGGGGTTTTAGCTGACATAAAAAGAAGCATTCTTCAAAAGCATAATTATTCTTTGAAATTTTCAAAATGAAAAAGTTTAAAACAAAAAATGAGGAAAGAATCAAAAAAATCAGTGCCGCATATATTTTATAGATTCGTTTCTTTTGTTTTTAAAAAAGGACGGCTTTTCATGAAAATTAATCCCAGATGTACCTACTGTTTACTTTCCCGTGTTCATTACCAATGCCGTTTATCAACGGACGATATTTTACTGACAAATAAAGTCATGAAAAACTGCATTGAAACGCTCGGAAGAGAATACGATCCGGAAAAAACGTCAACGCATATCGGAACGGCCGTCCACCGCAAATGTTTTGAAGTGTTAAACGATTCCGACCCGTACAAATATGTCAAGGAAGGCAACAACAAAACCGCTCTGGAAGTTCTGCCGGATGTCAGAAAATTGATTTACGGAGAAAATGAGAAAGGAGAAGCGTATTCGTTTGAAAACAGTCCGAAATCGGACGGCGACATTTTTGAGAACGCCGTTTTGGCAGCCGTCATCGGAAATTATTTCGATTTCGGAATCATGGGGCAGGATGCGTCTGATGCGGGCTTTAAACAAAAATTTGTATCTTATTTTGAAGAAGGATTGAAAATAAACGATACGAAAGACATGATGAACCGTCTTTCAAATGTTGTTTACATTACGGATAACTGCGGAGAAATCGTTTTTGACCGCGAAGTGCTTGAAATTATTCAAAAAATTCAACAAAAACAATTCACCTCGGAAAACGATAAAAAGAACGAAAAAAACAAACGCCCGAGATTAATCCTTGTTGTCCGCGGCGCGCCGATACTGACGGATGCGACCATGAAAGATGCGGACGAGCTGAAAATGGAAGACGTAACCGATGAAATCTTAACGACCGGATCAAATGCAATCGGCGTCTGCATGAAGGAGCTGCCGGCCGAAACGCTGGCCGCCCTGCAAAACGCATCGCTTATTATCAGCAAGGGAATGGCCAATTACGAAAGCCTTTCCGATGAAAAATTCGGACCGATGGCTTTTCTGCTGCGGACGAAATGTGAAGCTGTGGCGGAATCTCTTGGAGTCGAAAAAGGGCGATCGGTTGCAAAATTGGTAACAAACGATTAATGTCTTAAAAATTAAAGCCGAGAGACACAAAAGTGTCAATGGGATCCGATTTAAAAGAAGGATTAGATTTATTTAGCAATCTGCATTCTAAGAATTACAGAAATTTAGCAATCTGAAATTCTAAGAATTGACAGGAATTTAGCAATCCGCATTCTAAGAATTACAGGAATTGACAAAATTCATACATTTTTACAATTTTCATGTTTTTTACAAAATTGATACCGTTTTAAATGAAATCACATGGGATAGAAATGGCAAAAATAAAAGTTGCAATCAACGGATACGGAACAATCGGAAAACGCGTTGCTGATGCGGTTGCGCTTCAGGACGATATGGAAATTATCGGAATTTCAAAAACGCGCCCGAACTTTGAAGCGCGAACGGCTGCCTCAAAAAATTACAAGATTTATGTACCGGACGGAAAAGCCGACTCATTTTCAAAAGAAGGATTTTCAGTCGCGGGAACGATTGAAGAAATGATTGAAAAAGCCGATATCGTTGTGGATTGTACGCCCGGAAAAATCGGCGTCTCCAACAAAGCGCTGTACGAAAAAGCAGGCGTTAAAGCCATCTGGCAGGGCGGCGAAAGCAAAGATGTCGCACCGATTTCATTTAATTCGGAAGCCAATTATGATCAAGCCATCAATGCCGATTACACTCGCGTTGTCTCATGCAACACAACCGGCCTCTGCCGTGTGATTTATCCGTTAGACCAAAAATTCGGCGTTGAAAAAGTCCGCGTGACCATTGTCAGAAGAGGCGGCGACCCGGGAGACATTAAAAGCGGACCGATTGACGCGCTCGTTGCGGATCCGGTGAAGCTGCCGTCTCATCACGGTCCGGATGTCAAGACAATCATGCCGCATATCAACATCACTTCGGCCGCAATTAAGGCGCCGACAACTTTTATGCACCTCCATGTGCTGAATATTAAACTGAAAGAAAGCTGCACGGCCGACGATGTGAAAGCTTTACTGGCAGCCCGCCCGCGTGTTCGGATGATTGCCGACGGCATTTCCTCAACCGCTGAAATTATCGAACTCGGCCGCGATTCCGGAAGACCGAGAAACGATATGTGGGAAAACAACATCTTTAAAGATTCAATTTCAATCGATGACGGAGAACTTTATTTGTTCCAAGCCATCCACCAGGAATCAGATGTTATTCCCGAAAACGTTGACGCCATCCGCGCCATGACGGGAATTGAGAAAAACAATTTAAAATCCATTGAAAAAACAAACAAAGCCATGGGATTTTAAGAATTTTGAATTGAAAATTTTATAATTTCAGAATTTAAAGCGAAAAAAAGACATCGGCTGTCAACCATGCAGGAATCGGAAGCACAATATCAAAGCGGCGTTCATGAAGAGTACCGGCAGGAAACGACGGATTGGGCGGAAAAATATCGCCCGAGAACGTTTAAAGACCTGATCGGAAACAAAAAAGCGATTCATGAATTACGTCTGTGGGCCGAAGAATGGGAAAAAGGAATGCCTGAAAAGAAGGCGGTTGTCCTTTACGGTCCGGCCGGTGTCGGAAAGACATCAGCCGCATTTGTTTTGGCTTCTGAAATGAAATGGGTGCACATCGAACTGAACGCAAGCGACCAAAGAACGGCGGAAGTTATCGAAAAAATTGCCGGCGCCGCTTCAAAAACGACAACGCTTTTCAGTCATGAAACAGATGACAGCGGCAAAAAAAATAAAATGAAGCGTCTCATTGTTTTAGACGAAGCGGATAATCTGCACGGCACCTATGATAAAGGCGGCAGCCGTGCCATTTCAGACATTATTGAAAAAACAACGCAGCCGATTCTGCTGATTGCAAATGATATTTTCGGGATAACCCAAGCGATTCGTTCCAAATCATTGGAAATTGAATTTTCAAAGATTCAAACGAGATCTCTTTCCCCTGTTTTAGAGAAAATATGCAAGAATGAAAATATTATCGCCGATGAAAAAACCCTTTTAAAAATTGCGGAAGGCGCCGGCGGTGACTTAAGAAGCGCCGTCAATGACCTGCAGGCAATTTCCGTCGGCAAAACCGTCCTGTCCGAAGACGATGTTGTCATATCGGGCAGAGATGTCAAAGAAACGATTTTTAAGGCGCTTGTAAAAGTCTTTAAAGGCAAAAACCGAGCGGAAGCTTTAGAAGCCGTTCATACGCTGGACGAAACGCCGGAAGACTTAATTTTATGGATTGATGAAAATTTGCCGATTCAATTTCCGAATTCGGACGACAGTGGAAAAGCCGCAACCGGAGAGATCAACCCCGATGTCGCCGGCGGTTATCATGTTCTTTCGAAAGCGGATTTGTATCTCGGTCGCGTCCGTCGCCGCCAGACGTATCGAATGTGGCGTTATGCAAGCGCAATGATGACAATCGGTCCGATGGCTGCTCGTTCCAAAGAATATCACGGTTTTATCAAATATTCGTCACCGACACGATGGAAGCGGATGGGCCAATCCCGTTCCGTTCGAAACATGCGTGACGGCATTGCCGTAAAAATGTCCGCCCGACATCATAAATCCATGCGCGCCTCAAGAAACGATCTCATTCCGTATTACAAAAGAATAATGGAAAACGAAGAATACGCCATTGTGCTTGCCGGCGAGTCGGATTTTGATATGGACGAACTGGTTTTCCTTCTCAAAGCCAAATCCGCAACGAAAAAAGTGCAGATTGTTTATGAAAACTCAAGAGCCATCGCATCATCGAAGCGAAAAGAAGAAGCCGTCTTTTTCAAAACGCCCGATACCGAAAAGAGAAGCAGCACCGCATCCGCCGACAAAAACCAACTGACGCTTGAAGAAATTGCAAAGAAAAGCGAAGAGAAGAAAGCGGAAGAAATGAAAAAGGCAGAACCTGAAACAAAACCGAAAAATCAGAAGAGTCTGTTTGACTTTTAAATTAAAATTTCA
>JGI994J12354_10006031_pt1 | contig 10233 bp, 8 predicted proteins | sample IntmicLarv3ML3BL_FD_12354 | JGI IMG/M metagenome (IMG submission 12354)
GTTTGGCAAGGTACTTACCACTGATGTTATTTACCCCGTGCCGCCTTTTTCTAAAATAGAACAGTCTAGAAAAACTGTAGAAACTTTAGTAAAAAAACATGCTGTTGAAGTTTTTGCCATAGGAAATGGCACGGCCAGCAAAGAAACTGAAATATTTGCTGTTGAAACAATAAAAGAGTGCAATTTGCCCGTTACTTACGTAATGGTAAATGAAGCGGGCGCATCTGTTTATTCTGCCTCTAAATTAGGTGCTACTGAATTCCCTGATATGGATGTGAATGTTCGCAGTGCAGTTTCTATTGCACGCCGCTTACAAGACCCCCTTGCAGAACTTGTAAAGATTGACCCAAAAGCTGTTGGTGTAGGACAATATCAACACGATATGCCAAAGCAAAAGTTAGATGAAGCACTTACAGGTGTTGTTGAATCTTGCGTAAACAGTGTTGGGGTAGACCTAAATACCGCATCTGCTTCCCTACTTTCTTATATAGCAGGGCTTTCCCCTTCTGTTGCTAAAAACATTGTAGAAAAACGCGAAAACGAAGGTGCTTTTTCTTCACGCAAAGAACTTTTAAAGGTAAATAAGCTTGGACCAAAAGCGTATGAGCAATGCGCAGGGTTTTTACGTATAACTGAATCAAAAGAACCGTTTGATGCCACTTCCGTTCACCCTGAAAGCTATGGTGCAGCAAAACAGTTGCTTGATATGTTTGGCTACACCCCTGCTGATGTACGCCTTGGTAAAATTGTTGGTTTGAATGAAAAAGTTACTGAGGCAGGTAAAACAAAAGTTGCTGAGCAAATTGGCGTTGGCGTACCCACACTTACAGATATTATTGCTGAACTTTTGAAGCCCGGCCGAGATATAAGAGACGATTTATCTGCCCCTATACTTAGAAGCGATATAATGGATATGGAAGATTTAACCCCGGGGATGCAACTTACGGGAACAGTACGTAATGTTATAGACTTTGGTGCGTTTGTTGATATAGGAGTACACCAAGATGGCTTAGTGCATATTAGCCAAATTGCAGATAAATTTATTAAACACCCTGGCGATGTACTAAAAGTGGGCGATGTTGTTACCGTTTGGGTTATTTCTGTAGATGTTGCAAAGCACAGAATTTCACTGACAATGAAAGACCCAAATAAAATTGTTTCCTAAAAGTAAATTATTATGTAAATATATATAAATATGCAAATACGTATTAAAGCATATTTAGCTAATTAGTAGATTTTTCTTTTTTCTACTTTACTTAAAGTTAATTTATGCCTATACTTTCGCAATACACAAATTATGTGTATTGAAAAGCAAATAAGCCGCTATTTACATATAATCGGCCTTTCGTTCCAGTGATAAGACGACCTGCTTTTCTAAAAGAAAAACCTTCGCATTTAGCGAAGGTTTTATATTTTACCTATTTTTATAAAATAACTTCAGGCGTTTTATCTGGCTGCCCGAAAGAATTTTCACAGTAGGCAATAATATCTAAGAAAGGCTGTTGCGTAAATTCAATTGCGCCTACAGGGCATACCCTTGCACAAGCACGGCATTTTATACACAAACTTGCATCAATATTGTGTACATCTTCTGCAGATATTGCACCGCTTGGACAAGCAGCCGCACATGAGCCACAAGAAATACATTTTTCATTTACAATTGGTGCTAATGGGTTTGGCTTGCTGCCTTCTTTATAAGGTCTGTCGCCCGGAATTGCACCTGTCGGAAGCTCTGCTCCGCCATTTTCGAGCTTATCTTTTACCTTTACACCAAAATCTTCTGCCATTGCCAAATCATCAGCGTTTGGCCTACCACCGGCAATATTGCTACTGAAAGAATGCTCAGCAACAAAAGCTGCTGCAGCAACAGGCACAAAGCCTTGTTCACGCATCATATCTTCAAGCTCAACAAGACAGTCATCATAATGGCGGTTGCCATATACAACAATTAAAATCGCTTTTGCGCCATTGCCTTCTAACTTTTTCAAGTATGGCATTGTAAATGCAGGTACCCTACCTGAATAAACAGGTATACCTATAACAACAAGGTCATCTTTTGTAATAGATGGTGGTGCTGGTGGTGTTTGCAATTTACTAAAATTAAATGTTTCTACCTCTGTTCCAATTCCTTTTGCAACTGCATTCACAATCTTCTCAGTTGTGTGCGTTGCACTAAAGTACACAAGTTTTGTATTGCCCATAATGCTAATCACCTTTCTTTTTTTAAAGTTCGCTCAAGTACAGAACTCTATTTTCTTTTGCAAAAGTAACTTTCTTCATTAAATCAACTTTACTTTTGCACCCTTCTACTATATAATAACTATACAACTTGCCAATTGCAAGTACGTACATCAAAGTAATATAAGTAACCGTTAGAAAGTAATAGAGGTAAAATATGCTTAACTATAATTCAAGTTGCCCAGTAGAAGCCACTTTAAGCGTAATTGGCGGAAAATGGAAGCTACTTATTTACCGTGAAATATATATGCACGGCCCCCAGCGTTTTGGAGAGTTGCAAAGAGGCGTAGGGAAAATTAGTGCTAAGGTTCTTACACAACAGCTTCGTGAACTTGAAACAGACGGAGTATTAGTACGTACTATTTACCCTGAAATTCCCCCAAAGGTTGAGTATTCTTTTACTGATGCAGGTAAAAGCTTAGAGCCCGTTTTCCTTTCAATGATAGATTGGGGAACTGCATTTCTAAATGGTGAATTTGCATTTCCAAAGCGTATATCTATATTGCCTAATGAACAACGTAAAGCAGAATAATTAAAAATATACATTCGAAACTTATCAAAAAAGCTACTCCCTTAGCAGGGGAATAGCTTTTTCTTTTTATATAAGTTGTTCCAAAACACCTTTTGCACTTTCAAGCCAATTTTCAGTTATGTCTTGTATCCTACCTGCATCAACCCGTTCTGCTATAGATGGGTCAAGCGGGATACGCCCTAGTATTGGCAGTGCATATTGTGTAGTAATTTCCTTCAAGTGGCTTTTGCCAAAAATATCAATTTGTTTGCCACAATCCGGGCAAGTATAATAGCTCATGTTTTCAACTATGCCAAGTACGGGAATTTTCATCATCTCAGCCATTTTCACAGCTTTGCCAACTATCATAGACACTAACTCTTGCGGTGAGGTTACAACGATAATACCATCAACCGGTAGAGATTGAAATACAGTAAGTGGTACATCACCTGTACCCGGTGGCATATCTACAAACAAAAAGTCAATGTCTTTCCATATAACTTCCGTCCAAAATTGTTGAACCGCATTTGCAATCACAGGCCCACGCCAAACAACGGGATCTGTTTCATTAGGTAATAGAAGATTCACGCTCATAACTTGTACACCGCTTAAACTCTCAACCGGGTATAAGCCTTCTTCGTTTCCTCTCGCCTTTTCTGAAATGCCGAACATTTTAGGAACAGACGGGCCTGTAACGTCTGCATCAAGTATTCCTGTTTGGTAGCCATTGCTTTGCATAATGCAAGCAAGCAACCCTGTTACCAGAGACTTACCTACACCACCCTTGCCACTTACAATGCCTATAACTTTTTTCACCTTACTTTGCGGGTGCGGGTCTTTCAAAAAACTATTCGATGCGGCTTTAGCATTACCGCCATTGTTTTCCATGATTCAAGATTCCCTTCTTGTTCAAAACGCTATTTATTATTTTTCAACTAAATCGCGTGTATCACGTGCAATCATAAGTTCTTCATCAGTAGGTATTACCCATGCTTCTACTTTAGAATCAGCAGTTGAGAATTTCATTTCTTTACGTGATGCATTGTTGCAAGCTTCTTTATCAATGCTAAGCCCCAAAAATTCCATACCAGAGCAAACCTCAGCACGTACAGTAGCATCGTTTTCGCCGATTCCACCTGTAAAAATAACTGCATCTACCCCACCCATTGCGGCAGCGTAAGAACCAACGAATTTTTTTATTTGATATACAAGCATATCCATTGTAAGCTTTGCCCGTTCATTGCCCTCTGCGGCGGCAGCTTCAACGTCTCTGCAATCACTAGATACCCCAGATATACCAAGGAACCCTGACTTTTTGTTCATGATGTCTGTTATTTCGTCAGCACTTAAATTTTCTTTGTTTTGAATAAAGGTTACTACCGATGGGTCTACCGCACCGGAGCGTGTACCCATAATGAAACCGTCCAACGGGGTGAATCCCATAGAAGTATCAGCACATTTACCGTCTTTTACAGCTGAAATTGAGCTACCGTTGCCAAGGTGGCAAGTAATAATTTTTTTGCCTTGTAGGTCTCCTGTAAGTTCGCTATACCTTAGTGTAAGGTAACGGTGGCTAGTTCCATGAAATCCATAACGGCGAATAGTATACTTTTCATAATATTCATAAGGAATTCCGAACATGTATGCTTTAGGCGGCATAGTTTGATGGAACGAGGTATCAAATACTGCAACTTGTGGCACATCTGTGCCAAAAATTTCTTTACAAGTTACAATTGCACCAGCTTGTGGTGGTATATGTAATGGGCCAAGTTCTTGCCAGTCCAGCATATCTTGTAGTAATTTGTCTGTAGCAATTGCAGATTCTTTGTAAACTTCCTGCCCATGTAACATTCTGTGCCCAATCGCTGAAATTTCTTTAAGGTCTTCAATTACTTTGCTTTCACCTGTGGTAAGCAACTTTACCACTTCTGAAAGCGCTTCTTTATGTGTAGGAAAATCAGCTTCATATTCTACTGCATAGCCTGCACCGGTTTTATAACCCATTTTCCCATCTACACCTATACGTTCGCAGTTACCTTTTGCTATAACAGATTCATCTTTCATATCCATTAGCTGGTATTTTAAAGAGGAACTTCCTGCGTTGATAATTAATACTTTCATTAATAGCCTACCCTTCTATTTTCAAAATTCAAAATACTTTTTTTTCATGCCGTTTTATTATATAATACAAAGGGTGGTTTTTCAAGATAAAAAGCAAGGAGGTGCCCATTTGCGTACAGTAGGAATAGTTGCTGAATATAACCCTTTTCACAATGGGCATGCTTACCATATTAAGCAAATTAAAAAAGATGAAAACACTGCGGTTATTGCTGTACTAAGCGGTAACCTTATGCAACGCGGTGAATTTCCGCTGTTTCCGCTTTCTGTGCGTGCAAATGCGGCTTTGCTTTGTGGCGTTGACCTTATTATTGAACTGCCTGCCCCCTATGCTCTGCAAAGTGCTGAAGGTTTTGCGCTATCTTCCATTTCTTTACTCAAAGCCTTGGGTATGGTTGATGCAATATCTTTTGGTGCTGAAACTGCTGATATTGATATTTTTGACAATGTTGCCACCACACTTATAGGTAGTGATTTTGCTAATTTATTGAAATCCGAATTAAAAAAGGGGGTTTCTTTTCCTGTGGCACGTGGGCATGCCCTTGAAAAGCTATTGCCTGATATAAAAGACTTTATTTCTACGCCAAATAACTTATTAGGTATAGAATATTTAAAAGCAACAAAATTGCTTGAGTGGGAAGCTGATTTTATTCCTATTGAAAGAATAGGTGTCGAACACGATTCTGATAACACTAATTTGCTATACACAAGTGCATCATATTTAAGAAAAGCACTTACAAGTAAAACCTTTTCTTTTGAGGAAAGCTGGGCACCGTACATTCCGAGTGATATACATGAATTGTACAAAGAAACATTGCACAAAGGAAACTATTTTCTGCACAATAGTAAAGTAGACACTGCTCTACTTTCTATTTTGCGCACGAAAGCAAAAAGTGATTTTGTAGGGCTTACTGATGAAAGCGAAGGATTGCACCATTTACTCTACGCCTCAATACAAAAAGCTACTTCTTTACAAGAACTTTACTCACTTGTAAAAAGCAAGAGATATACACATTCACGCATTAGAAGGCTGGTGCATGCTGCCATTTTGGGCTACGATTACAATTTACCAAAATACCCGCCATACATACATATTATGGGTGCAAGCGAAAAGGGTATGCACGTGCTAAAAGAAGCGAAAACAAAAGCAATTCTGCCTTTGTCTCATTCGCTTTCAGTTCTTTCGGAAATAAATAAAGATTCTAATTTGGTCTCTACCTATTCTTCTTTAGCAGGCAATTTATACTCAATGCTATTAAAAAAGCCCGCCTCTTGCGGGGCGGACTTTACATCACTTTTTATAAAGGTTTAAAAACTATTCCAAATTCAATGTCAGTACTTAAGAAGCATAAATAACTTCAAAATCTTCAAATACTATAGGCATACCTTCCGTAAACTTATATCTTGCTTCTTTCCCATATTCCGTAAAAATTTTAATATGCCTTTTTGCCAAGATTCTAAAATTACATTTTCTTTTTCCATAATTTCACACTTCAGCTCAGCTTTTCATTTGCAATTAACAATTTTATTAAATTAAAACGCCTATTCGTTCCCTTTTTTCATAAAAGCTTAATTCTTTTACACCATTTCTTTTTAGCATTTCAATTGTTTCATCAAAATGCCCCTTGTAATTAGCCACACGGTGTGCATCACTTCCAAGTGAAAAGTATTCTCCTCCACTTTCTAAAAACCATTTGGTATAAGCTTCAAGGTAGTCCATACCTAAAGAGTCTACTGTTCTTGTATTCATTTCTAAAGCTTTACCATCTTCTGCTAACACTTTAAAAATTCTTTTCATGCTCTCTTCAAAGGGGGCAATTTCAATTTTTTGAGTATATCTAATCGGGAAATCTACATGTGCAAGAATATCATAATTCTTAAAATTGGTTACCATATACAGCAATAAGTCTAAATATTCCTCATAAACTTCTTGTACTGTTTTACCAATATAAATTTTATCTTCATAAAAATCATACTCTTCATTTTCATGTACACTTGCAATTACTACGTCAAATGGGTACCGCTCAACTATTTCAGAAACTCTTGCATGTTGGCTAGCTTTATAGCCGGCTTCTATACCAAACAGCATTTTTATGCCATATTTTTTCTCCATTTTTGCATTTGTTTCTTGCAGAAGTTCAAAATCTGGTATAATATCCTCGCCATTTGCAGAATTTGCATTAAGGTCCAAATGCTCGGTGGTTACAAATTTAATATCACCTTGCTTTTTGGCTTCCATCAGATAATTTTCTATATTTTCAGAAGAATCTGGTGAGAACCAAGTATGTACATGCTGGTCGTAAATAATCATGTTACCTCCGAAAGTTTTACATAATACTATCGTAAAATTAATTTTTAGTGCAATGTTTACAAAAATATCTATTTTTCTTTATGTATTATAACATAAAGAAAAATGTAATGAAATAGCTTTTTATTCTTTTTACATGAATTTGACAAGCTTTACATTTACTTCTCTCCCGCCTTCACTTTCTATAAAGTAGAAACCCGTTCAGAATATTCTGAACGGGTTTCTGAAAATAATTAAAACCGAGAAAACTAACAGCAAGATTTACCTTTTTTCTTTTGCACGCCCACTTTACGTAGATGGTAAGCCGCTTCTATTTCACCAACTTCTCTTTTGTGGTGGTTAATATTTTTTGCGCTGATAAACGGAGCAAGTACTTCAGCCTCAGCTTCTGTTAAAATACCAAGGTCCATAATTGCACGCATTGCCGCAACAGGTACCGAACGGCCTGTATCGCCATCTTCAATTTTTACTGCTATACCAAGGCCTTGCTCTTTTAACGCTATGCAAAATACACCTTCTGCACCTAATTTACCAATAGCCTTGCCATTTGTATTTTTAATAAACTCTGTACAAAACCCATTTGTTCCGGCTATCATTTCAGGGTGTGCATTCATAGCTTTAAACACGCGTGCACATGCTTCGGGGTAACCTTCTTTAAGCCCCGCAGGGTTTGCCAGCTTTGCAAAGCCAAGTGCCATATTATACACGGTAACGCCATGCACAGGCACTCCACAACCATCTTCGCCAATATACATTTCTTCAGGCTTTACACCAAACATATATGCAAGCACTTCATTTACATCTTTTTGCAGAGGGTGGTCAGGTAAATCATACCCTTCAGTAGAATAACCTTTTGTTAGGCAAGTAGCCAAAAATCCCGAATGCTTTCCAGAGCAATCACTGTTGTAGGTATTAAGCTCAAAATGCTCTTCCATTTGCTTTTTCATTACATCGTAATTGTAAGAATAAGGTGTGCCACAACGTAAGTCTTCAAGCTTCATGCCTATTTTTTCAAGCATACCCAAGATGGTTTCTCTGTGGAAATCTTCCCCAAAGTGAGACGCACACATTATTGCAACTTCCTTATCAGTAAACTGATACTTGTCCACTGCGCCTGATAATAATGCGTTAAGTGTTTGTAGCGGCTTTGCTGAGCTACGCAGATAAGCTACCCTATATGGGTCTCCCGCATAATAAAGTAGTTTTCCTGTTGCATCTACTACAGCAACATTCCCATAGTGAATAGACTCTACAATAGGTCCTCTTTTTACATTTACCAATGCTTCTGCTGTCATAAAAACACCTCCAAATAATATACTAATATTCCTAGTTATAATGGTACTTTAAAAAGCATATTTTTTCAAGTAGAGTATATCATATATTTGAATTTAATCACTGCCTTCACCATCTTTGTTTATTAAGTTCTTTTCTACAAAAGAATATTCCGTATCGTTCAAAACATCCCCTGGTACTAACCACTTATTATCACGAACCAAAAAGGGTGGCGATCCATTGTTTACATTAGGTGTTTTCATGCTTTTTGACACTACCGACTCAATTTCTTTTATTTTTCTATTTTTACTATATATAGCTAGTGCAACAAACATTGTCGCAACCAAAGCTAACGGAATAAATGTTTCTATAAACACACCATACTGTTTGGTATGAAAGTCTCTTGAGATTTGCATATCTTTTACCGCAGCTGTAACTCTCATTTCTATATTCGTGATACCAACTTTATACATTAGTACATTTATAAGCGTATATACCCTGCCATTAACTACTGTAAAAAATACATCTGCACGTGCTGTTCCACCAGAAAGAATCACCGTTGCTGTCAAACGCAAATACGTTTCATGCTCTGTTTTATATACTACTGGCTTATATGTGTACACTTTCCCCATTTCTTCCAGTATAGCTTCTGCTGCAGGAATAAGCATTCGTTCTTCAATTGCTTCAATATCTCTTTCGCTTAAATTATCCATATCATAATACCTATATGGGCTATTCAAGTCCATGTATAAAAATGTATTGGTAGCTACGTCTTTATTAATGCTAACAAATATTGCATATAGTTTGGGGTGAATTCTAAAAGACTCTTCTATATCCTCTATGCTGAAGCCCGCGCCTGTCGGTACGCTATGATTAAGAGTTTCACCTCTTTCGAAAATATGATTGCCTATGGGTACAAAAAACTCTACACCAGCACTTTCAATAATTACTTTCTTTGTACTACCATAAGCCTTTGTAGTCATACAAGAGGAAAATATTACAATACACACAATACAAACAATAAATTTTTTCATTTAATACCCCTTTTTAAAATTATACTTTCGTATAATAACTTATTTAAGTTTACTTTTCCATTAGGAAATATTACAAAAATACTGTAATTTATTCATTATTATTGCCCATTTTTTTGTAAAAACCATTTATTGAAATATCATTTTTATATAGCTAATATGCACCCTATATGGTATATTATAAAATAGAAATTAATTATTGTTTGTTAACTTTAGGAGGAACTTTCTTGCAAGAAAAATTTATACGTAACTTTTGCATTATAGCCCATATTGACCACGGAAAGTCTACCCTGGCTGACCGCATACTTGAAGAAACCAGTGCAGTAGACAAGCGCCTTATGGAAAGCCAACTGCTTGACAATATGGACCTTGAAAAGGAACGTGGCATAACCATTAAAGCGCGTGCTGTTACTTTGCATTATAAAGCGCAAGATGGCAATACTTATGAGATTAACTTAATAGATACACCTGGGCATGTTGATTTTGGGTACGAAGTAAGCCGTTCTTTGGCGGCATGTGAAGGTGCTGTACTTGTTGTAGATGCTTCGCAAGGAGTTGAAGCGCAAACACTTGCAAACACTTACCTTGCACTTGAGCATGACCTTGAAATTTTACCCGTACTTAATAAAATAGACCTTGCCTCAGCAGAGCCTGCGCGCGTTACGGCTGAAATTGAAGATATTATTGGTATACCTGCTGATGAAGCTCCACATATCTCTGCCAAACAGGGCATTGGCATAGTTGATGTTTTAGAG
>JGI994J12354_10006032_pt1 | contig 10233 bp, 6 predicted proteins | sample IntmicLarv3ML3BL_FD_12354 | JGI IMG/M metagenome (IMG submission 12354)
GCACCTTCTATCCTTCTGCAACAATTCCGGCCCTGCCTTTATTGTCGGCGCTGCCGGTGTCGGTGTTTTTGCAAGCAGTAAAATTGGAATTATGCTTTATATAATTCATATTCTCGCTGCAATACTTGTAGGCATACTCTTTTCGAGTCGTTCTGTCGCTGTTTTTTCCAGTACAAATAAAGCTGAAAAAAAAGCAGCACCTCTCTCTCAAGCACTTCCGGCATGTGTGAAGTCAGGTGTTACAACGGTTCTTATGGTATGCGGTTTTGTAGTCTTTTTTTCAGTAATCACGCGTATTCTGGATTCAATCGGAATCTTCATGACATTCGCCGGGAGTATATCACAAGTATTCGGTGCTGAGCTATCATCTGTCCGCGCTTTTTTAACCGGATTATTAGAGCTGGGTAGTGGAATCGGGACAATGAGCAGCATACCGGCAAGTCCCTCGGCGCTGGCACTTGCAGCATTCATTCTCGGCTGGGGCGGGTTGTCTGTTCATCTGCAAACCATGTCCGTAATTGATAGTATTAGTATTCTCAAAACCCGCTATTTCCCGGGAAAACTACTTCACGGTCTGATTTCATCTGTCCTTGCCTTCTCTGCTGCCAGCTTTCTCCTTTGAACATAAGTTGTCCCCGCCTTAATACTCTTATGAGCATTAGGGCGGGGACAATTGCTTTATTTTTTAATTCTGCGCCTTTCTGAAGGCGCTATTCTTTTCCTGCGTTTTTCCTTTTGAGGAAATTTCTTCTTGAAAAACTCCACAATCTTATCCAGACCAATTACAAACACATGCATCATAGGATATGCAAGCAGTGAAAATACAATTGTTATAAGGATTCCGGAAAAATCCAAGGGAGACAGGAGGAAAAGTTCCCTTAGGAATAACACTGAGAAAAGGAATGCCGCGGCAAGAACTCCAACAAGAAATTTGCGTAATAAAGTAAACGGCAAACATGTACGAAACAGGACCAGCAAACCAACAATGCCCATAATAATTGCGCTTATTGTCGACATCGCCTCGTCTGTCATATCAAATGCCAGATTAAACATAATTACGCCCAACACAAGCAAGAAGTCCGTTAGGCCCCCGGGCAGAGCCCGATAAATCACATTTTTCAAAAAGCTCCCTTTGACCAAGCTGCTGTTTGGCTCCATTGCCAGAACAAATGATGGCAGACCTATTGTGATTGTGCTCACAAGAGAGAGCTGTGCCGGTGTCAACGGATACGGTAAGGCAAACATGAGTGATACAACCGCCAGCAAAAACGAGAAAATGTTCTTCACGAGGAAGAGCGAAGCTGACCGCTCAATATTGTTTATTACACGTCTTCCTTCCATGACAACAGCGGGCATGGCACTGAAATTGGAATTCAGCAAAACAATATGTGCGACCTTACACGCAACATCACTTCCAGATGCCATGGCAACACCGCAATCGGCTTCTTTAAGCGCCAGCACATCGTTAACCCCATCTCCTGTCATGGCAACTGTATGTCCGGCAGCACGCATGGCTTTCACCAGTTTTCGTTTTTGATCCGGAGTAACTCGTCCGAAAACTGTATATGTTTCTGCCGCTTCCTGTATCGCCCGGTCATCTAAAAGAGTCCGTGCATCAACATATTTATCGGAATTCAGTATTCCAGCGCGTCTTGCAACCTCGGAAACCGTTACTGCATTATCACCTGATATGACCTTAACAGCAACACCCTGCTCGGCAAAAAATTTAAAGGTGTCCGGTGCTTCCTGTCTCACTTTATTCCCAAGGAGTATTAAAGCAAGGGGCATCACTTCACTGTTATTAATGTGCATATCATCAAGGTCACCGTCATAGATTGCCAGAAGCAGCACACGGCATCCCTTTGAAGAGTATAACTCAACCTTTTCGCTGCACTCCTCATATCTATCACCCATGATAATATCGGGAGCTCCTAAAACGTAAGTCTCCTCAGCATCGAATGAAACCCCGCCGTATTTCTTTGCTGAAGTGAATGGCAGCGTTTTAACAGCGCTTTGGTTCACTTCCCCTTTGAAGTATCTGTGCAGCGCATCCATAGTGTCGTTTTCCGCACCCATGGCAAATACATAATCTGACATTATCATTCTGATGTCTTCTTCAACAAACCTGTCGGCGCACAAAAGATGTACGTCTTCAACAATCATTTTATTCTCTGTGATTGTTCCGGTTTTATCGACACATAAAACGTCAACACGTGCAAGTGTCTCTATGCAGTTCATGTCCTGCACCATTGTTTTTTTCTGAGCCAGACGCATAATACTGGCTACAAGAGCAAGGCTGGTAAGCAGATACAGACCTTCCGGAATCATACCCACCAGTGCCGCAACGCTTGATGTCACGCCTTCCGACACACTGCGTCCAAGCCAGCTAATTTCCTTTATGCATAAAAAGACACCCAGCGGGACAAGCATTATACCAATCCACTTTACCAGCTTGGACAGAGAATTCATCATCTCCGATTGCTTTTTCCCGCCGGCTTTTTTTGCCTCCAAAGTAAGGCGGCTTACATATGAATCCTCGCCAACCGCTGTAAGCCTTGCACGGCAGCTTCCGCTGACTATAAAGCTGCCTGAAAGCAGCTCTTCTCCGGGCATTTTCTTGATCTCATCAGCTTCGCCCGTTATAAGTGCCTCGTTAGCCTGACATTCACCGTCAACAACCACTGCGTCGGCAAATATCTGATTGCCCGTTGTGAAGACTACAATATCATCACGAACAGTCTCTTCTGTGGAGATAGTTATTGTCTTGCCGTCGCGCACTACCACAGCCTTTGGAGCAGACAGCATAGAGAGCTTGTCCAGTGTCTGCTTGGACCTCAGCTCCTGAATGATACCAATTGCGATGTTAACAAGTACAACCGGCATAAACATGAGATCCTGCCATGCACCGACAAATATTATACACCCGGCAAGAATGAAGAATACAAGGTTAAAGTATGTGAGCAGATTGCCTGTAACTATCTGCTTTACAGTTTTAGTCGGAGGATCTACCGCGACATTGCTGTATCCCAGCTTTACGCGCTCTTCTACCTGAGCAGAAGCAAGCCCGTTTTTTGAGTCGCTTCTGAATACGTCCAGCGGCGTACGCATTGTTTCTATTTTATTATTTTTGTTTATCATCTGCGGCACCCGGCATCCAGCTCCTTATTAATATAAGAACTAGGTACATTCTAGCACAGTTTATGACAATATGGAAAACTTTTTGCGAATAATCCATTTATTTTTTTGTGGCTTCCCAAGTATTAGCTCAACTTGTTTTCAATAATGTTTTGTGGTATCATATGTTTTACTATGCAGCATTTTGAAAGGAGGCGCAAAGTGTGATAAAATCAGGAAAATACAGGCTTTTGTTGGATTTTACAGTGGGAATCCGCCATTTCTTTGTTTTTGCCATTCTCGCGTCCGCTGTCAGTATCATAACAAATTTCTTGACGCCTCAAATAATAAGATTCACTGTGGATTCCATTATTGGCAGTGAACCAATGAAACTCCCCGGCTTTGTTCTTAATGCTCTGGAATCCCTGGGCGGGCGGGAATTTATGCGTTCAAATCTCATATTTTGCGGTGCCGGAATAATTGTCTGCTCTCTCCTATCAGGTATTTTTAACTACGCCTCCCGTATCAATATTTCAAAGGGAACTGAAGGCTTCGCAAAAAAGCTGAGAGACAGCCTTTTCTCACACATTCAGGCACTCCCCTTTTCATGGCACACATCAAACCAGACTGGTGATATAATCCAGCGGTGTACCTCTGATGTAGAAACAATCCGGAACTCTATTTCCGGNCAGCTAATTGAGGTCATNCGCACGGTTATTCTTGTTATAACAGCGCTAATCCTTATGTTTTCAATGAATTTGACTTTATCGTTGGTAGCGCTTGTTTTCATACCGTTTATTTTTCTATACTCGACAGTTTTTTTCGGTAAAATTTCAAAGCAGTTTTTGGCAGCCGATGAAGCTGAGGGTGACCTCACCATTTCTGCTCAGGAAAACCTCACCGGTGTCCGTGTGGTTCGTGCTTTCGGGCGCGAACGGTATGAGCGTGACAGATTTCATGAGAAGAATACTCTCTTCGCGGATTCCTGGATTAAACTCGGATATACCCTTGGATTTTTCTGGGGCTTTGGAGATTTTGCCACCACCGGTCAGATTCTTGTCGTCCTTGTTGTCGGCAGTCTCCTCGCTGCTAATGGGAAATTAACGCTGGGCGAGCTGATGGCTTTTATCACATACACCCAGGCACTTTCGTGGCCCGTCAGAAGCCTCGGGCGAACGCTGTCCGAGCTCTCAAAAGCCGGTGTATCAATAGACAGGATAAAAGATATCCTTGACGCTCCGGCTGAAGAGCCTGAGCCAAATGCGCTAAAACCGGATCTGGACGCAGATATTGAATTTTCTGATGTCAGCTTCTCATATGATGACAATGAAGTTTTAAAGAATCTGAGCTTTACAATCAAGCGCGGCGAAACCTTCGGAATACTTGGGGCAACAGGTTCCGGAAAGTCCACTATCACCTATCTGCTGAACCGTCTTTATGATATTGCAGAGAATAACGGAAAAATCACCATCGGAGATGTTGATTTGCGTACAATTGACCGCCACTATTTGAGGAAAAACATCGGGCTTATTCTGCAAGAGCCGTTTTTATTCTCAAAAACCGTAAAAGAGAACCTTGAAATTGCCGTTTCTGATTCCGGTTTGGAAGAAATCCGCCGGAAAACCCGAATTGCTGCAGTTGATGACAGTATTCTTGAGTTTAAAGACGGTTATGACACAATTGTTGGGGAACGCGGTGTCACTCTTTCCGGCGGGCAAAAACAGCGCATTGCCATTGCACGCACCCTTTTAACAGAAGCTCCGATAATCATTTTTGATGATTCCATGTCGGCAGTTGATATGGAAACCGACAAAAAGATCAGAGACGCACTGAAAGAAAATACTTCCAGCAATACTGTAATACTCATTTCCCACAGAATTAACACCTTAATGCAGGCTGACAGGATACTGGTTCTCGACAAGGGCTGTGTCTCGCAGCTTGGAACACATTCCCAGCTGCTTGCTGAAGAGGGACTTTACCGCAGAGTATATAAAATGCAAAGTGATGTTAGTCTCCTTACTTCAAAAGGAGGTGAGACACATGAATGAATTTGAAGAGAGAGAACATACTCCTAAATTCAGTTTAAAAATATGGTCGGTTCTGATTTCCTTTTTAAAACCTGTATGGAAACAAATGACTGCAATCGTCATTCTAATGTTGTTTTCCGCTGTTGGCGAGGCAACCATTCCGCTTTTCACAAGGTATGCTGTGGATAATTTTGTGGTTCCGCAGAGCACTGAAGGACTGGGTATCTTCACAGCCGTCTATGTAGCCATGGTGCTTATCCTTTCTCTTGCCACGGTTCTTTACTCGCATCAAGCCATGATGGTGGAAATGGTGGTAAGCCGCGATTTAAAATCCGCCTGCTTTGACCATCTCCAAAAGCTCCCTTTGTCTTTTTATAACAGCACCTCGGTGGGATATATCCTCGCCAGGCTGATGAGCGATACCAACAGGCTGAGTGCTATGCTCGCATGGGGAAGCACTTTTCTGTTCTGGAACTTTTTCTATATGCTCGGCGTGATTGTCAGCATGCTCATTCTCAATTGGAAGCTTGCTCTCGCCGTCATTGCGCTCATTCCGTTCGTAGTGATTGTAACCTTATTTTTCCAACCAAAAATCCTCCATTCAAATCATGAAATGCGCTCTGCAAACTCCCGGATAACACGGGCATTCAACGAGAGTATCAACGGCGCAAAAACCACAAAAACACTGGTAATTGAGGATAAGGTGAACTCAGAGTTCTTCGCAGATACCGATAAAATGTTCGCAGCTTCCATCCGGGCAACAAGAATAAATGCAATTTATCTGCCTATTATTACATTTTTCGGCTCTATGGCTGTGGCTTTGGTTCTATACCGCAGCGGTACGCTTGTCATTCAGGAGGTCATGAATTTCGGCATTATGTCAACCTTCATTGCATATGTCATAGCAATTCTTGAACCTGTCTCCCAGCTTGCCGGCATCATGACCGAAATACTGGCAACACAGGTAAATATAGAGCGTGTTTCTGAACTTCTCCAGCAACCTATATCATTAAGCGACACTGAAGAAGTCGAAGCCGAATACGGTGATGTATTTAATCCTAAACCTGAAAATTGGCCGAAAATCAAAGGCGACATTGAATTTGAGGACGTGTGGTTCCGCTACCCAGACGCATCCGAAGATGACTACGTTCTTGAAAATGTCAATTTAAAAATTCCTGCCGGAACGGTTGTTGCCATTGTTGGTGAGACCGGCGCAGGCAAATCCACACTTGTCAACCTTGCCTGCCGTTTTTTTGAACCTACCAAAGGGCGTATACTCATTGACGGCGTGGATTACAAGGAGCGCAGTCAGCTCTGGCTGCACTCAAATCTGGGCTATGTCCAGCAGACCCCTCACCTTTTTTCCGGTACAGTAAGGGAGAATATCCGATATGGCAAGCTGGATGCTACAGACGAAGAAATCTATAGCGCGGCTAAACTTGCTTCCGCAGATATAGTCGCGGAAAAACTGGAAAATGGTTATGATACCAATGTCGGCGAGGGCGGTTCCCGTCTCTCTACGGGTGAAAAACAGCTGCTGTCCTTCGCACGTGCAATTGTCGCCGACCCTCCTATTTTTATATTGGATGAAGCAACCAGCTCAATTGATACAGAAACTGAGCATAGAATTCAGAGTGCTATTTCCCACATTCTGGACGGAAGAACTTCTTTTGTAATCGCACACAGGTTATCCACCATTCGTAATTCAGACTTAATACTTCTGGTAGACGAACACGGTATTGCAGAGCGAGGAAGCCACAACGAACTCATGGCAATGGGCGGACAATACTTTGAGTTGTATTCAGCTATGATGATAAAAGACGATGCCAAAAATGAGGGCTTTTCTCTGGAGTGATTTTATTACTATTGACATATGAATGCTCTTGCAATTTAACGTAAAAAAGCGTAGAATTACGGATATCAAAAACTCAATACAGAAAGGTGTGGATAGCCATGTACCACATGTACAACCCTCAGGCTGAAACAATGCAAAGGGATGAGCTTCATAAGCTTCAAAGTGAAAGGCTTATCAAAACAGTAAAACACGTTTATGACAATGTGCCGATGTACAAAAAGCGTTTTGACGAAATGGGCATATCTCCTGGAGATATCAGGAGCATAGACGACCTTTCAAAACTTCCCTTTACTTACAAGCAGGATCTGAGGGATAATTACCCATACGGGCTTTTTGCTGTACCAATGGATGATGTGGTAAGAATCCATGCCTCCTCCGGAACAACCGGCAAGCAAACCGTTGTTGGATACACGGAAAATGACCTGAAAATATGGGGCGAAGTTATGGCTCGCACCCTTGGTGCAGGCGGTGTCACAAAGCATGATATCGGTCATATCAGTTATGGCTATGGTCTTTTCACCGGCGGCTTAGGCGGAAATATCGGCAGCGAAACAATCGGCTGCGCCACTATCCCCGCCTCAACAGGCAATACCCGCCGGCAAGTTACAATCATGCAGGACTTCAATCCAACTTTTATTCTGTGCACTCCGTCTTACGCCCTGACAATCGCAGAGTTCTTGGAAGAAAACAATATCCCCGTTTCAGACTTGAAACTCAGAGCCGGATTTTTCGGAGCCGAACCTTGGACAAACAATATGAGACGTGAAATCGAGCAGAAGCTCAATCTCAAAGCTTATGATATCTACGGTTTATCTGAAATAATCGGACCCGGCGTTGCCTATGAATGTGAATGCCAGAGCGGACTTCATGTCGCTGAGGATCATTTCTACCTCGAAATTATCGACCCTGACACGGGTGAGCAAGTGCCTGACGGGACTGAGGGCGAAATCGTATTCACTTGTATCACGAAAGAAGCACTTCCGCTTATCCGCTATCGTACACGTGATGTTGGCATGCGCATATCAACTCCATGCGATTGCGGGCGTACACATGTTAGAATGACAAAACCCGCGGGGCGCACAGACGATATGCTCATCATCCGCGGAGTTAATGTATTCCCATCTCAGGTGGAAACCGTCCTTATGGACATCGGCGGCGTTGCACCATTCTTCCAGCTTATTGTGGAGCGTGAAGGAAATCTGGATACTCTCACCGTTCTTGTGGAACTCACCGAGCAGCATTTTACAGATGAAATCAGAAAGCTCCAGGAAATGTCCGCAAAAATCCGTCATGCTATCGAATCCACACTTGGTGTTGCCGTCAAGGTCAAACTTGTCGAGCCAAAGAGCATACAGCGGTTTGAAGGAAAAGCTGTCCGTGTTGTGGACAAGCGTACGCAAGTGAATTTTTAAGGAGGTGCAGAAGTGTTTATAAAACAGATATCAATTTTTGTCGAAAACCGCAATGGCGCAATAATGGAAATCACAGCTGCCTTACGCGATTCAGATGTGAATATCCGTGCTCTCTCAATTGCCGATACCAGCGACTTTGGAGTTGTGCGTTTGATTGTTGACAAAACCGACGAAGCATTAAAATCACTTCGGAACGAGGGCATGACAGTGAGTGTGACAGAGGTTCTCGCCGTTTCCGTCGGAGATACTCCCGGTAGTTTTCACAAGGCGCTCGAAGCTCTTTATGAAGGCTCTGTTATGATTGAATATAGTTATGCTTTTGTCTCACCTGTGGGGGGCGGTGCCACTGTCATCCTCCGTTGCCGCGAGCCGGAGCTTGCTGCTGATTTACTGAAAAAAAATGGCCTGAAACTTCTGTGTCAGGCAGATGTGAATTATTAAGAATACCAAAAGGGAGCGGTAATATCCCTCTGAAATAAGGCAACATTTGTAGGGGCGGTCTGTGACCGCCCGCGGACGAACGCAGTTCGCCCCTACAAGGTTTCTTATAACAGAGCGGTAAATCCGCTCCCTTTACTTATGCTCAATTATTACCAGACCTCAAGGAGATGCCATTTTCCTTTAATCTTGATTAAATCAAAATCAAAAATATATTCCTCATAGATATCCGGACCATTCAGCAAAACAGTAGTCTCAAAATCAATATAGCTTTCAATATCTGATGATTTCAGATCTAAATCCTCGTAATAACCAACAAAATCTGAATATGTGTATTCATAAGTATCACTTACATACCAATGAGAAATCTCATTACCATAATCATCATAGTAGTAGTCAAGCTCTTCCACTATTTCAGACTTTTCCCACCCGCTAAGAATCGCATAATCGACTAAATCTGTAAAGAAAAGTGATTGTATAGTTTTTTCATCCTCATCTTGGAACGCCGCAAAGTATATCCCCACGAGTTCCTCCGGGGTATCATACCCTTTTTGAAAACTTCCAAGCACACCACTGGAAAATATCCATACGAATACACCGACTATCATAAGCCCTATAACGCAAAATATCGCTATAATCAGCCCGTTGTTTTTTTTCTGCGGTTGCTGTAATTTCATGTCATAGGATGGTTGATATGGCTGTTGAGATTGTCTCGTAGCTGTAGAAGCCGGCTGATATTTTGACGACTCTTCCGCTTTTTGCTGAGAATACCATGATGATCCCGCTGATTCACTTACATGCGGCTCCGGACCTCTATCATTTCTCTGATACCCGGAAGTTCGATCATCTTCAATTTTATACGAGTTATAGGCTTTTTCCGCTGAGGATGATATGGTGTTCTCATTATCGGGTTTTTCTGTTTTGGTTATATCGGCAAGGGACTTTCCACACTCACTGCAAAATTTAGCGTTATCAGCAAGATTACTACCACAATCTGGGCAGAACATACATATTTTCCTCCTTGTTTTTCCATCACAGCAGGTCAGTTTTTTTGTGTAGCTAATTTTGATATAATATCAAAACTGTTGAAAGATGTCAAATTATAAGATGTTTTTCAGATATGTGTTCTTTTAGTAAATAAAAACGAATAAACCCGGTAAATCATAATCATGATGACTTACCGGGTTTTCTATTGTTTGAACATAAAAGATGCCGTGGGCTTCTTGTCTCTTCGCCGGAAGTCCGGCGCGAATCTCGGCATAGCCGAGTTCCCGCAGGGTGACTTTGCCGCCTAAGGTTGTTAAATCCTCTGGGGGGAGCCGCCAACGGTGGCTATACCTCAAAAAATACCAATCGAAAGCCCAACAACGAGGGTTTCGATTGGAAA
>JGI994J12354_10006033_pt1 | contig 10233 bp, 7 predicted proteins | sample IntmicLarv3ML3BL_FD_12354 | JGI IMG/M metagenome (IMG submission 12354)
AACGATTAATTTCATTTTTATTTCATCAAGCCAACGTGGCAGAGCGGCTATGCGTTCGCCTGCAGAGCGAATATATTTCGGTTCGAATCCGGACGTTGGCTTTTTTTTAATTTCTTTTTTCGACTGTATTTCAGTTTCTCGGTATTGTTTATCTCTTTCGTTTTTTTGTTTTTCATATATTTTATATAATTTGGAATTCATTTGTACATTTATTTGGAGATTTTAACATGAAATATGAAATCAAAGGAACACCATTCCCTGTTGTCACTTGTCAGTTAGAAAAAGGCGAAATTATGATTACGGAAAGAGGATCCATGGCTTGGATGACCGATCGAATTAAAATGGAAACAAGTACAAACGGCGGTTTCATGAAAGGTCTCGGCCGTATGTTTTCCGGTGAGTCCTTTTTCTTAAATAATTATACGGCAGAGGAAGACGGCCAATTCATTACATTCGGCTCATCATTCCCGGGGCGCATCTTAGATTTTAAAATCGAAGAAGGCAAACCAATCATTGCACAAAAAGGTGCAATGCTGGCCATGGAAAAATCGGTTGAGTTAAGCACCCATTTCAGGAAAAAAGTCGGTGCCGGACTTTTCGGCGGCGAAGGTTTTATTCTTCAGAAATTTGTCGGCAACGGTCATGCCTTTTTGGAAATCGACGGCGACGTTGTCGAATATGATTTAAAGGCCGGCGAACGGCTTATTATTGATCAGGGATATTTAGCGGCCATGGAAGACACGGTTTCGTTTGACATTACATCTGTCAAAGGCGCTAAAAATGTTCTCTTCGGCGGCGAAGGATTATTCCTCGGCACATTAACCGGTCCCGGAAAAGTTTGGATTCAAACAATGCCGATGGAAGGATTAATTAATATTTTCCTTTCCAGAATTCCGCCGAAAAGCTGATTCAAAACAGAAACAAACAGTCGTTTCTGTTTACTTATTTTTTTTAGAAAGCGCGCTTGCAACCATGATTGCTTTTGTATAATGTCCCGCCGACCGCGACGTATCCACAAAAACATGGCTGGCTGTTAAAATCGGGGCGCCGAGTCCGTCTCCGCCGGCTAAAAATGTCAGCGTTCGGAANATTAAATTTCCGGTAATTCCGTTCGGCGCGATNATNAAATTAGAATGCTCAAANGCNTCTTCCAAATTCATTTGATAATCAACAATATGAATCTTTTTTTCTTCCGTCACAATTTTAACAATTTCAGCCGCTTCTTTTTTTCCGGCATCGTCTGAACTTGAAATCAAACCGACAAAAGGCGAAACGCCGAGACGCTTCAGCAAGTGTGCGCCGAGACAGATGAACTCGATTTTATCTTTTGCCGTCGTTCCTTCGTCAATGCCGACAGGCGCAAAAAAATATGGGTTGCCGTCTTTTGTCAGCAATATCGCAATTCTGTGTATCTTATCAATGTGACAGGCCTTTTTCAAATTTGAAAGCGAATCCGATGCCTTTGCCGTTCCGCGAATGACAGCATCCACTTTTTCGGATACCAGCAACTCTACAAGCTTGTCCTCCGGCTCGTCCGTATCTATAATTTGAAACGGATATTCGCCGGCAGATCCGTAAATACAAGCCGCGCCGCATTTTCAATTCCTGTTTTATCTCCGACCAAAATCACATCGGCATATCCTTTTTCAACAGCCGCCTTTGCGCATCGTATCGTTTCGGCGTCAGGACTCCGGATTCCCATCGCAACCGTTGCATGTTTCGAAACAGCCGTCTTTTCAATCAGTCCGATCAGCTTTTCCATCTCATCCGTTTTGCCGGCTATTTCAGCTTTGTCTGTTTTTTCTGCTTCATCTTTTTTCGCGTTTTTCAGTTTTTTTAAAACGGCATTTGCCATAACATCAATATCCGGCTTCTTTCCCGTCCAAATTTCAAAAGCCAACGCGCCCTGAAACACAAGCATCATCATTCCGTTCATCGTCTGAACACCTGCTTCCCGTGCTTCTTTTAAAAATTTCGTTTCCTGAGGATTGTAAACAATGTCAAAAACAAAAGCTGTCGGTTTCAAATGATTTGAAATCATTTCCTTCTTTTGCTTTTCTTTTCCGTCATCCGTTTTCAAACTCAGCTGATCGAAAAAAGAAACACTCTCATATTTTCCCATTCCGAGATCGGTTGTCTGAATGATAATATCCGCTTTTTTCAAATCATCCCACGCCGTTGAAAATCCGGTTCCGAATACGTTTTGATTTCCGGTTTTTTCCCTAATCTCAATCGCCAATTTTTCAGCTTTTTCAGCTGTTCGATTAATGATTTTCAACGGATTCTGACGCTCGCCGAATAAAAAAGAAATAGATCGGGCAGCGCCGCCGGCACCGATAATTAATATATTTTTACCGTCGACATCCGCTCCGGCATGCTCAAGCGCGGCCAAAGCGCCGAGCGCATCTGTGTTGTATCCTTTAATTCCGCCGTCCGAAAATAAAAGTGTGTTAACGGCTCCCGCCTTTTTTGAAAACGCATCCGGCTCGACAATGCCGGACAACAATATTTTTTCTTTGTGCGGAATTGTCAGATTCAAACCTTTAAATCCGTCCGCTTTTGCTTTTAACACTGCATCTTTCAAATTTTCAGGGGGAACAGCATAAGCTTTGTATTCGCAATCATTCATCAAAAGTGCGGCAAAAGCGGCCGTATGCATTGCGGGCGACAACGAATGACCTATCGGATATCCGAAAACGCCGAACTTTTGAATTGTCATGTCTTCTCCGCCATCTTAAATTCAGTCGACCAATCCTAAAATTCTGAATCCGTTTTTTATTTCATTCGTTTTCAGCTGACCGGGCGCCGCACTCTCATTAATATAGCCGTAAGACAAAACGGAACCGTAAATCGGTGCCGCAATCCGTGTTTGTTTTCCGGTTTCTCCCATCGCAATCAAGCACGTTTTGCCTTTCTCCTTTGCTTTCAATCCGGCTTTGTATAATTTTAAAACATCTTCTTCGGTTTTCGGCATAACAGCAATTTTTGCTATGTCTGCGCCGCTTTCAAATGATTTTGTCAGCACATTTGCCATTTTTTCGACGGTCGGCGTCTCATTGAAAAAATGAGATGAAATAATAATTTCCGTTTTCGATTTTTTTGCAATTTCAACGGCTTTCATTCTGTTTTTTTTCAAACTTTTCCGTTCGATGTCAATATAATCAACATCCGGAATTACCTTTTGAATCAAATCAAACAATTCCGCTTCCGATCTTTCAAAAAAACCGCCTTCTTTTTTTGACCGAATCGTTCCGATTAAAGGCAGCTTCTGCTCTTTTGCATCCTTCAGCCACATCTCTATTTTTTCATAAAGCGCGGAATCGGCTCGGTCGGTTTTTAAATATTTTTCAAAATCAGGCTCATTTTTGAGCAGCAAATCAATTCGGATTTCAAAAATGTCGGCATCGGCAGCTTTTCCCTGTTCTGCCGATCGTTTGACATCTTTTACAATTGTTCCGACAACTGCCGGTTTTATTGTCTGATTCATGTCATCCCTTTTATCAAAAAATCAAAATCAATTTTCAATAATTTTTTCCGTCACTTTCATTCCGAAATGTCGGCCGGCTTCTTCCGATTTCACCAAAATCTGATCACCGACTTTCAACTGTGTCACAGACACGCTTTTTCCCGTCGGGCGAACCAACTTAACCGTTTCGGCATTTTGAAGAATAACTTTCAGCGTTTTTCCTTCCGCTTCCGCTTCAATCAGCATCATCGGCCTTGATTCAATTTTAACGCGGCCGACAATTCCTGCGCGCGTTTTTCCGGAATAATCCACAATGGTGACATCGTCCCCCGCTTTTAATTCCGATAAGTAGCGCGTGATTTCATTCACTTTCAAATATGAATAAACGGCACCGGCATTCACTCTGAACGGCCTTGACGCCACATACGGACTTTCATCCACTTCCGAATGAATCAAAAACAATCCGGCTGACTGTGAACCGATTAACATTCCTTCTCCGGGCTCCATCAAATTGCATGTATCCACACAAACGCGGTCGCCCATTCCTAATTGTTTGACAGTCGTCACAGTCGCGGGCACCAAATCTTCCATTGCGCTGCCGCTTGTTTTAACTGTTTTTGAAATCTCTTTAATTTCGCTGAGATTGCCGGTTTCAATCAAAACGCCGTCAACACCCTTTTCCAAAATCTGCAAAGCGGTTTGCGCTTCTTCCGATGTGTGAACCGTCGTCAATATTTCAACATCATATTTTTCAAGAGCGGCAATCAAATTTTCAAGCGGAATAATGCGCCAATCGTTTGCGGAAATGATGAGGTAATCCGCTGTTTTTCCGACAACCGCCGCATACAATTCCGTTTTTTTGTTTTGAATATCAACGTAAGCCGCAACAGATTTTCCGCTTTTTTTCGCATCTTTCATCTGTTTTAATTCAGTCGTTTCGACCGTTTCATCATCATCGGAAAGCATCGGGATGTCCCACACAAAAACATCTGCGTCGGCATTTTTTTCTTTGTTTTTGCCGTCAAAGAAACAGGCGGTTTTGATATTTCCAAGCTGTTTAATGTTTTGAATATCTCCTGCATCCGCTAACACAAAGTCCGCTCCGGATTCCATTGCTGATGTAATCCGGTTTCTTTTCTTTTCCCATTCCTCTTCTGTTGCTTTAATCCATACGTTTTTCATTCGTATCCCTCTCTTTTTCGATTCGTCTTCTTTTTTAAACTTATTTCTTCTCATCCCATTGAGAACGCGCTTTCTTTTGGCTGTTTTTCAATTCGGGAGATTTGTTGCTGCTGGAATATTTGTTTGTCGGTTTTGAACCCGCAGATTTGGAATCGGCGGCAGGCGCTTTTGCTGTCTTTGCTTTTTTATTTGAGTCCGCATCCGTTTTTCCGAACCATCCTGCTTTTTGTTCTTTTTGAACCTTTTTGCCGCCGTTTTTCTTCTCTTCTTCTTTGACTTCAAGATAATATGAATATGCGGAGAATGCGCCGATAATAATAATCAACAATCCGCCGCCCAACAATACCCATTTCCATGGGATCTCTGTTTTCGGTTTTTCCGTTATTGTTATTGTGTACGTTTGATTTCCGATTTCGACTGTTTGGGTTCCTGCAGATTCGGGTTTGAAACTGAATGTAATGTCTTTGGAATCGCCGACATCTAATGTTAATTTTTTAGATGCCGTTGCATTTCCGGCTTTCATTACAATGTCTTCGGTTGCTTTTTCTTTGCCGACATTTATCACGCCGATTGAAATTTTGACGGTTTTGTTTGCGTATATTTCATCGGGAATGGAAATGTTTGAAACAGCAAGATAAGGGCCGTAAGCTAAAATTTCCATGTTTTTGGCCGCCGGTTTGTATCCTGATTTTGTTGCTGTCAGATTATAAATTCCGGCTGCGGAGTCCGCGGTGACATTAATCAATCCATTGTCATTTGTTGTTCCGACGTGTTCCCCGTTTTTGTAAACGGCGGCACCGGAGATGTTTTGATTCTCTTTGGTTTTAACGTAGAGATAAAACGAATCTTCTGTAAAAATGTAGTCCGGGATTATTATGCTCATTTCTTCTCCCGTTCCAGTCGTTGATTTTGTTACAGAGGCTGTTTGATATCCGCTTTTTTCAGCGCCGAATTCATACGTTCCAGGGTCTTTTATTGTGTATTTAATTGAACCCGTTGAATTTGTATCGCCGACGGCTTCTCCGTTGACTTTAACGGCCGCGTTTGCCATTTCTTTCCATGTGCTGCCGTCTTGATAAGATACTTTTACGATGATTTCCTGATACGGCATAATCGTTTCAGGGATTTCGATCCTTAATTTTTCAGCCGCTTTTTCGGCAGCTGCTCCGCCGTACGGAAAGAGCCGGAGTTCGTCAGAATCGGCAACATGAATCGATAAATTTTCCATGAGCAAAATGTCTTTTCCTGCGGATAAACTGACCACATCTTTGTTAATGAACACCAGTGAATTTTTGCTTGTATATTCAATCTTCATGTTTTCAATTGTTTTTCCGACGCCGACATCAACAGTACTTGTCGAAATCTGGAATATTCCGCCAAGTTTGACAATCTCGTTTCCGCTTCCCGCAAATACAGATGATACACGAACGGCAATCACCGGTATTATCGTTCCGCCGACTTCCGTTTCATATACAAAATTTACATTATCCGTAACTGTCGATTCTTTGACAATTGTTCCATTCTTTTTCAGAATCAAATTAGCTTTGCTGCTGTTGTTATCGGATGAATTTCCGATTTGAAGCGTATATCCTTCTTCTAAATTAATGGTTGAATTTTTAGAATAATCGCGGTTTGTGTTGTTGTTAATCAAAATTTTTGAAACGCGGCCGGAGCTCAGCAAACCGACATCATTGTCCGTAAAGTTTGTCGTGTTGGCTTTATCGGATGAATTATATTTTGTATACCCGGCAAAGTATTCGTCGCCGCCGAGTTTAATGGCTTGGTAGCTTCCCCAATCCGAATAATTAAACGATTTGTTGTAAGTGTTTGTTTGATATGTTATATCTCCGGGCTGCAATGTTCTTGGGATTGAGCCGCTGACATCGAATGTTAAATTTTCGGTTTCTGTTTTGTTTTGATAATCGTATGTAAATCCTTTGAAATTCATGCCGTTCCAGCTTTTAACGGATGAATTCGTGTGAACGGTTCCGCGGTTCGGGTACTTGTTTTCATAGGATGTTTTCGGATCGGAAACCATTTCAAATTTAAGAGCCGATGTGTTTTTGACATCTATTTTCATATATCCCATGAACGTTACGACTCTGTCCGCATCCAGTTTTATGCTGTTCGGATTTTTCATTATGATAGCCGTATCATTGACGGTTCTGATTTCCATTGCATTTATTTTTTTACCGACATCGACGTCAGTGGCACTTTCTGATATTTGGAATACGCCGTCAATAACTGCTTCACTTCCGGAAACTGTTTTTGCATGGATGACAATCATCGGGGCATTTCCGCTTCCCAGCTGTTTTTCATAAACGAAGGTGCTGTTGCTTGAAACGGTTTCGCTTTTAACGGAACTTCCGTCTTTTTCAAGCGTTAATTTGAATTCTTTTCGGCTTTCATTGATGTCATCAACTCGAATCCGATATCCGTTTTCTAAATTGTATGTTCCGCCTGAACTGATTTTTCTTTCAACATTGGTGTCGGAAAGAACTTTGTATATCTTTTCGCCGGAAAGCGTGCTGATATTCGAACTTGCGAATTGTGCTGTCGAGTTGCTGCCGTTTGATCTTGTATATCCGGCGAAATAAGGCTCGCCCTGCCATCCGATTACTCTGTAGCTTCCCCATTCTGCATATGCAAATCTGTTCGATTTCGCTTCCGTTATGTATTCCGCATTTTCGGCATTGATCTGCCTGTCACTTGCGGAAATTGTCAGGATTATGCTTTCAGTCTGTACATTTTTATCAATGTCATACCAGAGGCCTGAGTATATTTCAGGCGTCCATGTGTATGAAGACGGCATGCTCTGATCCTGATCCCAAACGTTGCTGCCTTTAATTGCAGCAGCGGATGCGGATCCGGCCAGTGAAACGATAAAGATTAAACTGATAACAGCTAAGCTCAGAATTCTCATTCTTTTTGTCATGTGTGGCAACTCGATTTTGTTTGAATAATTGTGTGAAAAATTAAAAATATTCTAAACATTTTATTAATTTAAAATTCGTTATTTAGTGTGGTCTTTGAATCACTTCTTTTTTAAATGTTCTTATAGTTTATTTATATTATTGTTTCTTTCCATTTTGAAAAAATTAAAAAACGTATTAATATTCCCGATTTTTCTTTTTTGTTCATGTTTCTGTTTTCAAAAATTCGGATTTTTATGAGATCTTTTTTTCGAGATCAATCAGGAGTTTCTGCCATTTTCGGCGCATTTTTGCTTTTAGGTATTGCTGTTGTTTTTTTGTCTGCCTTTTTGGTTTATGCGGTTCCGGCATGGGAATTGCAGAAAGAATCCGAAGAAAATAATTCACTTTATTTGTCGGTGATTCAATTTTCAAACGACATTGATTCGCTTTCCGGGAAGCCGTTCTCGAATTTTTCATCATTTCAAAAAAATATTCTTCTTCCGCCATCGAATGCGGTAATTTTAACAGATTCCGGCGGAGAATTTTTGTTTTCGGCTGATTTTTCAATTCCGCCCGAATCGGAAGCTTACTTAAAATCCGAATCTTCCGTTCCCGAGTATTTCGTTTTGAGCCGCGGATCCGTTATTTTTTCCAATTCTTATCAGCAGCTTCCGGACCAATTTTATTTTGTCGGTCCGTCGGCTCTTCTTCTTTGCCAAAATGAAGGCGCATCTTTCATTAAATCGCCGGCCGTTCGAATTATTAAAGGATCGGATGGTCGAATTCTTCTGACTCTTTCCGGTCAAATTTTTAAAAGCGAATCATCTCCGGTTTTTGGTGATAAAGCTGTCATCCGATACCGTGAAACAAAAACAATTATGATTCATGATTTTGTATCCTATATTGAAATCCGCTACGTTCCGTCTTCGTCGTCTTATCCTCAAACACATTCGATTTTTTATGAAAACAGAGACATCGCATCGGAACTTTGGCTTTCCGATTTCAGCCGCCGAATCGCAGATGATTTTCCTGAAATAGAAGCCGTTTACAGAGATGAAATTTCAAGTTTGATTATTTCATCCGAGGTTCCGATTGAAATTGATATTTGCATTACGGAATTTGAAATTGAATCAGACGGCGGCTGAAATCGAAAAATTAGAAAAAAAGGTTAAAAATGAATCCGAAAAAAAATAAAATGATACTATTTCTAAAAAATGATTAAAAAGCGGGCCCGGGAGGATTCGAACCCCCGGCATTCGGGTTAGAAGCCCGACGCTATATCCTGGCTAAGCCACGAGCCCATGAGACCTTTCGCGGATTCGGATTGCAATGAAAGCATTTTTCTCATATATACTTTTTGTTTCGAGATATGTTCTTTATTTTTCTTCCTGTCTTTTGTGTTTTTGTTTTCTTTAATATTTTTCACTGAAACTCTTTTTTTGAATAAGATTTAAATGGATTGGGAAAATGATGATTAATATTTATGGTATATTTTCGTGGAATTTAGAAAATCGGCCATAAATTCAGTGCTGACTGACGTAATTAATTATTATCACTGACACAAATTAGGTGAGTACAAATGAGCGAGAATTTGATTTATGTAAACGGCCGGTTCGTTTCTGAAAAAGAGCCTGTCATCTCCGTTTTTGACCATGGTTTTCTTTACGGCGACGGCGTTTTTGAAGGCATCCGCGCTTACAACGGCCGCGTTTTCAAATTGAAGGAACACGTTGACCGTTTGTTCGATTCCGCAAAAGCCATCGATTTAAACATCGGCATGTCCAAAGAAAAGATGGCAGAAGCCATTCTTGAAACGATTCGTGTCAATAAATTAACAGATGCGTATATCCGCCCGATTGTTTCGCGCGGCAACGGCGATTTGGGTCTCGATCCCCGCAAATGTGCTAAACCGAATGTGTTTATCGTTGCAAAATATTGGGGTTCCATGTACGGTGATTTGTATTCTGTCGGTCTGAAAGGAATTACCGTTGGCGTCCGCCGCAATGCGCCGGATATGCTGTCTCCCAACATCAAATCATTGAATTATCTCAACAACATTTTGGCAAAAATCGAAGCCAACGCCAAAGGCGCCGATGAGGCGATTTTCCTTGACAGCAACGGCTATGTTGCCGAAGGTTCCGGCGACAATATTTTCATTATCAAGAACGGCGAAGTTTACACACCGCCGACGATCAATAATCTCAAAGGCATTACAAGAGCCACCGCAATCGACTTGTTAAAAGAAGAGAAGATTCCGGTGCATGTTGAAAACATCAGTCTTTTTGATGTTTACACCGCCGATGAAATCTTTGTCACAGGAACCGCTGCCGAAGCGGCCCCCGTCGTTTGGGTAGACGGCCGTACAATCGGAACCGGAAAGCCCGGTCCGATCACATTAAAAATGGTCAAGAAGTTTGAAAAAGTCACCGGCACAACCGGAACACCGATTTATGCCGCCGGCAAAGCGCCGGCAAAAGCACCCGCAAAAGCACCTGCAAAAGCACCTGCAAAGGCACCTGCAAAGGCACCCGCAAAGCCGGCTGCTAAAAAGCCGGTTGCCAAAAAATCGGCTTCCAATTTGGCTGTCAACACAGGAAGCGTTAAAACGGTGGCTGTCAAAAAACCCGCCGCTAAGCCGACAACTGCGAAAGTTGCTGCCAAACCTGCCGC
>JGI994J12354_10006034_pt1 | contig 10231 bp, 8 predicted proteins | sample IntmicLarv3ML3BL_FD_12354 | JGI IMG/M metagenome (IMG submission 12354)
CGCAGAACAAAGAGAACATTTAACGTCAACCTGTTTAAAAAGAAATTCTACTGGGTAGAAGAAGATTGTTGGATTAGCCTCACCATATCGGCAGCAGGCTTGCGTGTTATTAACAAAATAGGCTTGAACGCCGCCATAAAGAGAGCCGGGGAAAAAGGCTATCTCGACTAAATAAAGAGGAGATTGAATCATGGCAAAGAAAGTAAAAGGAAATAGAGTACAGGTGATTCTTGAGTGCACCGAGCACAAAGAAAGCGGCATGGCCGGAACATCGCGTTACATTACGACTAAAAACCGTAAAAATACGACACAACGTATGGAGTTGAAAAAATACAACCCGATTCTTAGAAAAGTAACCATCCATAAAGAAATTAAGTAATAGGAGATTAAGTCATGGCAAAAAAGACAGTTGCATCATTTCAAAAAGGTGAAGGACGTACCTACTCAAAAGTAATTAAGATGGTAAAATCGCCCAAAACAGGAGCATACATCTTCCAGGAAGAGATGGTTCCGAACGAAGCAGTGAAAGATTATTTCAGCAAGAAATAAAGTTATACGGAAAAACGATTCCGCTTTATAAAAGACTTCCTTTCATTCGGTTGAAAGGAAGTTTTTTTGTATATTTGTATCATTGATTGTCTAAACTAACATTAATTTGGGAAAGTATGGGGCTTTTTGATTTTTTCTCGAAAGACAAAGACAAAAAAGAGGTTTTGGATAAGGGATTATCTAAAACCAAAGAGAATGTATTCTCGAAACTGACAAAGGTTATCGCCGGCAAATCGAGAGTTGACGACGATGTGCTCGACAACCTGGAAGAGGTACTTATAACCTCCGACGTGGGTGTTGATACCACCCTGAAAATTATTGACCGTATCGATAAGCGCGTACGCCGCGACAAATACGTCGGTGTCGACGAACTAAACCGCATTCTGCGCGAAGAGATAGCAGAAATGCTTACCGAAAACAACACTTCCGACGAAACCGATTTCGGTGGAGGCGAGGTTTCGGGACCCTATGTGATAATGGTAGTGGGCGTGAATGGCGTGGGCAAAACCACCACCATCGGCAAGTTAGCCTATCAGTTTAAAAAAGCCGGCAAGAAAGTCTATCTCGGTGCAGCCGACACCTTCAGGGCAGCGGCCGTAGAGCAACTCGAAATATGGAGCAACCGGGTTGATGTGCCCATTGTGAAGCAGAAGATGGGCTCTGATCCCGCATCGGTGGCATTCGATACCCTGAGCTCGGCAAGCGCCAACGATGCCGATGTGGTAATTATTGATACCGCCGGCCGTTTGCACAATAAAGTGGGCTTGATGAACGAGCTTACCAAGATAAAAAACGTGATGAAAAAGGTGATACCCGAAGCTCCGCACGAGGTGCTGTTAGTGCTCGATGGATCGACAGGGCAAAACGCCTTTGAGCAGGCCAGGCAATTTACCGCCGCCACCGAAGTCTCGGCACTTGCCATAACCAAACTTGATGGAACAGCAAAGGGTGGTGTAGTATTGGGCATATCCGACCACTTTAAAATCCCCGTAAAATACATCGGTTTGGGCGAAGGCATGGAAGACCTTCAGCTCTTTAACAAGAAAACCTTTGTAGACTCGCTTTTTGGCGAGTAATCCGGTTGGCAGATGAGGAAAAACGGTGTTGATATCATTACACTCGGGTGCTCTAAAAATTTAGTCGACTCGGAGAAGCTCATGCACCAGCTACGTTTGGCAGGCTACAAACCCGTTCACGACCCACAACACGTTGATGCCGAAACGGTGGTTATCAACACCTGTGGTTTTATTGGCGATGCCAAAGCAGAGTCGATAGAGATGATTCTTGATGTTGCCGAAGCCAAAAAAGAGGGGCGCGTAAAACGCCTTTATGTTATGGGCTGCCTCTCGCAACGTTATTTTGATGAGTTGCGGGGCGAGCTTCCTGAAGTAGACAAGTTTTATGGTAAGTTTGACTGGACAAACCTGCTTGCCGACTTAGGCAAAACATATAATGTTGAAGCAGCTTGCGAACGCGAACTGACTACCCCCTCGCATTACGCCTATCTGAAAATTTCGGAAGGCTGCAACCGCTCCTGCTCTTACTGCTCAATTCCCATTATTACCGGAAAATATACCTCGCGCCCTGTCGGCGAAATTGTTGACGAGGCGCGTTCGCTAGCACGTAAGGGGGTGAAAGAGATACAGCTGATAGCTCAAGACCTTACTTTTTACGGGTGGGACAACTACCGTGAGTTTAAGCTGCCCGAATTGGTGCGCGGCATTGCCGATGTGCCCGAAATAGAGTGGGTGCGTCTGCATTACGCCTACCCGTCGCTATTTCCGTTCCAGTTGCTTCCGCTTATGCGCGAGCACACAAACGTGTGCCGCTATCTTGATATAGCCTTGCAACACATCAGTGACAATATGCTGTCGTTGATGCGCCGTAACACCACAAAGAGAGAAACTGTTGAGCTGCTGGAACGCATCCGCGCCGAGGTGCCGGGCATTCACCTGCGCACCACACTAATGGTGGGGCATCCGGGCGAAACCGATAACGATTTCGATGAGCTGCTGCAATTTGTCAAAGAGGCCCGTTTTGAGCGCATGGGAGCCTTTGCCTACTCGGAAGAAGAAGGTACCTACTCGGCAAAACACTACAAAGACGATATTCCTGACAACGTAAAGCAAGAGCGCCTTTCGCAACTGATGAAGCTGCAGGAAGAGATTGCTTTTGAGCAACAGCAAACTAAAATAGGTAAAACGCTAAAAGTTATTATCGACCGCGAAGAGCCCGATTATTATGTTGGGCGCAGCGAGTTTGATTCGCCCGAGGTTGACCCCGAAGTGTTTATTGGCAAACAACGGCCTTTAACGCCTGGCATGTTTTACGATGTAGAGGTAACCGGTGCCGAACCGTTTGAACTGTTCGGAGAGGTAAGATTGTAGAATTGACGCGTTGCATTTCTACTGTAAAGACAAAACGTCCTTTTTATCTGTTTTTTTTGATAAAAAACAGAAGATAAGTGCGATTTCTCTTTGAATATTGAGTAGAAGTTGTTAATATTGTAATTCATACGTAGTAGCATGAATAATAAAGAACTAATAGCAGCCCTGAGTAAAGCAACCGGGCAAAAACTTTTCGATACGGCGAGATGGCTTGATGTCTTTACCTCTGTGGTAGGAAATACGCTTTCGGAAGGCGGAACGGTGTCGGTGCAGGGGTTTGGTGTTTTTGAGACCCGGAAAAAAGATGAACGCTTGTCGGTAAATCCGGTTACGAAAAAACGATTTCTGGTACCACCAAAAATTACACCTGTGTTTAAACCCGCGGCAGCATTAAAATTACAAGTAAAGAATATAGAGCCTGAAAATGAAAGAAAAGCTTAATTTGCAGGAAATAGTGAGTAGGATGGCTCATGAAACGGGCGCATCGAAAAAAGAGACGGAAGAGTTTTTGCGCTCGCTGTTTGCCATTATTCCCGATGCTTTGTTGAGAGATAAAGTGATTAAAATAAATGGATTGGGTGCTTTTAAACTCGTATTGGTTGAGAGCCGCGAAAGTGTAAATGTTAATACGAAAGAGAAATACGAGATACCGGCGCGCTATAAATTAAGCTTTGTGCCCGACAGTCAGCTCAAGGAGATGGTCAACGAAGCCTTCTCGGCCTTCGAAGCGGTTGAGTTAGACGAGAACGCGATGCCCGACATCAAAGAGGAAATCCAAACGGATGATATACCCGGCGAAGAATTTGCAAAAGCCGTTGCGGAAGAAGAGCCGCAAGCCGGCAATTTGCCCGTTGTAGATGAAGCTGATACTCATCGTAGGCAGTTTAAAAGTAAGAACGAAACCCATAGGAATCGGTTGTGGACGCTTGCGGGGCTTCTCGTGGTAGCTCTGTTGGTGACAGGTTTCTATTACGTCCGGGAATATGGATTTCAATTTAAGTTTGCAAACCGAACAGAGGCCATTGTCGATGTAGCAGGAGCACAACCCACGCAAGAGGCCACTGTAGAAATGCCCCAAGCCGAAGAACAGGAAATGCCTGAACCCGAACAAAAGGTAGAGGTTTCGGAGCCTATGAAAATAATTGCTAAGGTTACTATTGAACCCTCTATGACATTGACCGTAATAGCTCAAGAGTATTACGGAAGCAAAATATTTTGGGTATATTTGTACATGGCGAATAAAACACGAATTAAAAATCCGGATATTGTTCCGGTCGGCACAATAATTGAAGTGCCTGCCCATGAGGTGTACGGCATCAATGTGTATGATTCCGCTTCGGTGCGGAGGGCCAATGAGCTTTCGGCCGAAATTCAAGCACTGTTTTATTAATTGATAATTTGTTGGTGAGTTTGTAGAACAATGAGAGAACAAAAGCGTGGCAATTTTTTTAAAATACTGATTCTGACGCTTTTTGTAAGCTACCAGAGCGGCGACCTTTTTTTTCTCCACACACACAACATTGAAGGGCATCTTGTTACCCACTCGCACCCCTATAAAAGCGGAGAGCACAGCCACAACGCCAACGATCTTTTGGTTATTCAGTCGCTCACTTTCCTTTCTTCCCTGTTTGGCGACAGCTCGTGTATAGAAAATCTGTTCGCTTACCAAACTGCGCAATACGCGCAACAGCCTGCAACCGGCTTTTTGCCCGACAAGCACTATTGTTTCAGCAGCCTCCGTGCTCCTCCGGCACTTTTTCACTATACATATCAGGTGAATTAATAGTCTCCCCGGCTTTTCCGTAGGGGATAAAGTGCATTTATTTAAACATTAAAAATGAAAAAAACAATATTCTTTATGGCGGTTGCCTTGCTGTGCAACGCCGTAACATATGCCCGTTCTCCAAAAACAGATGCCAACATAACCGGCCACGTGCTTAACGAACGCACCGGCGAGCACATCGATTTTATAACCATATCGTTAAAAGGCACCACTATAGGTACAAGTACCGATGCTACGGGGCACTATTTTTTGTCGAATTTACCCATAGGTAACTATGTACTGGTGGCTTCGGGTATAGGTATTGAAACCACCGAAATGCCTGTATCGATAGTGAAAGGCCGTACAATAGAGGTGAATTTTGACGTAAAAGAATCGTCTGTTTCGGTCGAAGAGATTGTGGTATCGGCCAACCGGCGCGAAACTCTCCGGAAAGAAAGCCCCGTGGTTGTGAACATTATCAGCGCGAAAAATTTTGAGCTTACCTCGTCGAACGACCTTGCGCAAGGGCTCAACTACCAGTCGGGTATGCGAGTTGAGATGAGTTGTCAGAATTGCGGCTTTCCGCAGGTGCGCATCAATGGGCTTGATGGGAAATATTCGCAAATTCTGATCGACAGCCGCCCCATTTTCAGCTCGTTGGCCGGTGTGTATGGTTTAGAGCAAATGCCCACTAGCATGATTGACCGCGTTGAGGTAATCCGCGGTGGCGGTTCGGCGCTGTTCGGGTCGAGCGCGGTGGCAGGGGTTGTCAATATCATAACCAAAGAACCCACCCGCAACACCTTTTCGGTGTCGAACAATTCTGCGCTGATAGGCGGGAAAAATATCGATGCCAACACCTCGTTCAATGCTTCGTTGGTAAACGATAACCGCCGTTCAGGTATGCTTGTTTTCGGTAATGTCCGTCAACGGAACCCCTACGATGCCAACGATGATGGCTTTTCTGAAATCGGCAAGCTCAGAAGCGGCACAATGGGCTTTCGCAGTTATTTGCGCACTTCCGACCACAGCAAACTGACACTCGAGTATCACCACATAACCGAATACCGCCGCGGCGGCGACAGTATCGACCTGCTGCCTCACCAAGCCAATATAACCGAACAAACCGAGCATAATATAAATGGGGGAGGAGCTAATTACAGCTTCTTCTCGCACGACCAAAAGCACCGCGCGTCTATTTATGCTTCGGCGCAGCACATCCACCGCAACAGCTATTACGGAACGCATCAGGACCCCAACGCTTACGGCTCAACAAAAGACTTGTCGGCTGCTGCCGGCACGCAATACAGTTACTCTTTCAACCAGCTTTGGTTTATGCCTGCCGAGCTGTTGGGGGGCTTCGAGTATAACCATAACGATTTGTCGGATAATATGTTGGCTTACCGATCCAACAGTATCAACCAAACGATAAACGTGCTTGGCGCGTTTTTACAAAACGAGTGGAAGACGGCGAATACGACCATCCTGGTAGGCGCCCGTTTAGATAAGCACAACATGATTGATAACCCCATTGTGAGTCCGCGTCTTAACCTGCGGCAAAACCTGTTGCCCTATCTGAGCGCGCGTGTCAGCTACTCAACGGGTTATCGTGCACCGCAGGCCTTTGACGAAGACCTTCATGTGTCAATCGTTGGCGGCGACGCGATGCTTATTGAGCTGGCGTCCGACCTGAAGCAAGAGTCATCGCACAGTGTCAGTGGGTCGTTCGAGTTTAACAAAATGCTTTTCGACGGCAGCGTGAAGAGTTATTTCCTTGTCGAGGGCTTTTATACAAAGCTGAACAATGTGTTTGTGCTTGAGGAAGACCGGCGCGACGAAAATAACAACCTTATCATCCAACGCCGCAACGGAAAAGGGGCTGCCGTGAAGGGGATAAACCTTGAGGGGGCGATGGATATTAGCAAGGACTGGCAGTTGCAGTCGGGTTATACTTTTCAGCGTAGCCTTTATGAAGAGCCACTTAAATGGTCGGAAAACGCCAATCTTCCCGATCAGAAAACAATGTTCCGTTCGCCCGATCACTATGGCTACTTCACGGCCGCATGGATGGGGGTTAAGCGGCTTACCCTCTCGCTTACGGGTGTTGTAACTGGAAGCATGCAGGTGCAACACATAAAGGGGTATACCGGTGCCGGCGGCGACTACGTATCGACCGATGAGGTAAAGCAAACCCCTGTGTTTTTCGATGCTACGGCAAAGGCGGCCTATCAGATACCGTTTTCGCGGAGCATGAACATGGAAATAAGCGGCGGCGTTCAGAATTTTCTGAACAGTTACCAGAAAGACCTTGACCAGGGCATTGACCGCGACTCGAAATACATCTACGGCTCGGCCTATCCCGTTACGCCGTTTGTTGGGGTAAAGTTTTTCCTGTAAATTACGAGAAGCCCTAACAGTTACTAAGCAAGATGCGTTCCAAAAAAAGAGCCCGGCGCAATGCCTGGCTCTTTATGTGTTGTGGGGATAGGGTTTTATAGTTTATTTCACCATCACTTTTGCGGTGTAATTGCGAGCTCGCAGCACGTAAACACCTTCTACAAAATTGCTGTTTATGATGGTTGGGGTTTTAGGTTCGATGGTTTGAACGGCTATCACTTTTCCCGCCACATTGTATGCTTTCACTTCTACAGCTTCGTCACCGTTGTATAGCGCGACTATGTTTCTCCCACCATCCGAATAGGCTATTAGGTCGTTGGCTTCACCGGGGGCTGTCTGGTTGTAGTTGCTGCTAAACCGGATGCTGAAACGCTCGGTATTAGTCGATTGTCCTGATGCGAAGTTGTAAGCACCATCGGTGCGAAGATTGAACTCGATGTTTAGCCATTTGTCGTGCAAAAATATGTCGTAATCGTCGAGGTTCTGTATAGCCTTGGCTGAGAAGCTGAAGTTTCCACCCTCGTCAGATTGGAATCCGAGCGGAATTTCCATGCCCTCGCTGATGCCCGGCAGACCGTTAATTACCAGTTCGCGGTTTTCGTTACCGGGTAATGTAAACACTTCTACACCCTTGCCCGTAAACCACTTGTCGCTGTCGTAATCGTCGAACGAGTTCTTCGCCTTGTCGTGTATATAAATCAAGGCCTCGTCAATATTTTTGCTGCCGCTAATAACAATGCGTACTATCTGTTGCCCGGTAGCCTCGCCAGTGCCCTCTATGGCAGGTGCGCCTGCTACCGCGCTTTTCGCTATGTTGCTTGTGTGGTCGGCATGCGAGCGGAGACTGTTGTGAAACGTTAAATCGTTTGGCGTTTCATCTTTTTTAACCCGTACCCAAAACGCCTGTGTAGGCGGTATGTAGGCCAGTGAATAGTAGCCCGTTGGGGTGTTGTTGTTCCAACCCGGAGCAACGGACACATCGCCCGCGGCATTGTACGACCAAAATTCGTAGTTGTCCTCTATTACGGTCCGGTACCAAATTGTGCTGTAAACATTTGCGGCGGCGGCAGTTTCTTCTGTCCATCTCCAATACGACGGGAAAGGGTTGCCGACAAGATTGAACCCTTGTTTTTCGTCGCCGTCGTTTTGGGCTTGCAGTGAAAAATCGAAGTCGCCATCGTTGTATTTTCCTGAAAACTTGGCGGCAATATCTTCTGTTTTGGAATGAGCCGTATATCCCCGGCCAATGTTAAGAGGGCTGCCGAGGGGCAAGCGCTCCCAGTTGTGTATGTCTTCGTCATACCACTCCACACGCCAAGTGCTTGGAGCTATTATTGATGATAAATCAACAGTGTGAGCATTCGCCAAATCTTCGCCTGCCGTGCCGGTACCTAAAGCCGCATCTGCTGTCGATGCCTGTACCGGAGATGATATGTACCAGTTGCGCTCTTTCTTTAACGTACGCACTACGTTTTGCTGTATTGAATCTGCCAGAGTAGTCCCGGTGTTGATGAACGAGGCGTTATCGGTCAGGGTAAATACATTGGCGTTAAGTTCTTTAGTCAGGGTATATGCTTTTAACGGATGCACCGTTATGCTGTCAACAGCTACATCTATGTCTTGCAAGCAGTTTGCCATAATATGAACAGCTGCATCGGGGTAAGGCATAATGCGATCGTCGGTTTGGGTTTCCCAATTGTATGGTTCGCTCCATAGGCCGTTTACAATAAAATTGACGGGATAGTAGGTAAAGAGCTTGGGAAACTCAGTGCTTTCGATACCGTTAGATAGCTCAATACTACCAAACATAGAATGGTTAGACGGCCTTACTATACAAACAATTTTGTTATTGGTGATCGAAACAATCGTTGCCGGAACACCGCACAACTTAATCCAAACATCGGTATCGGTCATTGTCATCCCGGCTGCCAATAGGCCATTACCCTCAATGGTAATGGCTTTTCCGCCCGTTACAGGCGCATAGTCTTCCGTAACATCAGTAATTATTATCAGGAACTTCTCGTAAGCACCCATATCAATAGTGCCATTATATATACGTGCATTGCCTTCAAGGTCTGTCAACAAGGGATTGTAGCTGTCTTCGCCCGTATCAATACAAGGGCTGTTCCTTTTTAGATGATAGTTGCCTGTGCTTGCATCTTCAAATATATCAGCGACAGTGTATAGGGTCGCATCTAAATTATTTCCTGAACCCGAAAGGTCGAGGCCGGTTACGGCACTATGGCTATAAGTAATATTGTTACCACTTACTCCATTATTCCACACAATGGTATTTTGGAACACGGCAGCGTTTAATAGTCCGGTAATACGAATCCCGCCTCCTAACAAGCCACTATTATTAACGATAGTAGCATTCGTTAGCATCACAGAATTGGTCGCCACATTGGACGTTGCATAGAATCCGCCGCCGCCAGTATTGCCGCTGTTGCTGGTATTAGTCACCGTATTATCCGTAATGGCAATGTTGATATAACGGGTTTGACTGTTGTTTGATATATCAGCAATACCACCACCACCTATCTCTGCCGTATTACCTCTAATCATAGAGTTTGTTAGTACAGCAGAAGCATTATGTGAATATTCAATACACAGGCCGCCACCGTAGCCGATAGAGTAGTTATCGCAAATGTCAAGGTTATTTAACGTGGGTGCCGAATAGAACGCATAAATACCTGCACCGGTACGCCGGATAACGAACTGGCCATTTATGGAGATACGCGAATCTTGATCCGCATAGCCACCTGTTATAACAAAGCCGTCGAGAATGGCACTGCCAACATCACCAACAGAGAGTACCACATGGTAGCGGTCTCCCTCGCCATCGAGGATAGTTTTATTGATCAGCCAATTACGTGTATCCATACCATCGCCGTCAACGGCTCCACTATCGAAACCTCCAAATATCTTTACATCGGGGCGAAGGACAAATGCGTAATCTTTTGAAGTAATAATATCACCACTCGTTTGTGCTGTTGCAACAGAGCCGGTATTGTTTTTTATCTCTTGAGGAATATAGTTTCCTTTTGCCACAAATACAGTATCACCGTATGCAGCCGCCATGTCTATCATTAACTGCAAATCGCCGGAGGCATTGTTCCATGAAGACCCTTGACCG
>JGI994J12354_10006035_pt1 | contig 10230 bp, 7 predicted proteins | sample IntmicLarv3ML3BL_FD_12354 | JGI IMG/M metagenome (IMG submission 12354)
TAAATTATCGTTTATCTCCATTTCTAACAATTAAACTATCCTTAAAAATAGAGCCTGTCAAATTCTAATTATGAAAGAAAAACTGATCACGGAAATCGGGCAGAAGGCATTGCAATTTTTGGATAACGGTCAAATGGAACAGTTAAAACGTGTCTTAACACATTGTTTGTATGATTATGAAATTATTAAATCGACGACGAATTCGGATAATTTTGAAGAAGAAAATGAACAAGTGATACAGCTTTTTTTGGCAGCGAAAAGGATTGAAGGATGTTCGGTAAAATCACTCAAATATTACCAATCAACGATCGAATCTGTGATTATTTCAATAAATAAAGGAATCAAACACATTACAACGGATGATTTACGCTCTTATCTGGCTGAATATCAGCAAAGAAAAGGATCAAGCAAAGTAACGATTGATAACATTCGCCGCATCTTATCCAGTTTTTTTTCATGGCTGGAAGACGAAGATTATATTCTGAAAAGTCCGGTCCGCCGCATTCATAAAGTAAAAACCGGGAAAGTCATTAAAGAAACGTATTCTGACGAAGTACTGGAATTAATGAGAGATAACTGTTCAGAATTACGTGATTTGGCATTGATTGATCTTTTAGCTTCGACAGGTATGAGAGTCGGAGAACTTGTTCTTCTAAATCGAGAAGATATTAATTTTAATGAACGGGAATGTATTGTTTTTGGAAAAGGGGATAAAGAGAGAGAAGTCTATTTTGATGCGCGGACAAAAATACATTTACAAAATTATTTACAAAGCCGGAAGGATAACAATCCGGCTCTGTTTGTTTCTCTTTCAAAACCTCACAACAGATTGCAAATCGGAGGTGTTGAATCCAGATTGAGAGAACTTGGAAAAAAATTAAACATCCCCAAAGTCCATCCTCATAAATTCAGGCGCACGCTGGCAACAATGGCAATAGATAAAGGAATGCCGATTGAACAGGTTCAAAAACTTCTCGGGCATCAGAAAATTGACACAACTCTCCAATACGCAATGGTGAATCAAAACAATGTTAAAATATCGCATCGAAAATATATCGGTTGAACAAACATAAACCATTATATAATTCGGATGAGATGTAATATTTGGATTTAGCCCTGATTCTATTAAGGAGACCTCATAATATGTCCTCATTCCTCACCGAAGAACAATATGAAAACATAACGATTGAAATCTTCCAATCATTAGGTTACACACATTATTACGGTCCGGATGTGGACAGAGACTATTCCAATCCGTTTTTTGAAGAGGAATTACTGCCTGCTTTACAGCGAATCAATCCGTCACTTCCGGATGCTGCTTTAATCGAAGCCATCTATAAAATTAAAAATTTTGATGTCGGAAGCCTCGTTCAAAAAAATGAAATATTTACAGATTATGTTCAAAACGGTGTTCCTGTCAAATATTTTGAAGACGGAGCTGAAGTTGATAAAATTGTTTATTTAATCGATTTCAAAAACATAAACAATAACAGTTTTTTTGTTGTTAATCAATGGACAGTTCTCGAATTAGCTGAAAGGCGTCCGGATGTCATCATTTTTGTTAACGGTTTACCTCTTGTTGTTATAGAATTAAAATCCGGAACCAGAGAGGAAACAGATTCAAGCAAAGCATATCGGCAAATTCGTAATTACATGGGAGACATTCCGACTTTATTCTATTACAATGCATTTTGCATCATCGGCGACATGTCCGTCACAAAAGCTGGAACAATTACAGCACGCGAAGATCGTTTCATGGAATGGAAAACGATTGATGGCGAGTATGAAAGTAAAGAATTTGTTGATTTCGATGTTTTATTCAAAGGGATGTTCGATAAAGAACGTTTCTTAGATATTCTCAAAAATTTCATATGTTTTTCTAAAAGAGAAGGCGATTCCGCTAAAATTTTAGCAGGATATCATCAATATTATGCCGTTAAAAAAGCGATTCATTCAACAAAGGATGCAACTGTAAGCAATGGAAAAGCCGGTATTTTTTGGCATACGCAAGGCAGCGGTAAATCTCTCTCAATGGTTTTTTACTCCAAATTGCTTCAAGAAGCTTTGCAAAGCCCGACAATTGTTGTTATCACCGACCGAAATGACTTAGATGACCAACTATTCAGCCAATTCTCTAAATGTGCAGCTTACCTGAGACAAACACCGCAGCAAGCAGAGAATCGAGAGGATTTAAAACGATTATTAGCCGGTCGCCAGTCCAACGGAATCTTTTTTACAACAATGCAAAAATTTGAAGAAGCCGAAGAAGCGCTATCTGACAGACGAAATATTATTGTTATTGCCGATGAGGCTCATCGAAGTCAATACGGTTTAGATGAAAAAATTGACCCCGACACCGGCAAAATATCAATCGGTACAGCTCGAAAGATCCGTCAAAACTTGCCGAATGCAACATTCATCGGTTTTACAGGAACACCGATTTCATCCAAAGACCGTGACACAAGAGAAATTTTTGGTGATTATATCGACATTTACGATATGACTCAGTCAGTATTGGACGGGGCAACCAAACCGGTTTATTATGAAAGCCGTGTTATCCATCTCAATTTAGACTCGAAAACATTGAAACGTTTGGATGACCAATATGATATCATTGCTGAGGAAACAGAGTCTTATATTGTCGAAAAAAGTAAAAAAGAACTCGGTCGGATGGAAAGTGTATTGGGTGCATCTTCTACAATCAAATCATTGTGTACTGACATTATCGGCCATTATGAAGACCGTCAGCATTTTTTAACCGGAAAAGCGATGATTGTTGCTTATTCGCGTTCAATCGGCATGAAAATTTACGACGAAATTTTAAAACAAAGACCGGGTTGGACTGAAAAAGTTAAAGTTGTCATGACAGCCAACAACGATGATCCCGAAGAGTGGAAAAAAACCATCGGAAATAAAAGTTATAAAGAGTCTTTAGCGAACAAGTTTAAAGATGACACCGATCCGATGAAAATTGCGATTGTTGTTGATATGTGGCTGACAGGATTTGATGTTCCGTCTCTTGGAACAATGTACATTTACAAACCGATGCATGGTCATACTTTAATGCAGGCCATTGCTCGTGTTAATCGTGTTTTTGAAGACAAATCCGGGGGATTGGTTGTAGATTATGCAGGCATTGCTTCTGCATTAAGAGAAGCTATGAAAGATTATACAAAGCGCGATAATAAAAATTATGGCGATTTAGATATCGGCAAAACAGCTTATCTTAAATTTGAAGAAAAATTAGAAATTTGTCGAGATTTAATGCACGGCTTTGATTATTCGGCTTTTAAAAGCGAATCGGATATGGAAAGAGCGAAATGTATTACCGGCGGCGTTAATTATTTACTTCAAGCAAATACAGAAGCACAAGAAAAGCGGCAAATTTTTGTGCAGGAAGCACGCTTGCTTAAACAAGCTTCAACTTTGTGCTTAAGTCATCTTAATCAAAAGCAACGATTAGAGGCAGCTTATTTTGAAGCCGTTAAAATATCATTAACGCGATTTACAAGTCCGGGCGGACTTTCCATCCGTCAGATTAATGCTAAAATTAATGAATTATTAGAGCAAAGCATCAAGAGCAACGGTGTCATAAATCTGTTTTCTGATATTCAAGATGAGTTCTCTCTTTTCGACCCGAAATTCTTAGATGAGATTGCCAAGATGAAAGAAAGGAATCTTGCAATTGAAATTCTTAAAAAATTAATTGATGAGCAAATTCGTAATTATGAAAGAACAAATCTTGTCAAATCCGAAAAGTTTTCTGAAATCCTTCAAAGAGCTCTTAATTCTTATTTGAATGGTATGTTGACAAATGAGCAAGTGATTGCTGAATTGATTCAAATGGCTAAAGAGCTTTCTCAGGCACATAAGGATGGAGAAGAGTTAGGGTTAACTTCGGAAGAACTTGCTTTTTATGATGCAATTACACAACCTGAAAATATCAAGGATTTTTATAAAAATGAAGAATTGATTACGATTACTCGAGAATTAACAGATAAGCTTCGGGAAAGCAGAACAATTGACTGGCAAAAGAAAGAAAACGCAAGAGCCGGTATGAGAAAAATGGTTAAGCGACTGCTTCGCGATCACAAATATCCTCCCGAAGGATTAGAATACGCAGTTAATAAAGTTTTAGAGCAATGTATGAAGTGGGCAGATAATTTAGAGATGTGAGGAGATAAATATGGCAATACCAAGTTTTGATGAAATGTATATTCCTACCCTTAAATGTTTAGTTGATGAAAACGAGCATACAACCCGTGAAATAAATGATTTTATTGCTGACGATATGCAAATTTCAGATGAAGATAGATTGGAATTATTACCGAGCGGAAAGGAAGAAATATTTCGATCCCGTGCAAGTTGGACTCGTACTTATCTCAAAAGAGCAGGATTGATCAAAAGTCCGCGCCGCTCCATTTTTGTGATAACAGATTTCGGAAAAAAAATGTTATTGGAAAGTCCTGAGAAAATAGGATTATCACTCTTTAATGAAAGCGAAATGTTTAGAAGTTTTTATTATTCCAATAAATCAAATACAGGAAAAAATAACATTGTTCCAACATCAACTGAAGTAATTGCGGATCATACTCCGCAAGATGACTTAGAGGAAGCACTTCAAAAAATTAATTCTGATCTCGCCGATGACCTTATGGGAGAAATAATAAATATTTCACCGGAATTATTTGAAAAATTGGTTGTAAAACTTCTTGAAAAAATGGGGTATGGAAGATCAGTTAAAAATGCAGGAAAAGTTGTCGGAAAAACAGGAGATGAAGGAATAGATGGCATTGTCCGCGAAGATAAACTCGGATTTGATTTGATATATATACAAGCTAAAAAATGGGATACCAATGCAACAATAGGAAGACCGGAAATTCAAAAATTTGTTGGCGCATTGGCCGGACAGGGCGCAATAAAAGGATTATTCATTACAACTGCCAAATTTTCGCATGAAGCGGTTTACTATGCAAAAAAACAGCATACAACGAAAATTGTATTGGTGGATGGACAATTGTTAACAAAATTAATGATTGAACATAATTTAGGGGTTTCTGTTGAAAATACATATGAAATCAAACGTATTGATTCCGATTTCTTTACAGATTTCAACTAACTTCAATTATTGATCCAAGCAACAATCTTCACCAAATAATCGGCTGATGGTCAAATTTTTTCAACGATTTTTGAAAGCACAATGATTATAATTCCAACCGCAAGCGGAATCCAAATCAAAAACGGATTTTTCTTTATCTTTTTTCCGGAATCTGCGCCTCGCTTTCAATCTCCTTGTTTTTCGTTCCGCTGAGCAAAAACGGAATCGCTAAAATCGTTGAAACACCGATTAAATGGAGAACGCCGAACAAAATGGCGCCGTCATGCGGATAAATTCAAGTCGCCGCCGTGATGGGCAGACCGACGGCGGAAATAAAAATCCCGCATTTCATCATTTTTTGCATCAATATTTTTGAATTTTTGATTTGGACGCGGAAAGCGCAAGCGAAATTCCAGTGATAAAGATGAACAAAAAAGTAATCGGAAATTCGTAAAGCGGCTGCGGCCAAAACCAGTCCAGCATCGGACGGATAATTAAAATAGTCGAGGTCGAGCATAAAGTGATAGACGACCATGAGAATGGCGGAAAAGCCGGCGAAGTACGTCGAGTTCATAGAAACGATTGGTGGCAGTTTTTTGGAAGGGAAGATTGTTCAAAATTTTATGCCCGAATTTTGTTTTATTTTTTAATATGAATCTGTTTTTTTATCTAGGACAAATATCATTTTCATGTTCTTATAAAATTTATTATATTTTGACCTATTTGAGGAAGACATGTTGTCAATTATCGTCTGGATTTTTTTGAAAGACGTTTTTTTGAAATAATGAGTGGATGCAATATAATCCAAATTTTTCATTATATTCTCATTATTGCTGGAATTGAATTTAGTCATTAATAATTCAATAAGTTGATCCGATACGAGGTCATTTATTTTCTCTTTTTTTATTTTTTCTTCACTCTCAAAAAGATAGTCAAATCCCCAAATTTCTTCATATTTCTTTGCAAAACCTAGTTGGACATTCCTACAACATGAAGCATCCAATTCTTTTACAAATTTCAAAAACAAGTTAACATAAAAATCTCCTTCAATTGTTGATGATCCATATTCAGGAACATTTAGCATACGAACAATATATCTATACAAATATGATTTTCCTCTTTCTTTAAGTTCATATGCATATCTAACAAGGCTACTTAACTCTTCTAAATCAGTTATAAAGCTGACAATGGAACTTTCAATAATGTTTTGAATTTTCTCATCAAATTTTTCAATGGGTTTTAATTCATTTATTTTTAGTAAATGGTCAAGATTTTTTGCAATTTCGGGTCTCGAACCGATAACAGATTTCATTTCAACTTGTGCTCTCCGGACCTCTGTTTCTAGCTCATTTATAACATAAGTTAGCAGTAAAGTAAAATTATGTTCACCTTCCAAGACATAATCAGCTATTCTATTTTCATAATTTCTTTTATTTAAACTACCAAGAACAGCAACAGGAATATCTTTGAATGGATTTTTTACTGTCATTAATTGACTAATAAGGTTATCCTCTCTTGATTCAGTGATTGATTTTGTGTTATTCAAAAACTCTGTCAATTTTTGTTCCCTTAAAATTCGTCTTCTATCAATCTCAATTTTTAATTCAGAAGGGTCAGAATAATTCCAGTCATCTACAGATTCTGATCTTCTTCTCAACAATTCTGGTTGTCGTGAAATCTCATGATAAAAATCCGGCCATTCTTCTCGGATTACTAAAAGTTTACAAATTTCTTTTTCATATCTTTTTGAAAAAACAATTTGTTCTGAAATTTCATTTCCATTTTCTGTTTTTTGAATTTCATACTTTTTTTCAGTTCCCTTATACTCATCAAAAAATTCTAATTCAATTTGCAAATTATTTAATACTTGAACAATTCTGCGCGGGTTTGTGGCATATGCCTCTGAAAGTATGTACAATGTATCCATTTCCAATCCCAATGAATATTTTTCATTAAGGGATTTTGTAAAATCGAATAATTCTGTCGTTTTTAATTTTTTTATATAAAGAACAGAATCAAATATTTTTCTTAAAAATTCTGAAGAATTATCCCCATATTTGCTTATTTGATTTGACAACGCGCTGTCATCTACAGGTATTAAATAAATGACATTTTTAACATCCAAAAAACCTTTGACATCTGATAGTAATTTGTAAGCATCTTCTGACGAACATCTGTCAATGTTGTCAATAATTATGACAATTTTGCTAGTTTTATTTTGTTTTTGATATGTTTCTATAATTTCTTTAAACCTGAATTCAAATTGTTCTGGTGAAAAATAGTGAAGGTGTTGAGTATTTTTTCTAAGATCAAATATTTTTTCACCATAAAGAGCCTTTGACAAAATTCCATCGACTACTGTTGGAAGAATATTTTCTAATTCTATATTGGATTTTGATGAATCTGTGTATAATTCTTCATTAATTTTTTCGATTTCAATGGGACACAGTTCTTTGAAAAGATGGACTAAAAAAGTACGTCGGAAACTGTCACTTGAATATTTCCATGCATCGTATATTATAAATCTGATTTCTCTATCTTCGTCTTCAAAATATTTTTTTGTAGTTTCAATTATTGATGATTTTCCCGAGCCCCATTCTCCGAAAAGACCAATTGTAAATGATTTCTCATTCGGCGAATCTTCAATAATTCGCTTTAATGTTTTTGAATACGCAATGCTGTCCAAGAGATCGTTTTCAATTAAATCAATTGATTTATCGACAATATGTTTCAATGAATCACCAATCACTTCAAAACAATCATCAGCCCATACAGCTCAGAAGCCGAAACCGGTGGATTTTCAACATCCCCCTTCATAATCCTCTCTTCAGGATAACCAAGCTCTTCCAAAGAATAAACATCTGCCGAAACCCCAATCTCCTTCAAAACCTTACAAACTTCAACGCTTCCAAATTTCTCATCCGGCAACAAAAAAACATTCTTCCCAAGCTTAATTTCCTGAATCAATTCATTCTTCGCCGAATCAATTTCCTTTCTTCCATGAGCCGTAACACATGAAAAATTCGTCAAATTCACACGAAGACGAGCGCAGGCAACTTGAAACGATGAAATTCCCGGAATAACAATATCATCAGACGTTGCAAACTTGCCGAGCCCCGAAAACATCGGATCGCCGGTGGACAGAACAACGGCATCTTTCGGCAGGAGATGAATGTTTTTGTAATCCTTGATTATATCAATCGGCGTTCCTTTCGGAATATATTCCATAGCAAGCTCCAACGCGCGACCGGAACCGTAAACAACGGAAGCCTTCTGAATCGCTTCAATTCCTTCTGCGGTCAGCATTTTAGGACCGACACCGACGCCGACGATAATCATTTCTCTTCCTCCAAGCTCTCGGACTCCTCATCAAATTCCCATTCAATCCCGTCAAATTCATCTTCCGGCTCCAACTCTTTATCGGATTGTCCGCCTGTTTTCGCGTAATGAATTGAAAAAACAAAGAGAAAAAGGCCTGCAATGATGAAAACAATTTGACTTCCTACACCTGATGAAAAGCCTGTGTTTAAATCTGAGATAAGAGTCCAAGCACCAAAACCGGCGAGAACCAAACCCGGAACTGCAATCAGTATTGCCGGAAGTATATTTTTTGTTTCCATCATTTTCATCTCTTCGATTTATTTCATCAAATAATCAAATTCGCCCTTGCTGTCCATCAAAACAAGCCCTTCTCTGTCAATCACAACAATTCGAGCCCCTTTGCCTTTTTTAATACACATCTCAAAAGCCTGCTGCAAACGATCGTGTTTCGGTGATTTTTCAAGCATCTCAACAACCGTCGCAAATTCGCTGCCTTTGAGCATATCCGGATTTCCCCACTTCAAAACAAGACCGGGAAGACCGCAGACAACAATTTCTTTGGCGGATACGGCGGCGCTGATTCCTTCTGAAATACGGCTGCCGACCATTACAATTTCATAGCCGGGAAAAAGCATACTTGATACTGCCATTCCCTGACGGCCGGTTGTTAAAACAACTTTTTCGGCATTTTGAATGAGAACATCTTTCATTTCACCGAGATGATCATTCCACGGCTCGACGAATCCTGTTGTTCCGAGAACGGAAATGCCGCCGGTGATTCCGATTCGTTCGTTCAGCGTTTTTCGGCTGAGTTCGGCTCCTTCCGGAATTGAAACTGTGACACAAATTAAACGCTTTTTTTCAATGCAAATTTCATCGAAAAGACCGATTTCTTTTAAGCCTTCTTTGACGGATTCACGAATTTGAGCAAGCGGTTTCGGATTGATAGCGTATTCGCCGACAGCGGTTTCAAAGCCGGCGCGTTGAATAATTCCGATTCCAATGCCGCCGGTTATGATTATGTTATCGACAGCTTTTTTTGATAAATCAGAAGTCGGGTCAATTTCTGTCACCGATGCGCAAAACAAAACATCACGCGTGATGTCGGATTCATGATCGTTGTAAACTTTTCGAACGCCGGCGCTTCCGTTTTTGGAATGTGAAATATTCATTTCGGCGCGTAAACCGACAGGCGTCGGAATTGAAACAATTGTTTCGTCAGAAATGATTTTATCGTTTTCAAAAGTCAAAACAGCTGCTTTTGCGGCTGCGGCTGCGGTTGATCCTGTTGTAAAACCGCGTTTTAAGAAAGATCCGTCACTCAAAACAACAACAAGACCGCGGCTGACAAGATCTTCTGTTTCCGCTCTTGAAAGCGCGGATTTAGAAATCCATTCTTCCGGAATCTCAAAATCATTGACGGGATCTTTCATATTTATCATAATATTGATTACTGTTTTTTCTTTTCGTTGGTAATCGCAATGATTTCATTGACACAAGCAACAGCCATCGGCGTTCCGCCGCGGGTGCCGACACAAGTGACGGACGCAATCGGAATTTCCATATCTCTGATAATTTCCTTAGATTCGGCGGCATTGACAAAGCCGACCGGTGTTGCAACAATGAGTGCCGGACGAAGTCCTTTTTCAATCAAACGAGAAACTGTAATCGCGGCTGACGGCGCATTGCCGATTGCAATAATTGAGCCGTTTAATCTGTCGCGGACAGCTAAATAACCGGCAGACGTTCTTGTGATGCCGTATTTCTTTGCGATTTCAGCGTCTTTGTCTTCATCTAAAACACAGATAATT
>JGI994J12354_10006036_pt1 | contig 10230 bp, 10 predicted proteins | sample IntmicLarv3ML3BL_FD_12354 | JGI IMG/M metagenome (IMG submission 12354)
CAGGAGCCGGCGCCATCCGCAAGGCTGATGCCGGCCACTGCGCCGTCGTTTACGCCCTTTGTTCTGTCATGGCAGGCCACGTGGCTTTCGGTGTGGCGTTTGCCGGGCACTGCAAACTGAAAAAAACTTATATCTTTCAAAGTTATGCTCCATTGCTATATATTTTTACTTTTTCACCTTGAAGATAGTGCCGCAACGCTCACAGATATAAGTTATGGTATTTTCATCGTTATGTGTCGGATGGGTAACGAATTTGCAGTTTGGGCACAGCGGATGCTTCATAAATTCACCTCCTTTTTACTTGTTGTGACGTCCTTACTAGTCTGAAAGCACCGACGTTTCAGGTTGGCCGATTTCAATTCCGTTGAAAGCCATGATTTCGAGAAACTCCGGGTTTTTTTGCTCATAGACCGTGGCTTTGCGGTTTTTCTGCGCAAGTCCGCTGTCAAACTGTCCATCACGGAATTCGTCTGTTCTCAAGTGCGCCGGAACTTTTGCCCCGAATCCTGTTGCAACAAGACTGTCTTCCGGAACGCCGAGGCCGGCAAGTACATTTTTCAGCTTATCCGCGCGGCTTTGCGACAGCACGATGTCGCCGTCGCCACCGGGAACGGTGGTTGCCGTGGTGCCGATGAGATAGAGCAGCGCTCCGGCATCGCTTTCAAAGTGCTTTACCATTGCGTCGGCATAGGGCTGCAACAGGACTTTTGCCCGTTCCTCGTCGATGATTTCGGCGGAGTCAGGGTGAAACCCTACATCCGGCAGCGCGAGCTCACCGCCTGTCACGGCCTCCGTGTCAGTGGCGGATTCCACCTCCTTTGATTTAATTTCAATGTGCGAAAAGTCGATAACTGTGACATATGGAAACCCGCCTTTGTCCTCGGAGTAGAGGTTAGGATTTGTCCCGGATGGGGAGACAGGGAAGCTTATCATATCACGAGCAACGCCGCAGGCGAGGAATATCTCCTCCCACAGGGTTTTGAGCTTCGGGAGCGTCGTGTCCGGCAGACTCTGCGGCGCGGCAACGTCGCCAAGCCCGGCGAAGCAGATGTTGATATCCGTCAGGTCGGGAAGGACGCCGTCAAGCTCCTTTAGCTTGCTCGTGAACTCCGGGATGTCGAGAGCGTCGAGCCTGAAACTACGCATATCCACCCGCCCTGCCGTTGAAATCCCGGTGTCCATAATCACGATGTGCTTTTCGCCTATCGCACAGTCGCGAAGAACAAGCTCGGCCTCTTTTATGGCGGCGAGCAGGTTAACCTCGCTGTTTGCGGCGCGCGTCGCGTCGCTTTGCAGGAAGTCCAGCACGGCCTGCGAATATTCTGCCACTCTGCGCTCCTTGACGACGTTGCTCATGGCATCCCGCTTGAAATCTACCGGGGTTCCGTCCGCGTTCAGAATCTCGCTATATCTTGCGTCGCCATCCGCGAGGACTACCGATATCTCGCCGTCGTACACGGCGCGCATTATCAGCGGCTCAATTTTGGCGAGGGTCTTGTCGGTAAACTCGTTTTGGTTTGCGTGTTTTCCGATGATTATGACCAGCGCGATTGGTGGCTCGTCCGGCACGGAGGCGGAACAACCGCCGAAGAGCCCTGCGACGAGCGCCAAAAGCAGCGCCAATAATACGGCTTTATGCAGCTTTTCCATTCAGGAAAAACCTCCTTTTTGTGACTGTTTCGACAATTTTCTCGGTGACGGCGTCGATTTCCTTCCTCAGCCTGTCGCGCTCCGTTCCGATAGCGCTACCGGGGTCATACTGCGGTATGTTGACCATGGACAGATACTTCGGGTCCTCCGCATAGCTTTTGAAAATCTCCTTGAAGCTGTTGTCAAACGGCGTGACAAGGTTAGTTTCGCTGATTATCTGCGGCAGCAGAATGCGCAGGCGACTCTCCAGCTCGTTGGAAATGCTGCTCCTTATTCTTGCGGTTGCCTCAAGGCAGTCCGAGGGCATGTTCTCGCCGGGAAAGTGGCGCGACCAGATGGCGGAGAGGCTGTTGATAAGGTTGTTTTCCGTCCGGTCAAGCTCGGCAAGCGCGAAGTCAAGCGCAGCCTGGGCACGCTGAACCTCTTCCTCGGCCGCTTCAATGGCGTCCGGGGACATCCACAGGCCCACGCAGAAAGCGACGATGCTGGTAATTATCGGAACGACCGTCAGTATGATGTCGCCCTGGTAGCCGAGGTACCTTGCGCCCCCGGCTTCGCCTGCGGCGGCAATTGCGTCGGCCCGTATGTAGAAATAGACAGTAAAGGATATCAACGTGCCAACGCCGCCAAGGATCATAAAGGTCATCGCTTTCATTTTGCCTTTACTGTCGCCGAGCCTTATTCTGCCGAAATAGTCGGCAATCCCCATGCTCAAAAACGTCGGCGCGCCATCCAAGCCCACGCAGAACAGCGCCGCGCCCAGCGTTGCTGCAAGCATTGCAGTGTTGCTTTCCAGCAACAGGTTGTTGACAAGGGTGAAGTCTATGGAGCACATCAATGCAATTACGACCCAGCCGATTATAAGTTTCCTTGTTTTTTTGTTTTTCATTATAATAGCCTCCAGAATAAATTTGCGTGTCACTCTTACTTCATCTTCATTTTCAGCTCTTCGAGCCTGTTCTTTGCGTCAGCAAGGGTTTCCCTCCGCCGCTGGAGCTGATCGCCCGACTGCTGAAAAGCTTTTTGCATTGCGGCGATGGCGTTTATTTCTTCGGTCTCGCGTTCAAACACGGCGGCGCGATCCCGACCCAACACGCGCTCCGTGAACTTTGTCAGCAGCGCGCTGGCGCTTCTCAGCACTTCCACAAGCTTTGCCTGGATGTCATTGTTGTCGAGCTTAAGCTGCTTTTTTTCAAGCATTTCCGTTTCCCGCATCAGTTTTTCGCGCCATGCTGTGTTTTCCTCGGAGAGAAGATTGTTAAAAAGAGCGCTCAAATCCATTTTTCATTTTCCTTTCTGTTGTTCATAGTTCGGGTGAGGCGGAAAACTGTGTGTTGAAGTCCCACTGTTCGAGCGTTTTCGGCTCAGTTGTTAGTTCAATTTTCACCTCTTGCAACTCGGCAAATTTATTCAGCACCCACAGGTAATTTGCAAGTCGGTAGCAAAAAGCCGCGTGCAGCCGTCTGAAACGGTCGTTCTGCTTTACGATGCGTTTGTTTGCCTTGATGCAGATAATTTTCTTGCGTGTCTTTATCTCGCCGATAACAAGGCTTATCTTGCGCCCGTCGCGCTCGGTGACAAGAGTTTGCGCCGTATCCGTCTCCTGGATTTTAAAGGCCTTTGCCTCGGCGGATACGCCTGCCCACTGCGCAATTTCGCTTTTTCGCTCCTCAACTGCGCGCTCAAAGCGGTCGTGGTCAATCTCCAGCGGCGCTATTTGCTTTTTCAGCGGGGTCAGGTTTCGCCGGATGGCCTCCTTCTCCTTTTTATTGAACTTTGCGTCCAGATGGTTACGGTAGCTAAAGGCCTGTTGAAGCAGGCTGTCATACGAGCCTGTGTTGGCCCGAAGGTCCCTCTTTGCAATAAGGCGCGGTATTAAGTAATCAGTTATAAACAATTACTGTTCCTCCTGTCTTTTGTTTTCGCGTAACGTGGCGGTGGAGTGCTTTCTAAATATGTTGGTCTGGGCTGGAGGGGAAGAACTCAAGCCGCCTCCCGGTCTGTGGAGGCGCAAACGCAGCGGTTACTTTGCTTTTTTGTCGATGTAGATATCGACTGTGCCGTCGGGCTTTGTCACCTTTGTGATGGTTTCTATGTATGTCCCCCTGTCGTACACTTCGACCTCGCGCTGTACCCCTTTTTGGTCTGTTGAGCCTGAAATTACTGGATATCCCATCATGCGCCTCCTCTGAAAACCGAGCCGTCTTTCTTGCGCCAGACACCGTCCGAACCCATGGTTAGAGTTCCGGCGTCCGGATGCTCCCATGTTTTTTTGATGTCCCCGTTTTTTCTCTCGTGCTGATGTTGGGTGCCGGAGTTTCCCTCGTAGTCGCGGTTTGTCAGTCCGCTTGCGTGCAGTGAGGTATGCGTTTTGATGTCGGCCATGATTGTGCTCCTTTCGTCTGTGGTTGTTGGTTGAGGTTTTGTTCTGATATAAAGATAAACCCTCGTCTTCAATCTTCGGCGTTTTTTAATTTATTTAGTAAATATTAGGATAAAAAGGAAGTGCTTGCATAAAAAAGCAACCCCCGGCTCCAAGCGGAATCGGGGGTTGCTTTTTTATGCAAGCGCAGAGATTAGGCGTAATCGTCGACCTCGGCAATGGTCAGAACTATATCTGTAAAAAAGGCAAACGGCTCAATTTCGATAAAGGATATAAGCACGAGGAAGTGGAGCGGGTTTATCGGATTTATGTTGCCCATCCCACAGCGGCTGAGAACGATGTTTACATCCTCTTTAAATCTGTCGTCGCGTATGCTTCGCAGCTCGTCTATCGTCAGCGGTTTGCCGAGCAAAGCGTTGACAAGCCTGATTTTCAGGTCTATTTCCTTCAGCTTCAAAAGAATGATGTCATTTGCCAAAACAGAGGTTCTTTCTCTGCTGACGGCGTCGCCGTGGTTTTCGTTCAAGGTTGTCTTCAGCTCGTTTTTGCACCAAGCGGGGAAATCTTTCAGGCTGCGGAAATCTTTGCGGACGGAGCGCAGGCTGACCGAATATTCCGCGAGGCTTTTCTGATAATCCTTTATGCGGGATGTGTATTCCTCTTTACTTTCGTAGGGTTGCTTTTCGTGGACATGTCCGTCCAGTACGTCGTGGCTGTATTTGCGGACGTTCGGGGTTGTAGTGCTTGCGCCTCGGAACAGGCTGTCGGCGTTTTTTTTCAAAAATTTGAATATGGTGTTCAGCTCTTTTACGCACCACTCGGTGTCTGCGTCAGAATTTTCTCCTGTCTCGAAGTAACAGCCGCGCAGCGCCGCATCGTCCCTAAGCTGTCCGAAGCCCTTGTAAAGCCTTATGATGTTTGCCTGAATTTCGCTGTACCTTTCGCCCGCGCTCTTTCGGCGGGTATGGTAGCCTGGAAACTTTCCGCGCAGGTATCGTGCCCTCGCCGCGCCCTGCGTTTTCGGGAGGTTTTCAAAAAATTCAGGGTCGACGCGCTCAAGCGCCGAGCGCCATGCCGGGCTCACGTCCTCCGCCTTTTTTGAAAGCGCGTCGGAAAGCGCCTCTGCAAAGCACACAAGCGGCAGTTCAAGCAGCTTGGTGGTAAACTCGTCCTGTATAAGATCGGTATCCAACTTTTCGCCGGCATCCTGCGTATAAAGGTCTTTTTTAAGGCGCAGTAACACCGACGCTGGATTTTGGAGGATTGCATCCAGCTTTTTCTGCATTTTTTCCATAAGGCAGTTAAATCCGTTGTGCCCGAGCTTGTGCTTTAGCGCGTAGTAAAGCGCTGCCTCCCTCGGGTCGCGGTAGTGAATTCCCGCCTCGCCCAGCTTGACCTGCAAAATGTGGTCAAGTTTTTCCGGCGGCATACGGGCGGCAAGCGCGAAGTCGATTACCCTGTCCCTGCCTACGCCGAGGCACTTTTCATCCTTTAGCCAAATGCCGACGTCCTGCGAAAAATTTTTGCGGCCATCGCGGTACTCACTGTTGTCGGGATGATTAAAATGTTCGCTGATAACCTTCCGAAAGGCCTCGTCATCGTCGATAACCTCCTCAAAGCTCCGCTCGCGAAGTGTCTCAGAGCTCTCGTACAGAGAACGCTTGATATACTTGCTAAGGCTGTATATCTTCGCTATCTCGGCCATTTTGGAGATTATTCGCTCATCGCTCTCGACAGTTCTTTCGTCGCCGGTGATTTCATCAATTTCGATTTCCAACTCCTCGCTGTTTAGCAATTCCTCGGTTTCGTTGAGTTTGTTTTCGGCATCCCTTGTGAATTCGATGGCGTCCATCGCGTGTCCTCCAGTCATCGGCGTTATTTCGCGGCGGCAAACAAAATTGCAAGATCAATATAAAGGATAAAGCAAGCGGCTTTTTCTGTCAAGAGCCGAATACCTCGGTGCGTGTATGCGCCGTTGGACAGGCGCGAAGCCCTGCGCAATGTGCGCAAAATCTGCCGGGGTTATTGACAATGCCGCCGGTGTGTATTATGGTTTGTACATGGGTGGTTTGGGGCTGTGCAGCTTCATTCGGCGCAAAATAAATGATATAGGGGAAATAAAAATGGATTTCGGAGTGCAGCTATTCGGGTGTGCGGCGCTGTTTCGCGCCGACCCCGCGGGTTTTTTGCGAAGTGTTGCGGAGGCGGGTTACCGTCAGGTCGAGCCGTGCATCGCGTTTTCGAGCATCAATCTTCCGGCGGGTATGATAAATCCGTTTTGGGCGCTTGATGAGCTTGACGAATTTGTTGGGCTTTTGAAGCAAAACGGACTGAGCCTCGGCTCCTGCCACGCTTTTGGCGACCTGCTTGCAAACATTGAGGCGGTGAAAAAAGCGGCAAGGGACTACGAAATAGGGCAAATTGTCATCGGACTGCCGCGCGAGAACCTTGCCGAACAGATGGAGGGCTTCTGCGACATGGCGGCGCGGCTTGCCGCCGAGCTTGAAAAAATCGGCGTGGGGCTGTGGCTTCACAACAGTTATGCGGAAATTTCGGAAAAGGTTGACGGCGTTTCGGTTTACGAGGCTGTTTTGAAACAGTGCGGCGGAAAAGTCGGCGCACAGGTGGATGCCGGATGGGTGCAATACGGCGGCGAAGACCCAGTTTCCTTTATGGAGCGTATCAAGCCGTATATCCGCTCTGTTCACTACAAAGATTTGAAGAAAAACTACCGTGACCTGCCTGGCGCTGAAATTCACGAGTGCCTCGGTGTCGGATGCCTAGACGTAAAAGCGATATTCAACTTTGCAAAGGCGCTGAACGTTCCGCAGCTTATCGACCAGGACAACAGCGACAACGGAATGATGAACGACCTGAAAAGCTCGGCCGAGCTGCTCCGCTCGTTTGATAGCGCGGGTGTTGTTGACTTGAAAAACCTGCCGAAAGCGCCGGAGGTTATCAGCCTTTTGGAGACGGTGAACGTGGACACGGGCGAGCGGCGGGTTTTGAAAAAGTTCGACTATCTGATTGAAGCGCCGAACTGGACGCATGACGGGAAATATCTGATTTACAACAGCGCCGGCCGGATTTACCGCTTCGACCTGGCTACGTTGGAGTCCGAGCTTATCGACACGAGCATATGCACACGTTGCAACAACGACCACGTTTTAAGCTTTGACGGGCGGATGCTTGCTGTCAGCCACATGGAAATAAGCGAGGGATTTTCCTCGAGAATATACGTTGTCCCCGTCGAGGGCGGCGAAGCGGTGCAGGTTTCCTCGCTTTCGCCGAGCTTTTTGCACGGGATATCGCCGGACGGCAAAACCTTTGCCTACTGCGGGATGCGCGCGAACGGCGCAGACGGCTCGGGCCGGACTTCCGCCGAGGTATATCTTGTCGAAATGGGAAGCGACGACGAGCGGCAGCTGACATTTGACTCGCCATACAGCGATGGGCCGGAGTACACGCCCGACGGGAAATATATCTGGTACAACTCGACCAAAAGCGGACTTATGCAGTTGTGGCGCATGGATACGGACGGCAAAAACCAGCGGCAGATGACATTTGATGAGTCGAACAGCTGGTTTGCGCATATCTCGCCGGATGGCAGGCGCGTGGCGTACATAACATACAAAAAGGGCGACGTGGAACCGTGGGAGCATCTTGCAAACAAGGACGTCGAGCTGCGGCTGATGTCTGAGAATGGCGGCGACTTCCACACGGTGGCAAAGGTGTTCGGCGGGCAAGGTACGCTGAACGTGAACTCATGGTCGCCCGACAATGAGACTATCGCGTTTGTCTCATACGAGCTGAAATAGTACCGAGGTTTGTGAGGGGGACATCCGCGCTGAAAAGCGTAATATTTGTTGAATTTACGAACAAACGAACAGCATAGGGCGGCTATCCACAACAAACCGAATACGAAACAACTTCCCCCAATTCGTTAAGATACTTAGCTACAGCATTTTTATGTCTCCAGTGAGGATTCATCCCCACGGCCAGTATCCATATGTACTGAGTGCATTGTTGTATGCGTTCGCAGCGTTATTCATATCGGGTAGTACCGCTCACCTGTCTCAACATACTCGGACGAGGGTCTGGTGAACCTATATCACATGGTCTGAAAACCAGACGGCTTCAATCGGAGAAGATTTTAAATCCCTCAAACTACTATTTTCAGCAGACAGGCGCGACTTTGGCTCGCCTCGACACAACACGTCCACACGACTGGGCAGGAGTTACGGTTGTGGATATTTTGGAGAATCCTGTCTATCTTGAACACACCAAACACCCGGAAACCCGCACACAGCAAAGGGAAGACAGCCTCCGCTATCCTCCCTTATACCTCTCTATTTACTTCGGTTCACCTTTTCTCCCTGTGAGTACGCAACTAAAGCCCGACATTTTTTCGCGTATTTGCATACATTTCAGTTTTCAGCGGCTTGCAATATCGGTATAGGTCACATCAGCGCTTGCGGAGCGGTAGGCAGGGCGCATAATCCGTCCACCGGTCAGCATTTCCTCTACGCGATGGGCACACCAGCCTGTAACCCGCGCGACGGCGAACAGCGGGGTGTACAAATCCTCGGGAATTCCGAGCATTTCGTAAATCATGCCGCTGAACATATCGACATTGGCGCAAATTTTCTTTGTTCCGCCCTTACGCGAGGCGAAAACAGCCGGGGCGCAGCGCTCGACAGCCTCAAGAAGCTCGATTTCGTCGAGGTAGCCCGTCTTTTTTGCAAGGTTTCGTGCATACTTTTTAATGAGGATAGCGCGCGGGTCGCTGACGGTGTAGACCGCGTGACCCATGCCGTAAATTTTACCCGAGCCGTCGCCCGCCGTGCCGTCCATCATCTTGCCGAGGTAGGCGGAAATTTCCTCGTCGTCGCTCTCGTCCTTAACATGGGCGCGTATGTCGTGGAACATCTCCATCACTTTCTGGTTTGCGCCGCCGTGGAGCGGCCCTTTCAGCGAGCAGACAGCGCCCGCGATGGCGGAATATGTGTCCGTCTGGCTGGACGACAGCACACGCGCCGTAAATGTCGAGTTGTTGCCGCCGCCGTGCTCCGCGTGCAGGACGAGCATGAGGTCGAGAAGCTTCGCCTCCTCGTCGGTAAAGCTGTTGTCCGGGCGCAGCATGTGCAGGAAATTTTCCGAGACGGAAAGGCCGTCCTTAGGCATGTGAATGCGCAGGCTTTCGCCGTCGTAGTAGTGCTTTTTCGTGGCGTAGGCGTTGGCGACAATGACTGGAAAGCGTGCCACAAGCTCGAGGCACTGGCGCATAACGTTGGAAAGTTCGAGATTGTCCGCCTCGTCGTCGTAGCTGTAAAGCGCAAGAACGCCGCGAGCAAGCTTGTTCATTATGTTTTTAGAGGGCGCGCGCAAAATCATGTCCTCGGTAAAGCTGTCTGGCAGACGGCGAGCCGCCGAGAGCGCCTCTTTAAACTCGGAAAGCTGCGAGGAGTTCGGCAGATAGCCGAAAAGGAGCAGAAACGCAGTTTCCTCAAACCCGAAAGTTGAGGCGGCGGTGTGAGCCTCGACGATGTCTTCGAGGTCAACGCCACGATAAATAAGCTTGCCCGGAACGGGCACGGGGACGCTGTCCCTGACGACATAGCCCTGCACGCTGCCGACGCGCGTGACGCCCGCAATTACGCCTGTGCCATCCGAGTTGCGGAGCCCGCGCTTTATGTTGTAGCTCTGGAATTCGTCGGCTGGAATGCGGTAATTTTCCTCGAGCCCCTTGCATAGGCTTGTCATGTAGTTGCCCAGTTCGTATCCTCCGCTTTGCATTTTCAATCACCCGTTCTTTCATTTTTAAAAGTATGTTACACCACTGTTCCCGTTTTGTCAACAGTTATTTTTGAAATTTTGCAAGTTTTTTTTCATTTCTTGCAAATTTTGCAGGTTTTTGTGGAGGCCCTAACTTTGAAACGTCTGTTTATGCTCGCGGCAGCGTTCGTGTGTTTTGTTTTTTTGCTGCCGGTTATTCTGCTTTCGGGCGAAGCCGCGCCCGAGGCTCCGCCGCCGGGCGTTATCGAGGTCGGTGGAGCTTCGCAACCGGACGGTTCGCCCTCACCGCAGGCCGTGTTTCCCGGCGACATCGGCCCGGAGGCAGGCGAAAACAAAACACAAAATTCCGCCGACAGCCTGCAAATCCGCGTGAAAACGGCGGAGGGAGTGTCCGAAATGCC
>JGI994J12354_10006037_pt1 | contig 10227 bp, 10 predicted proteins | sample IntmicLarv3ML3BL_FD_12354 | JGI IMG/M metagenome (IMG submission 12354)
TCTTTTATAATCCCATACTTCGTGAGAATTGACAGATTTTCAGCTTTCATCTGAGAATTCACTTCATGCTGACAGCAAGGCACACTAAAAATCAGGTTTGCTTCCCAATTTACTGCGTTGAACAGAGCAAAATCTGTTGCTGTATCGCAGGCGTGCAAAGTTACAACCATATCAACCGCAAATCCACATTTATAACCATTTATGTCACCAAGTTCAAAGCTCAAACCATCATATCTATATTTTTTTGCCGCGAGATTGCATTTCTCAATTACATCTTTTTTTAAGTCTAGTCCCACAATTTTTACATCCATCTTTTTAATCTCGGTGAGATAGTAATACAAAATAAATGTGAGGTACGATTTTCCGCAGCCGAAATCAATTACATTGAATGTTTTCTTAGTTTTGAGCTTTGAAATTTCATCATCGATAATTTCGATAAATCTATTGATTTGCCTATACTTATCATACATTGAGCTGACAACTTTTCCCTCTTTGGTAAAAATTCCCATATCAATAAGAGGTTCAATTATTTTGCCCTCCTCAAGGATATAATTCTTTTTACGGTTATGCTCAAACTTAGGCCTTGGAGCAGTTTGAGAGCTTCTTTTCGCAAAGAAAACCTTGCCGTTTTTGCTTATTTTTATGTCATATTCAGCAGATTCCTCCCACGCATTTAGCTGGCAAAAATCCTCCTGCAAAAGCTCACAAATTTTATCAGCCAAGCTTTCAAATTTAACATTTTTGTGAAAAACCTGCTTATCTGTAAATTTTTCAAGCTGATAGCCATTCTTTTGCTTGCTTATAACAAGCTTTTTAAACTGTGAGTTCTTTTTTTCAGGCTTGCTGATAACAATCTTATAAATTTTTTCACTGAAGAATTTCTCAATTGTCTCTCTTACCGCACTCTTTTTCTCTAAATCACTAATCTTCATTATTTAAATTCTTTTATCCTCGCCATCATATAAGAATCTACATACTCGCCGTTTCTTATAGCTTCCTTTACTTTTGTACCCTCAATTTCAAATCCGAATTTTTTATACAGCGCAATTGCTCTTGCGTTATCAGTATAAACATCAAGCTCAACCCTCACCAGCATGAGCCAATTATCCGCAATATCAAGCATGGTTTCCATCAGCTTCTTGCCCACACCTATTCCCTGATAGTCTGCATGAACCATCATACCAATATCTGCGCTATGCCTGCGCCTCGGGTTCATAGAGGTGCTCAGCGCACAACAGCCTATTACAAGCTCCTCGCCGCCGTCAAGCGCAGTGACAGCTACAAAAGAGTGAGTGTTACTGCCAAGATTTCTGATTCCCTCTTCATTTCTTGTAATCCGCTCAGACGGAATTCCAAGTATATTTTCAAAAACTCCGGGCATACGCCTTAGCGAATTCATGCCCCTTGCATCCTTGCCTTCAATCGGGCGAATATAATATTCCATAAATTTTCTCTTTCCTAAAAGCGTTTTCGCCTTAATTTTGTTGTTCTTCGGTCAATTCCTTTTTTAGTTTCTCTGATATTATTTTCATTTTTTTCCGATCATTCAAAAACTGCTTGATAAGCGTATCCAATGCAATTAATAGCAATATGCTATAATCATTTGCGGCAATAAAAGATATAATATTCTCATTTAAAAATGCAGGGTAAAGTTTAATGATTTGTGAAAGAACCAAAATGAAAACATAGAACATATACAACGAAGTTTTGAACGAAATAAAGCTATCTGTAATCCAGTTGACAAAACGGGTATTCTTTTCTTTATTTTTATCTTCCCTAAGCTCTGCAACAAGCTTTTTCGACTGAAGCGCGCTCTGTATATAACCATCTATTACTAGACCCAGAACAATGAGTGTCAAATTTCCCAAATATGCATACAGCGGGGAATACTTAGCTAACCATGTAAAGGTAAAGTATACAATCAATCCGTAAATAACATTAGACCAGAGGAAATAAGCTGCATATTTACCGATTTTCTTAATCATGTTTGACATCAGCACCCTCCCTCGCAAATTCTTATTTATCTTCATGCTGTTTGTTTCAGTTTAATTATTATACAATGAGGCATTTAATTTTTCAATCGCTCACAGCTAAACCTGAAATTAATGGTACTGTTTTTCGAATATTATTGGTTACAGTCCTTTTCTTCTCTGTATTTCTTTAATAATCAGCCAAATACCGTAGATTCCGCATATTAATAAAATAATATCTTCATAAGCATTGGCGAAAAAAGCTTTTATACCTGTTAGCCCCCACACTGTCAATAGAATCAACAAGAAGATATTTTTCTTTTTATATCTTGAAAATACTGTAATACCAAGACAGACAACAGGGCAGGGCATAATATATGTTGTTATCATAGGAAATCGGTTACCTAAAGCAAAAGAAATTATTGGATATGAAATATATAGAATCAGCAAAAATATTTGACATCTATTCGCTTTCTCCAGAACATCATTCTTATTAATAATACTTTCAACTATAAACAGAACACCACAGCATAGATATAAAGGCAGCGCAAAATACTTCTGAATTGGCTCCACACCATAAACACCAAAAAAGATTATTCCTATGAATAAATGAACTATTCCTAAAGCGGCTTTTGCAGCCCAAGTTATTTTCCCTTTCCACGAAAGCACTAAAGCTACCGCTAACATTATAAAAAGAATTATTTGCAAAACTATTGTTTGGCTGTTATATTTTCCAATAACCTCCCAAAATAATTGTCCGTCCATTTTTCCTCCCGTAAGTTCTATCTTAATTCTATTATAAGCTTTTCATAACAATAATTGCAATCTCTTTGTTTCTGCTCAATATTTCATTATGCAGTGTAGTTTATATAGCTACCACACTGCATAAATTTAATTCTCTTATTCCTTTTTGCGGTCTTTAATTTTACCTCTAAGAATACTCCTACTCACTTTCATTAAATTATCAAAACGACATGTACCATATTGTGTTTGCTTTTTTGCTTTTAAATTCCCAAAACATCATAAGCCAAATATTCCTTGTCAAATTCATACCCCAGTTTCTCAGCCGTTATCAGTGATACCTTATTCTGTGCGTCCCAATTGGGATATAGCTTTCTCTTTAGACACTCCAATATCAGCTTTGCTCCGCATATCGAAGCCAAACCTTTTTGCCGATAATCTTCATGGGTGTCAATTTCTATTTCAATTCCCCCATTATAGTAAGCATAGCTGGACGCTCCTGCCACCACTTTCCCATTCTCCAAAATAGCAAACCCAAGGCCGTTTTTTTCATAATCTTCATAACTCTCATAATTACCGCACCAATCCTTGGCCCAAGAGAGTGTCAGAGTTTGCTCATATAATTCCTGCTCAATCATTCTTATCTCAAAATTTTCACTTAAACCTGCAATTATTTTTTTTAACTTATCCTCATCAAAAACACTCGGCTTCTTCTTAGTTGCATAGCGCATCCTACCGACCGCTTTATCCTGCCATACATCTTCAATAAGTTTAGCCCACTGCTCATTTTGCGGGGTCATAACAATAAAGTTCGATGGATACCCCGTTGGGATATTACGCACCAANTCTTCACTGACAATTCCTGCAAAATAACAGAAAGAGCCGAAAATAATTTGCGCTGATTGGGGGTTATCTATATCATCAGTGTATGCCATTCCCTGACAATCCTGTAACCAAGACCAAATACACCCCTCGTCCCACCCTGCAAATAACGGTTCAATTGTCTTTTTATCCTTTACAATATAGATAGCCATCAGCTTCTCCTCTTAATCTTCAACATATATAACTTTTTATTTAATTACTAAAAAAGTTTTCTTTTTTGCTATCATCATAAGACCGGTTCAATGTATTCTCTGATAAATTCTACTCTGTCAAAAATAGTTGGTTTGAAATACGACGTAACTGATACGACTATATTCTTAAGCTTATTAATATAAATTACATTGCCGCTATTACCAATTGCAGAATATATTTCTTTTTTCTCATCTATTATCCACCATAAATATCCATATGACATATTTGCGAATTTTTCATTACATTTATGAGTTACTTTAAATATTTCTTTAATCCATTCTGAAGAGATAATTTGTTCGCCGTTATATTTTCCATCATTTATACATAACAAACCGATTTTTGCCATAGCTTCTGCTGATAAACATAACCCATATCCTGGCGTTGCAATTTCCGTGGGATCACAAAACCAAAGATTAGTTTTTGGCTCTGTGTTCATAGTAAAACCTTTGTGTTCCTCTGCTGTTTTGGCATAATAATTGAAATGCTTCTCAATTCCTATTGGCTCAAACAAATACTTGTTTGCAAAGTCAACCGTCTTTATATTTGTTGCTTGGTAAAGTATTCCGGACAGTATATGTAAACACACAGTTTGATAATTAAATTCATCTGTTAATCCTTTTCTTCCGCCCAGTAAATCTAATGATGCCTTCGTCCAGTCCTTACTGCTGCACACTTTTGTCCAGGGGTCTCCTTTACACTTATATGGCGCTTTCATTGTCAGCAAATGTCTTATTGTAATATTTTGAATTGTTTTTTCGCCTCTTTTTATTTGGTAATCAGGAAAGAAAATTAACACTTTTTCATTTATATTTTTAATAAATCCTTTATCAACAGCGATACCTATTAATAAAGCAACCATACTTTTTGTTGCCGACATAATATGACAAGTATCATCTCTTTTGTAATTATTCCATTCATCTGAGTATACCGCTTTATTGTCTTTATAACAATATATTTGACATATGTTAGGCTGTTTATCTTCGATAAATTTATGCAGCTCATCTTTATTCATTTTTGTTTCCTCCACAAGCTTGCTAAATTCTAATTTACCATACTGCTATTATAAGCTTTCCATAATAATAATTGCAACTATCGTCTATCAATTCTTAGCAGAAATTTATATGGTGTAGTCACCAAAGCAACCACACCACATAATTCTAAACATTTTATTTTTTATCGCTGTTTCTGATTTCCGTTCGCTTGATTTTTCAGGTTCTCATAGTTAAAGTGGAATTTGTAGAGCTGTTACAATAATCAATTTACTGGGTGTCCATCACTTTTATTAGAGTTTGAATGTCTTTTTCAATCAGAGGGCGCATTGTATCTTTGAACCTCGAACAATCTATTGAAAGCACAGCTTCTTTAATTATGCCAACCAATTCCCTTTTGTTCAGAACAATATACGTCAAATACTGTAACGCCTGTCTTACCGCTGTTGGCTTTTCATCATTTACAGCAAACAAAATCTCTATAATCACTTCGTTAATTTTATCGTCAATATCCCATTTCGCCTGTTTACAAAGCAGGCGAAATCCTCGTACTCTAATAACATATTTTTCACTTTTTAACATAGCGATAAATTCGTTCAAATAAGAGTAAAGTGTATTGTCGCATTCAGAAATTTCTTCGAGTTCCAGTAAATTTGTATAAGAAACGCTGGTACCTTTGTCGTATAGCAATTTGATTTTATCACTTATTTCCACTATTTAAACCCCTTTCAAATTCTAATTTATCTCACTGCTATTATAAGCTTTTTAATAATAATTGCAACTATCCCCTATCAATTCTTAGCAGAAAATTTGTATGGTGCGGTCACCGAAGCAACCACACCACATAATTCTAACTTTTTTATTCCTTATCACTATTTCTTATCTCGGCTCGCTTGATTTTAAAATTCTCACATTGTCAAGTTGTTTTATGAGCAGTAATAATTGTATAGCTATAAGCATTTACGGTTATTTTGCAGCCATCTATATCCGCATACCAATTCTTACCCTTTTTCGTGATATAACAGTGTAGTTTTACAATATGCTGCTTGCACCAAGCAACAATATCTGTAATTTCTAAGCCAAGATTTCTTCTTATGCGCTCTACACCTAATTCTGTTGTATGTAATTTATCTATATTTGCAATTAAGCTGTTCATTTAAAGCTCTCCATCAAATTTTAATTATTTTATTCTTTCTCTAAAGAACCTTTATTAAAAATATTTCTTGCGGTTGCTCAAACGGAGTGTTGTCCAAAAAAATACCGCCTCTATCTATATATCCGAGTTTTCTGTAAAAATGCTGTGCTCCCTCATCAACCTGTGTTGAAGTCATAAGCATTTCATAACCAAATTCACGCATTTCATTTTCCCAATATAACATTGCTTCCCTGCCAAATCCTTTTTTCTGACAGGCATCATCAATATAAATGAAAGTGAGAAAAGGAACAGCATCCCAAAATAGATTGTATCTCATAACTCCAATTGGCTTTTCGTCGTCACCAATAACGTACCCTCGTTTGTCACGACATTTAAGTATAAATTCGTTCTCACTCAAATGTCTGTCAAGCGTAATCCAAAAGTCTTTATCCTCTTCGCGAACATATCTGACAGTAAGCATATATCTAACCTCCTCCTCAAATTCCAATTTCCCTCACTGCTATTATAAGCTTTCCATAATAATAATTGCAACTACACCTATTTATTCTTAGTAAAAAATTCATATGGTGCGGTCACCGAAGCAACCACACTACATAATTCTAACTTTTTTATTCCTTATCGCTGTTTCTGATTTCCGCCCTCTTAATTTTACCGCCAAGTGTTTTCGGAAGTTCTTTCACATATTCGATAATTCTCGGGTATTTATATGGTGTAGTCACCAAAGCAATCACACCACATAATTCTAACCCTTTTACTCCCTATCACTGTTTCTGATTTCCGCTCGCTTAATTTTACCGCCAAGTGTTTTCGGAAGCTCTTTAACATACTCGATAATTCTTGGGTATTTATACGGTGCTGTCGCCCTTTTCACATGCCCCTGAAGCTCCTTTGTCAGCTCGTCGCTTCCTGCATATCCTTCTGCAAGCACAACCGTCGCCTTAACAACCTGACCTCTGATTGGGTCCGGCGCACCCGTAATCGCACATTCTACAACCGCAGGGTGCTCAACCAACGCAGATTCAACCTCAAACGGACCAATTCTGTAACCTGAGCACTTGATAACATCGTCATTCCTGCCAACAAACCAAAAATAACCGTCACTGTCACGCCAGGCAACATCACCAGTATCGTAGCATTTACCGCCAAGATTTTCCTCTGTCATCTCCTCATTGAGGTAGTAGCCTGTGAAAAGTCCAATCGGCGGATTATTTTTAACATCCATGATAGCAATTGTACCCTCTTCACCGTCCTCGCATACTTCGCCGTCCTTATCAACCAACTGAATATCATAGAGCGGAGCAGGCTTGCCTGTTGACCCTGGCTTTGGCTCGAACCACTCAAAATTTGCAAGCATAACTGAGCTTTCAGACTGTCCGAATCCCTCGCAAAGTTTAAGTCCCGTAAGCTCAAACCACTTTTTAAACACTTCGGGATTAAGCGGCTCTCCCGCAATTCCGCAGTGGTGAATGCAGGAAAGGTCATATTTTTCGACATCTTCCTGCAGCATAAAGCGGAACATTGTAGGCGGCGCGCAAAAAGTGGTAACCTGATATTTCACAATCATCTCAAGCAAATTTCTGGGGACAAAAGCGTCCATATCATAGGCAAAAATTACTGCTCCGCAGAGCCATTGCCCATAGATTTTCCCCCAGCCGAATTTTGCCCAGCCGGAATCTGACACGCTCATATGCAGCTTGTCCTCTTCAACCTGCTGCCAATATTTTGCTGTTACAATGTGACCGAGCGGATATGAAAAATTGTGCTGAACCATTTTGGGCATTCCTGTTGTTCCTGAGGTGAAATATACAAGCATGATATCTTCCCAGCTTGTCGCCTCGCTTCCTGTTGGGCGAGGAAATTCATCTGAAAATTTCTCAATTTCATTATTGAGATTTTGCCATCCATAACGCTCACCTGCAACTATAATTTTACTCGAAAGACTCTCAATTTCGTCCTCTGCCGCTTCAACCTGTGATATAACAAAATCGTCATCTACACAGATAACCATACAAATTTTTGCAGAATTTCCTCTGTATATAATGTCTTTCTTTGTCAGCTGTAATGAACCCGGTATGAGTATTGCACCGAGCTTATGAAGAGCCGTTGCACACACCCAATATTCCCAGCGGCGGCGCAGAACAAGCATAACAACCGAGCCTTTTTTCACTCCGCGGCTCTTAAAAAAGTTTGCCGCTTTATTTGAAAGTTTACTCATTTCTGAAAATGTAATCGTTTTTTCTTCTCCGTGGTCATCACACCAAACCAATGCCCTCTTTTTAGGCTCAGCCTGCGCCCACGCATCAACAACATCAAAGCCAAAGTTAAAATCTTTTGGCATGTTTACCGTGTAATTATCTTTAAAATCCTCATAAGAATCGAATTCGATTCTCGGGAGAAATTTTTTCAAAAGCATATCCGCCATAATAAACTACCCCTTGCACATAAACCTCACAAATATGCAGGGATTCTCACCTACTTTCATTATTTTTAATATTCCTGCTCTATTCTGCTATCACTGTGAGAAAGCGTGCTTTCTCACTTCCGCCGCACTTTTGTCCATGCGGAACTGTCGGATTAAAATAAATGGAATCTCCTGCTTTGAGAGTGAATTCTTTCTTGCCAATGCACAAAATAACCGTTCCCTCAAGCACCATATTAAATTCCTGACCCGTGTGAGTAATCAGTTTTGCAGGGGTATCCGTAGGCTCTAATGTAACCAGAAGAGGCTGCATCACCTTTCCGAAATATCTGTATGCAAGATCTTCAAAATGATATTCAGGGTTGCGATTGACGACCCGGCCATCTCCTCTTCTAACAATGTGGTAGCTGTCAAGTCTTGCGGGTACTCCCGTAACAATTTCAGCAAAATCCACTTTAAATTTGTTGGCAATTTCATAAATCAAGCTGATTGGAATGTCGTTGCCGTCTTGCTCGTAGGATTCATAGACTTCAATGTCAATCCCCAGCTCGTTTGCAAGCTCATGTGTGGTATAGTCGCTTACTTCACGAAGCTCGCGCAGTCTTGCGGCTATTTCCTTAATTTCGCTCATGTGATGTGTCCTCCTTCTTGTATTTGTGTTATTAATTTTACCATTTTTTCCAAAATAATAATTAAAAAATATTATAGCACTTTAAATCGGTAAAAGTCAATGTTTCCTAATTTTATACTTGGTGTTTATTATCGAGCGGTAAATACCGTTCGATAGATTTTCATGATTTTTATTCTATATTTACTCTCATTATATAACAAAAATATTCAACCCACTGTTTTATCATCTGTCTCAATTAATATATAGTAAAATTCAGTGTTTTTATCTTCCTATCTATATCTAAGCTATCCGTTATTTTCTGTCTATATTCATTCAGCAAATGTATTTAAACTTAACCGTTGCTCCCCTGTAAAATTGTTGCCATAGCATTTTCTACCTCCTGCTGTGCTTCATCTGCAAAGAGATAATCTGAAGAATACAGTACAATTCCTGCACACTCCTGCGCTCTCACCTCATTAATCTGGCGGCTTATAATGTCACTGTTACCCAACCATGTTCCGCCGTCTGCATCTGTTCCTGCTTTGTAAAGCGCCAATCCGACATAGACCTCAAGATCTTCATGCTTATCAAGATTCATCCAAACATCAAGCGCCTCACCAAAGCCGAGCACCTCATTTTCAAAGCTGTAATAAAGCTGGGGGCAGATATAATCTATATAACCGCTTACTGCGCACCAAGTTTCAACATCTGCCGCCATTTTTATATCGTTATCTATATTTCCCTGCGGTGATATTCCAAAGGCGCAGTTCGGGTTTTCTGCTTTAATTTTTAGATAAACCTCATTCACCATTGCATTTATGTTGCTTATTCGCCACTGCTCAAGCGAAATCGGCGTTTCAACATTTTGCTTATAAATCTTATATGCCTCCTCATCTAAATCCCCGCTTTCAGACGGATAAAAATAATCGTCGAAATGTATGCCGTCAACTTCATAAATTTTCACAATTTCGGCCGCTCCGTCTGCAATGAGTGTACGAATATACGGAAATGCGGGATTGAGATAAATTCCGCTTTTATCCTGCATAAAATAATATGGATTATCCGCTCTGAATATCTCATACGGATTATCCAAGCTAAGCTTATTGGGAGTTTCGGCAGTTTTGACCCGCAGAGGGTTAATCCATGCGTGAAAGCTCATTTGGTTCTCATGGGTATAATCAATCATAAATTTCAGCGGGTCAAAATTCGGATTCACCCCCTGCTCTCCCGTTAAAATGTGCGACCACGGAAAATATTCGGATTTATAC
>JGI994J12354_10006038_pt1 | contig 10225 bp, 11 predicted proteins | sample IntmicLarv3ML3BL_FD_12354 | JGI IMG/M metagenome (IMG submission 12354)
GCTCTGCCGCCCATCTTTCGTGCCGCTCCAACGTAACGGGCACAGCGGGGTGAACGCCTGTCTCATACAAGGCAGATTCATTCAAAAATCGCTGATTGCCTTCCTGCATATCGCCGCCTGCAAGTATTCTGTCGCCATGTCTGGCATATGACCTTGCGCGCAGGCGCTCCATGCGAATGTCAGCAGGCACCATAAGCAAAACGGCCAAATCAAACAACGGATTGACCATCTCCCAGAGACAACTGCCGATTGTGCCGGACATTACGAAACGGCCTTTGCCCGCAATATCGCGCATGACATTCTCTCTGATTTCCTCACTCGACGGGGATGATGAAAAGGGAATTTCTATATCCCAATGATAATAATAGTCATCCAAATCGATGTGTTGAAAATCCAACCGTCTCGCCAGCTCCCCGGCGAGAGTGGTTTTGCCTGTGCCGGAAGCGCCGTTTATCATGATTCCTCTTGACATGGATGACACCCCCTGTATACATTTTGTGGTAAAACACTTGCGGGTTTTATACCGCGTCCTTTCGTGCCCTACACAATTGTGAAGAGATGCTCGCAATATTTCTCACCATTCGAGCTTAAAGGCGAGGAAACCGTCTCTTTCAACCGCAGCTTCACGCCGAGCTGGTGCTCAAAATGAAACTTCACATGCCCGCTGCAACAACCGCAATATGTCAGAGACACGGCCGCCGGCTCAGCCAGTTCACCAATGATGGGGCAGACGCAGAAGTACTTGCCCTTGTCCTCGAAATGCCAAAAGATGCTCAGCGTGCCGTCGTCATTGATGCGGCCGCGAGGGGAATTCGACATGTCCATCGCGTTCAGCACTTCCAGCCGCTCCGCAACGGTTTTGCCGTTCAGCTTTTGCATGAGTGTGTCGGAGGGGTCATTCTTGTTGCAACCCTGCTCCTCCATGACAGTCAAAATCTGCGCCTTGGTGAGCAGGCTGTCCATCTGCGCGACAAAGGCAATTTTCTCTTCTGGGGTATCGGCTTCCGGCTCCGGGAAAACAAATTGCGCTATGGTTTCCGCCGGGATGTTTTTGTCCAGCATGGTTTGTTTGATTTCTGCGATTTTCATTGTGACCTCCTTAGGGGGTATTCTCTTGAACATGCCGCTTATCGTAAAGTTCGAGAAGTTAAAGTGCCTTCGGCACTTTAACTTTGCCCGCAGCACTGCTTATACTTCTTCCCGCTGCCACACGGGCAGGAATCATTACGGCCAACCTTCACGTCCTTGCGCTTAACGGGCGTGCGCGTTGCGGAATCGTCCTTATTCGTGGCCAGCGGCTTCGCGACCTGCTCGCGCTTCTCCGGCTGTGTCGCCACACGGACGTTGTACATCAGGCGGACGATGTCGTTCTGGATGTTACGGCTCAACTCGTCAAACATGTCGAAGCTCAGGAACTTGTATTCCAGCAGCGGGTCGCGCTGTGCGTATGCCCGCAGAGAAATGCCCTGCCTCATCTGGTCCATATCGTCGATGTGGTCCATCCACTTCTGGTCCACCACGCGCAGCATGATGATGCGCTCAATCTCGCGAATCTGCTCCGCGCCGAACTCCGCCTCGCGCTTGTCGTACAGCGCCAGTGCGTTTTCAATCACCTGTTCGGTGAGCGTCTCTTTATCCGCACCCTCTGCCGCAACCAGCTTCGGCATGTGGAAAATCGGCTCCATGTATTCATTCAGCCCCGCCAAATCCCACTGCTCCACGGGCTGTTCGCCAAGGTACGTATCCATCGCACGCTGAATCACTTCGCGCACCATGCCCTTGATAATCTCGCTCAAATCCTGGCCTTCCAGCACCTTCTTGCGCTCGCCGTAGATAATCTCGCGCTGCTCGTTCATCACCTGGTCGTAGTCTAGCAGATGTTTACGGATGCTAAAGTTGTTGCCCTCGACCTTCTTCTGCGCATTCTCGATGGCTTTCGAGAGCATGCTGTGCTCAATCGGGTCATCTTCCTCCAGCCCGAGCATCTCGACAACGCCCTTGACCTTATCCGTGCCGAACAGGCGCATCAGCTCGTCTTCCAACGAGATATAGAACCGCGACGCACCGGGGTCGCCCTGTCGTCCCGCGCGGCCGCGCAGCTGGTTGTCGATACGGCGGGACTCATGCCGCTCCGTGCCGATAATCTTCAAGCCGCCCAGCTCCGTCACGCCGTCGCCAAGCTTAATATCCGTACCACGGCCGGCCATATTCGTCGCGATGGTAACCGCATCCTTCTGGCCTGCCAGCGAGACGATGTCCGCCTCCTTCTCATGATACTTCGCGTTCAGGACCTGATGCGGAACGCCCTTCTTGCGCAGCATCGTGCTCAGCTCCTCCGATTTCTCGATGGTGATGGTGCCGACCAGCACGGGCTGGCCGATGGCATGTGCCTCCTCAATGTCGCGCACGACAGCGCGGAGCTTCGCCGCCTCTGTCTTGTACACGACATCCGTCATGTCCTCACGGCGGACAGGCTGGTTCGTCGGCACAGCAATAACGTCCATGCCGTAAATGCTGCGGAACTCGCCTTCCTCTGTCAACGCAGTACCCGTCATGCCCGATTTCTTTGCATATTTATTGAAGAAGTTCTGGAACGTAATCGTCGCAAGCGTCTTGGACTCGCGGTTGACCTCCAAGCCCTCCTTCGCCTCAATAGCCTGATGCAAGCCGTCCGAATACCGTCTGCCCGGCATCAGGCGACCCGTAAACTCGTCTACAATGATAATCTCATTGTCTTTGGAAACATAGTCCTGATCGAGATGCATATTGAAATTCGCGCGCAGGGCGTTGTTGATATGATGCTGAATCTCCATGTTCTCGGGGTCAGACAGATTCTCAACCGCGAAGAAACGCTCAGCCTTCTGCACGCCTTCCTGCGTCAGCGTGACAGACTTCTGCTTCTCGTCCACAACGAAGTCGCCCTCTTCCTGAAGCTCGACCTTCATCAGCGGGTTCATCGCCTCGTCCTCGTTCAGCAGGCGGCCCTTGTGTAATGTCTTGACAAATGTGTCCGCCACCTTGTACAACTGTGTAGACTTGTTGCCGCTGCCTGAAATGATGAGCGGCGTGCGCGCCTCGTCAATCAAAATCGAGTCGCACTCGTCGATGATGGCATAGTTCAGACTCCGCTGCACTGCGTCTTTCTTATATACGACCATGTTGTCACGCAGGTAGTCGAAACCCAGCTCGTTGTTCGTGGCATACGTGATGTCGCAGTTGTATGCCTCGCGGCGCTCGTCGTTGCTCATGTCATGCAGAATCACGCCGACAGACAAGCCGAGGAAGCGATGCACCTCGCCCATCCACTCCGCGTCGCGCTTCGCCAGATAGTCATTGACCGTCACGACATGCACGCCCTCGCCCGACAGCGCATTCAAATATGCCGGGAGCAGCGATGTATGCGTTTTACCTTCACCCGTGCGCATCTCCGCGATGCGGCCCTGATGCAGCACCGTGCCGCCAATCAACTGCACGTCGTATTGACGCTTGCCGTCCACGCGTATTGTTGCCTCGCGCACAACGGCATATGCCTCGGCCAGAATGTCGTCCAGCGTCTCGCCGTGCGCCAGCCGCGACTTGAATTCTACCGTTTTGCCCTGCAACTTCTCGTCAGACAGCGCCTTGATTTCCGGCTCCAGCGCGTTAATCTTATCCACCAGCGGGCGGATTCTCTTCAGCTCTTTATCGCTGTAAGAACCAAATATTTTTTCCAATAATCCCATACCAAACACCTCGAATATTCTGTATAATTATCTTTCCAATAAAAGCGTACAACTCCAACCATTATATCATAAACAAAAACAAAAGGGAACACCCCTTTTGTCCGCAGAAAATCCTGTTTTTCGCGCAGGGCACCGCGCATATTCATCCTGCCCTGTTTTCCCCATATACGCAACGAGCTGCATTTGTCTGCTATCGTTTTTATGCAGTCTATCATCTACACCTCCTGCGTCACAACCCAGCCATGCTCCTTGATTTCCTCGATAACCACGCTTTTTACAACATCGCCCTCCAGCTCAATTCGCATTTGCGCGTCTATCACAAACACATGCTCGTCGTACCATTCCAGAAAGAGGAATCGCTCAATCCTGTTCCGCAGAGACATTGTGATTGTGCCGCCCTCCCAATCCTGCTGCATCTTGCCGCTGTCTCCGTTATACAAATCCTTGCATATTTCCTCGCTCGTCTTGCCGATGAAATCGTAGTGTTCTATCAGCCACAGCGCCATTTTGCACCATTCTCTCGGGTACACAAACTCGTCTATTTGATTCCACACGCCCGCCTCGAAGGGCACTTGCCTTCGGCTGATGCGGTGTATCTGCCATGCCGCTAAGCCAATCGTCAGCGCAATCGCCAAAAAGCCTATCACGCACAGAATTTTAGTAAGCATTTTCATCCTCTTAACTCCATTCGAATGGCACAGTCTACTCTGCCATGCCGCATAGCGCGGCGTTCACATCGCCTATCGTCAGCCTCGCCAATTCCGTTATGGTGTATTGTCCCGCCATGTGCTTCACCATCTCGCACCCCAGATAATAGCCCACATCCGAACGCCCCTGATAATTGCACCAGTCCCCGAAGAAATCCTGCGTGCTTTCCTCTGCGTCCACGCGCCGTTTGTACTCCGCGAAAAGGCTCTTCTTGTTTTCTTCGCACCAGCACAGCCAGCCATTCTTGTTCTGATGATAGCGTGAAAAATCGCCCACCAAAAGCTGTTCGCAGTACATGGCGATGCCCTCTTGATACAGCTGCCAAACAGACCGCTCGGCAACAGATTTTGTGTCGGCATACATCGTTCCCGCCGCGTCATGCCACACATGCCCCAGCTCGTGGTAAATCAAGGCAGTCATCGTGTCGGCATCGCCCCAGTCAAGCTCGATAATCTTTTCCGCGCCAAGCAGAATCACCCGCCGGCCGTCAAGCCATGTCACCCAGCCCGCCCCGTTGCACAATCCCAGATAGAGAATAATATCGACCTGCACCTCCATGCCGAACACCGCCGCAAAGCGCCCCTCCAGCCCTTCCGTAGCACGCACAAAAGAATCATGTAATTCCGCAAGCTTGTCTTGGCTGTTCAGCGCCTGTTCCAGCACGGGCAGCACGTCCTGCGGAAAGTCATACTCTTCACTGTCGCGCAGGCATTTCTCGGGGAGGCCTTCGGAGATTGTCCCCGCATATGCCTTCCAGTTGTTTTCGTCAAAACGCCCTGTCGTCTTTTGGGCAAGCGCCAATATATCATGATATGTATCAATAATTTTCATGTTCGGTCACCCCTCTTGTGTTTGCTATTTCCAATACTTCTTGTCCAGATTCCGATACTGTATCGCCTCGGCAAGATGCGGCGCGGCGATGCGTTCCGCACCCTCAAGGTCAGCAATCGTGCGGGCGACTTTGAGGATTTTATGGTATGCCCGCGCGCTTAGATCCATCTTGTCGAAGGCTTGTTTCAAGAGAGAGCGTCCATCCGCATCCAGCGTGCAAACAGCGTCAATCTGCTTGCCGCTCAGCTCGGCGTTGCAGTCGATGCCCTCGCTTTGATATCGGTCATGTTGGATGGCCTGTGCCTGTTTCACGCGTGCGCGAATGGCCTGCGAGCTTTCGGGCGTGTGCGACACGTCCAGCTCATCGTATGCAAGGCGCGGCACTTCGACCTGAATGTCAATGCGGTCCAAAAGCGGCCCTGACACACGGCCGAGGTACCGCGCGATGTCGCCCTGTGTGCAGGTGCATTTCTTGTCGCCGAAATAGCCGCAGGGGCAAGGGTTCATGGATGCCACAAGCATAAAATTCGCGGGGTATGTAATCGTACTGCTGACGCGGGAAATCGTGATGTATCCGTCCTCCATCGGCTGGCGCATGACCTCGAGGGAGTTCTTGTGGAACTCGGGCAGCTCGTCCAGAAACAGCACGCCGTTGTGCGCGAGGCTGATTTCGCCGGGCTTCGGGATATGCCCGCCGCCTGTCAGCGCGGCATACGAAGTTGTGTGATGCGGCTCNCGGAACGGGCGCGCGGCAATCAGCGACCGCGTGTTCCCGACAAGCCCTGACACGCTGTATATCTTCGTCACCTCGATGCTCTCGCCGAAGGACATCTCCGGCAGAATCGACGGCACGCGCTTGGCCATCATCGTTTTGCCCGCGCCGGGCGGGCCGATCATGAGGACATTGTGCCGCCCGGCCGCGCCAATTTCCAGCGCACGTTTTACATTGTCCTGCCCTTTGACATCGGCAAAATCGAGGACAGTGCCGAGCGGGTCTGCCTGCGCTTCTGCGGCGGGCGGCGATTTGTATGCCGCGGCCTTCGTTTCGCCGCGCAAAATGCCGACCAGCTCGCGGAGACTGCGCACAGGCACAACCAGCGCCGCCTTGACAAGCGCGGCCTCATCCGCATTGTCGAACGGCACGACACAGGTGCGTATACCGTTTTCCACCGCGCCCAACACAAGCGGCAAAATACCCGCCACAGGCCGCACACCGCCGTCCAGCGACAGCTCACCCGCGATGAATGCCTTCTCCGCCATCTCGCGCGGCACGATGCCCATACAGCTCAGAATGCCAATGGCGATAGGCAAATCGAAGGAAGGTCCTTCCTTCCGCATGTTCGCGGGGGCAAGATTGATTGTGATGTTCTTCGCGGGGAGCGCAAAGCCCGCGTTCCGAATCGCGGCACGGACGCGCTCACGGGACTCCCGCACGGCGGAATCCGGCAGGCCGACAATATCGAAGGCAGGCAAGCCCTGCCCGATGTCCGCCTCTACGGAAATCATACAGCCGTCCACGCCCAGCAAAGCGCCGCTTTTGATTTTGGAAACCATGGTTTTGTTGCCTCCTTTTGGGGCGGGCGATTCGTGAATCGCCCCTACACAGGTGTTGAGGAATATATTTAAGTGTACTATACCGCTTTAGGGAAGTCAACGCGCAAAAAACCGTTGTTTAGCGGGTTTGAATGTGGTATGATTAAGGTGACGTAGTTTTTTGGTTAGGACATAGAATGAGAGGTCATTATGCGATATATTGAAGAGATTAAAGAAAACGAAACCGTCGTCGAGCATTATCTGTGCAAACAGCGGCAGACGGGCAAGACAAAGGCAGGCAAAACGTTTCTGTCGCTCGTGCTGATGGACAAAACAGGCACGGTGAGCGCGAAGGTTTGGGAGATGAACAACCAAATCCGAAGCTTTGAGGAGAACGACTTCATTAAGATTGAGGCAACGGCGCAAATGTATATGAACGAAATCCAGCTCCGCGTGTCAAAGATTCGGCGCAGTGAAGAGGGCGAGTATGACCCTGCGGACTACATCCCTTCAACGGACAAGAACATCGGCGAGATGCTGGCGCAGATTACAGCGCTGGTGCAATCCGTAGAGAACACGCCGATTCGCAAATTGCTGGAGGCGATTCTTTTCGAGAACGCAGAGGTCAGCAAGTCTCTGGGCACGCATTCCGCCGCGAAGAGCATGCATCACAGCTACATGGGCGGGCTGGCGGAGCATTTGCTGTCCGTCGCGCAGAAGTGCGAATTCATGGCGGCGCAGTATCCCGACGCGAACCGCGACCTGCTCGTGGCAGCGGCGCTTCTGCATGACGTGGGCAAGATATACGAGCTGTCGGCATTCCCGGAAAATGACTATACGGACGAGGGGCAGCTGCTCGGCCATATCTTCATGGGCGCGGAAATGGTGACGGCGGCGGCGGCGAAGATTCCGTCATTTCCTTCGGAGATTGCATTGCAGTTGAAGCATTGCATCCTCTCGCACCACGGCGAGTTTGAATACGGCGCGCCTGTCTTGCCGAAGACGATTGAGGCATTCATTCTGCATTGCTGTGACAACCTCGACGCAAAGGTGAAAATCTTCGAGGAAGCCGTCGCGGCAGACAAAACACAGAGCACATGGGCGGGCTACAATCGGGTGCTGGCGCGGAACATTCGCAAAACGAGCATATAGCATATGAAGAAAGACAAAATAACCATCTCGGCCAACGAGGTTAACAAGTTCACCTATTGCCCGCACCAGTGGTATTACGAGCGCGTGTACGGCGCAAAGGAACTGCGGGCGCGATACCGCGAACGGAACGAGCGGCTGGGTCTGGACGATGCCGCAAGCGCGAACTTCGCGCGCGGGCAAGAATTCCACAGCACATTCTCCGCACGGCGCGGGTGGGCTTGGCTGGTGTGGCTGCTGTTATTGGCGAGCGGCGCGCTGGCGGCGTATCTGGCGTGGACTTGGCTGCAAGGAGGTTTATGATACCAACGGAATTGTGGATTGGCAGCCTGGCCTTGCTGGCACTGTTGACAGCGCTGGCTCTTCTGCCGCGGCAAAAGGACATTGCGCGGGAACGGGTGCGGAAACGTTACACAGGCTGGCAGCTTATCTACAGCGATGAACGCAAAGCGAAACGGCTGCGCGGCGTGGTATACAGCAAGCTCCTTCGCGCGGAAAATAGCGGGCTAACGGGCAAGCCTGATATGATTTTCAAACGGCGGTTCGGGCGCGGGCTGATGCCTGTGGAGCTGAAAAGCGGGCGTATCAAGGATGCAGACGCACCGCACGAGGGCGACCTTTTACAGCTGGCGGCATATTTTGTGATTATCGAAGAGGCATACGGCGTGCGGCCAAAGCTCGGACGCATTGTGTATTCGGACGGCGCGTTCCGCGTATGGAACACCCGCGCATTGCGGCAGTGGCTGGCAGATACGATGGCGCGGATGCGACATATGCTGGAAGCAGGCGAGGACGCGGAAGAGGCCAACAGCGGGTTCGCGGAATGCCGCTATTGCCTGTGCAAGCAGACCGTCTGTGCCTATTCCTACTTCGGCGCGGCGGAATGGGAATCGGATGAAGAAGAATGAACCGCAAAATACGAATACAGGGAGCAAATACTATGTCGAAGAAGCCTTATGTCGTCGGAATCAGCGGCGGCACATGCAGCGGCAAGTCCACCATTGTAACCCGCTTGGAAGAGACGCTCGCCGCCAACCACAAGGTGATCGTTCTGAATCTGGACAAGTTCTATAAATGGTCGGCCATGCGCACCACCGCGCCCATCACCCGCGTGGAATACCCCGAGCATAACCATCCCGAAGCCGTGGACATGGACAAAATGCTCGAAGCATTCACAACGGCGATTGCCGATAAAAGCAACGATGTCGTTCTGGCGGAAGGCGTGTTCGCGCTGTATTTTGACCAAATCCGGGAACGGCTTGACCTGAAAATCTTCGTTGACCTGCCGAGCGACGAGCGCATGTTCCGCCGCATCAAGCGCATGATGAACGAGAACACCACGATGGACGACGTGGCGATTCGATACCTCGACACCGCGCGGTACCGCCACAACGAATTCGTGGAGCCGACGCGCTGGCACGCGGACTTGGTTGTCAACGGCGCGCTGGACACGCATCGAGGGACAGACATCATCAAAACTTGTATCGAAATAGGAATTAGCGGCTTGTAAAATGCGCTAAAGCCCGCATTTTCAAACCGCAAAAGGTGATTTCGATACAAGCTTATTGCGGCGCATATCAAGGCGCAGATGTAGCAAGGGGGTAACGGAATGAAATTGGTATATTTGATTGGTGACGCGGCTGTCGGCAAAATGACAGTCGGGCAAGAACTTATGAAAATCACCGATTTACGACTGTTTCATAACCACATGACGATAGAGCCGGTCATCGAGATTTTCGGAAGATTCCAAGGCGAAACAACCCGGTGTCTGCGCGAGGTCATTTTTGAGGAGTTTGCCGCGTCGGATTGCTATGGCATGATTTTTACATATTTATGGGCTTTTGATATGCCATCAGATTGGGACTATCTTGCGTGGGTCACTGATATATTCAAGAAGCATGACGCGGATATTTATTATGTTGAATTGGTTGCGCCGCAAGAGGTGCGTTTGCAGCGGAATGCCACGGAAAACCGCTTGCAGCACAAGGCATCGAAGCGCGACATCGAGGATTCCAACCAACGCTTGCTTCGGGACGATGCACAGCACCGTTGCGTCAGCAACGACGGCGAGATTCCCTTTGAAAACTATATCAAAATTGACAACACCAATTTGCCGCCCGAAGCCGTGGCGAAAATGATTCAAGAGAGATTTTCGTTATAATGATAAGAAATTCTGACTTTTCATAAGGAGAACACAGCGTGAAAAAAAACGATCACTACGAAATTGACATCATCGACCTCGGCAAAAACGGCGAGGGCATCGGCCGGCTGGACGGCTTTAC
>JGI994J12354_10006039_pt1 | contig 10223 bp, 7 predicted proteins | sample IntmicLarv3ML3BL_FD_12354 | JGI IMG/M metagenome (IMG submission 12354)
GATACTGGCGGAGCTGAACCGACGTATCGCATCATCAATGCTAGGCCATTCCTAATCGGAATGTCTGGTCTAAGCGGAACAACTGGCTTACTCTTAGCAGGATTTGTGATTATGGTACTTGTAAGTAATATTTACCTTGTGCATCGCTATAAACAAGGACATAAAATAAAGAAGCAAAGAAAAATTGAAACCTTATAATATCGGTGAAAAGGTCATATTTAGAGAGCGTTGTTAGAGTGGATTTGTACATGGAAATATGATATAGTGTAGTAAAGTTGTAGAAGGGAGCGGAATTCATGTTAGTAAGCGAAAGTAAGAAATGGGACTATGGCATTGGTATGGTGAAGGTGGATGGTTTAGAACCAAGTCCTCAGATGAAAGAGCTGATTGAGCAAGAAAAAAAGGGTGAAAAGACCATGAGTGAAGTTCTACAAGCGCTAGATAGGAAATATAAAGTGAAACGGTAGGAGAAAATGAGAGATCCATATTTATATAGACATTCTACTGTTTTGAAAAATCGTGCCAATATTCGTGATGAGGTAGAATTGAAAAAAATAGAGGCAGACTATACGATATATCGACTTTCAGAGCTTGTTAGATGTGAGTTTAAAGGTGTTTTTGATTGCAAATGTTTTTGTGATATACATTATCGAATTTTCCGAGATGTGTATGAATGGGCGGGGGAATTTAGAATTATTAATATTGAAAAAATGGAACCAGTACTGGGAGAAATCTCTATCGAATATTCAGCGCATGAAAAAATTTTGAGTGAAATTGAAGAGATTACTAGCGAAATGAATCAAGCAGCATGGAGAAGCATGAATATACAAGAAAAAACTGAGAAATTTAGTGATTATATGGCTAGATTATGGAAAGTTCACCCGTATAGAGATGGCAACACGCGAGCCATTGTAACTTTTTGTGTGCTATTTATTGAGGCGCAAGGGAGCTATATAGATAGCACGTTATTTGAAGAAAATGCATTATATATGCGGGATGCGTTAGTGGCAGCGACAGCATGTTTTCAAGATTTGGGAGATTTGCGTAAGCTAGAGTATTTGTATACTATTGTTTATGATGCACTAGAAAAAGGAGAAGATTTTAAACGGCTGATTATAGAGCAAATGATAGAAGCAAAATGTGTGGTTACTGATGAATCGGTACGTGAGATTGCAATTTTAAATAGGAAAAAAGGTGCAAGACTGACAATAAATGAAATAAGAGATGCTCTATAAAATAATATAAAATCCTAAATGTCGATTTATCCCGTACTTTCGGGCTTTATCGGCATTTTGACTATTGGAAGATTGAATTTGCGGGAAAGAGTAGTTCGATTATGCCACTTGCAAAAATCCACAGTTATTGTAAAATGATAGAGGGCAATTTGATTTTAGAATAAACTCTTGAGAGAAGCGAAGGAAANGACAGTGGAAAAAACAATACATAAAATGATATATAGAGTAACATGCCTATGCTTGNGTTTATGCATGATGATGGGCGGAAAAGGATGCGTTATATCATTTGCCAGTGCAATCCAATGAGCGAGGGAACTGGCCGGCGGGGCCTCAGACATATGCGCAGTCGAGCATTGTCATGGACGTGGAAAGTGGAGCGATTTTATATGCGAAGAATGTAGATGAAATATTATATCCGGCAAGTATTACGAAGTTAGTGACGGCTTTGGTGGCTCTGGAAAATGCGAATTTGACAGATAGAGTGCAAGTGACGCAAGAGAGTGTTTCCTTCTTGGAATGGAATTATGCACAGATAGGGCTGCGTCCAGGTGAGGAAATCTCGATGGAAGAAGCGCTGTATGCAACGTTGCTTAAGTCGGCAAATGAGGCAGCTTATGTGGTGGCGGAGAATACGAAAGATGGCTATGATTGGTTTATTACAGAGATGAATCGTCGCTTTGAGGAAGTGGGAGCGCAAAATAGTCATTTTACCAATCCGCATGGATTGCATGACGACCAACACTATACGACTACGCGTGATATGGCGTTGATTAGTGCAGAGCTTTTTGCGTATCCGGAAGCATTTGAAATCATGCAAACGGCATATTGTGTTATTCCGCCCACAAATGTGGATCCCGAGGAAAAGCCTATGTTGCAAAATCATAAGATGTTGCAGCCAGAACACGCACAGTTTTATGAATATGCTACGGGCGGTAAGACGGGATTTACAGACCAAGCACAGACGACTTTGGTGACATTTGCAAGCAGAGGAGATAAGCACCTTGTGTGTGTGACGATGAAGAGTTGGGCAATCAACGTTTATGAGGACACGCGCAATTTGCTTGAATATGGTTTTGAAAATTTTGAGAAAGTCATGCTTTCAAGAGATGGTTTGCCAGAAGAGGTGGCGTCTGTGGAAGAAGATGCTTACGTCATGCTTCCAAGCGGGATTACGTTGCAAGATTTAGAAAATACGATTGTTCGAGATACAGGCGACTCAAACACGGGAACGATTACGTATACTTACGAAGGGCAAGAAGTAGGGCGCGCGAATATTGCATTTCAAGCACTTTCCGAGACAGAAATAGAAATAACGGAGCAAGCACAAGAAGAGGAAGAAGAAAGCAAAACAAGTTTTCTTTGGTTTATTGGAATTGCAGTGGGAATAATCGTAATTTTCATTATTTTCCTCATATGGATAGAGATGAAGAAGAGGGAGATGCGAAGACGAAGAAGAAGGCGGAGAAAAAGAAGACCAAGAAGATACGAAAAGCCTTGACGAATGCCGGAGTTATTCCTTATAATAAGAAGAAATGAATAGCAAAAACGAAGACGAAGACAGTAGCGTATACTAGAAAATCAAAGCGAATCAGGGAAGGTGTGAGCCTGATAGGAGTAAAGTATACTTGAATATCACTTCCGAGTTGCAAGATCTGAACATAAGAGTAAGATTTGCCGGACTTCCACCGTTATCTGGAACGCATATGTTTGTATGCTGTAATAGGTGGTAAACGATAAACTCTCGTCCTTTTGCAGGCGGGAGTCTTTTTTATATACTAGGAAATTGCTTTCCTAGTATATAAAAACCCTCTGGGGGAACACACTGCGGCGTACAATGTAGATGTCGCAAATTGCGACCGCCGCAGGCGAGAGCAACGCGTTCGAGGGCGAAACTCTATTGTGCTATTATGGGAGATACCCCTATGACACAAAAACCCACCGCGAGATACATGCTCACGCATAGGAAGAACGCTCGGCGCGGAGAGTTTGCATGCAGGCTCTTTGCAATTAAATAAGAAAGTGCTTCTATATAAATCATATTGAATAAAAGTGAAAATAGAAAAGGGGATAAATAATGTATCAAAAAGTGCCAACTGATTTAAAATTTGTAGAACGTGAGAAGAAGATTGAGAAATTTTGGAAAGACAATCGTATCTTTGAAAAGAGTATGGAGAACCGTAAGGAAGGGGAAACTTATACTTTCTATGACGGACCGCCAACGGCGAATGGAAAGCCGCATATTGGACACGTATTGACGCGTGTTATCAAGGATATGATTCCGAGATACCATGCGATGAAGGGGCAGATGGTTCCTAGGAAAGCTGGCTGGGATACGCATGGTTTGCCGGTAGAGTTAGAGGTGGAGAAACTTCTTGGCTTAGATGGCAAGGAACAAATTGAAGAGTATGGATTGGAAGAATTCATCGGTTATTGTAAAGAAAGTGTTTGGAAATACAAAGGCATGTGGGAAGATTTTTCTGCAACAGTTGGATTTTGGGCAGATATGGACGACCCATATGTTACTTACCATAATAATTTTATCGAATCGGAATGGTGGGCGTTAAAGGAAATCTGGAATAAGAAACTTCTATATAAAGGGCATAAGATTGTACCGTATTGTCCTCGTTGTGGAACACCACTTTCTAGTCATGAGGTGGCACAAGGGTACAAAGATGTGAAGGAGAAGTCTGCAATTGTTCGTTTTAAATTAAAAGACGAAGCTGCGTATTTCCTAGCATGGACAACAACGCCTTGGACCTTGCCATCTAATGTAGGGCTTTGCGTGAATCCAAACGAGAGTTATGTAAAGGTAGAGCAAGACGGTTATACCTATTACATGGCAGAAGCCTTGGTTTTAAAGGTGCTTGGCGAGGAAGCGAAGATTGTAGAAACTTATACAGGAAAAGATTTAGAATATAAGGAATATGAGCCATTATTTGATTTTGGACCATTAGAGAAGAAGGCACATTATATTACATGTGATACCTATGTTACGCTTACGGATGGTACTGGTATTGTACATATTGCACCAGCTTTTGGAGAAGATGATTCCTTGGTTGGGCGTAGATATGATTTGCCATTTGTGCAATTGGTGGATAGCAAAGGTGAGATGGCAGAAGAGACCCCATGGGCAGGAACTTTTTGTAAGAAAGCGGACCCACTTATTTTGGCGGACTTAGAAGCAAGAGGTCTGTTATTTGACGCACCTGCATTTGAACACAGTTACCCTCACTGTTGGCGATGTGATACGCCGCTCATTTACTACGCTAGAGAGTCATGGTTTATCAAAATGACAGCGGTAAAAGAAGATCTGATTCGTAATAATAATACGATTAACTGGATTCCGGAAAGCATNGGTAAGAAGCGNTTTGGGGACTGGCTTGAGAANGTGCAAGATTGGGGCATTAGCCGTGATAGATATTGGGGAACGCCGCTGAATGTGTGGGAATGTGAATGTGGGCATATGCATGCGATTGGCAGCATTGAAGAATTGAAGTCAATGTCTCAGAATTGTCCAGAAGAGATTGAGCTACATAGACCATTTATTGACGAGGTTACCATTACGTGTCCAGAGTGTAGTGGAGAAATGAAGAGAGTACCAGAAGTTATCGACTGTTGGTTTGACAGTGGTGCAATGCCATTTGCGCAGCATCATTATCCATTTGAAAATAAAGACTTATTCGAGGCACAGTTTCCAGCAGATTTCATCTCAGAAGCTGTGGACCAGACCAGAGGTTGGTTTTATTCGTTACTAGCAATTTCTACATTGATTTTCAATAAAGCACCTTATAAAAATGTAATTGTCTTAGGACATGTGCAAGATGAAAATGGACAGAAAATGAGTAAGTCCAAAGGAAATGCAGTAGACCCATTTGCGGCACTTGAAGAGTATGGTGCGGACGCGATTCGTTGGTATTTCTATGTAAATAGTGCGCCTTGGTTGCCGAATCGTTTTCACGGGAAAGCAGTAGTGGAAGGACAGCGCAAATTCATGGGTACCTTGTGGAATACGTATGCCTTCTTTGTATTGTATGCAAATATCGATGAATTTGACCCAACAAAATATACGCTAGATTATGAAACTTTGTCGGTAATGGATAAATGGTTATTGTCGAAGCTAAATACGTTGATTCAAACAGTAGATAACAATTTATCTGATTATAAGATTCCAGAAAGTGCAAGAGCATTGCAAGAATTCGTAGACGACATGAGTAACTGGTATGTTAGAAGAAGTCGCGAGCGTTTCTGGGCGAAGGATATGCCACAGGATAAAATCAATGCATACATGACACTTTACAAAGCCTTAGTGACCGTATCCGAAGTGGCGGCACCGTTAGTGCCATTTATGACAGAAGAAATTTATCAAAATCTGGTAAAGAGTGTAGATAGTGCAGCGCCAGAGAGTATACATCTGTGCGATTTTCCACAGGCTGATACGCAGAGGATAGACGAAGAGTTAGAGAAGAATATGGAAGAGGTTCTAAAAATTGTAGTTATGGGGCGTGCATGCCGTAATGTTGCCAATATTAAGAACCGTCAACCAATTGGTACGATTTTTGTAAAAGGATGCTTGGCATTACCAGAATTTTATCAAGATATTGTCAAAGAAGAGTTGAATATTAAGAAAATGGAAATCACAGAAGACGTGAGAGCATTTACTTCTTATTCATTTAAACCACAGCTTAAGACAGTGGGGCCAAAGTACGGTAAGCTGTTAGGTGGCATCCAGAAGGCACTTGGTGAGCTTGACGGGAATCAGGCAATGGACGAAGTGAATGCAAAGGGGCAGTTAGTCCTAAATATAAATGGTGAAGAAGTGCTCTTGCTAACAGAAGATTTGCTCATTGATACTGCGCAGATGGAAGGTTATGTGTCCGAGAGTGATAATAAAATCACGGTAGTTCTAGATACGAACTTGACAGAAACGTTGCTAGAAGAGGGCTTCGTAAGGGAGATTATCAGCAAGATTCAGACCATGCGTAAAGAGGCGGACTTTGAAGTGACCGATAAGATTCGGGTTACATATACTGGAAGTGATAAAGCGGAAGGCATTTTTGGAAAATACGAGAAGCAAATTGGTGAGGAAGTGCTAGGAGAGGATGTGCAAGCTGAGGCTCCAAGTGGATATACAAAAGAGTGGAATATCAACGGAGAAGCGGTAACTATCGGAGTGAAAAAAATATAGCAAAGCAACTCATATAGCGAAACAATCAAATAATAGTAAAGCGGCTAATATAGTGAAGTAAGCAAGTAATAGTAAAGTAACGAACATAGTGAATCAACCAATATAGCAAAGCAACTAGCACGGAAAGGAAGGCCATGAACAAACAAAAATTTCAAGCAGAAGTAAAAGACAGTGTGAAACGTTTATATCGCAAGACAATTGATGAAGCAAGCAAGCAACAATTATTTCAAGCAGTTTCTTATGTGGTAAAAGAAATGATTATGGACGATTGGTTTTTGACGCAGAAGACATACCAAGAAGAAAAGCCAAAGACGGTGTACTATATGTCTATGGAGTTCTTGATGGGGAGAGCCTTGGGAAATAATCTAATCAACATGACGGCTTACAAGGAAGTGCAAGAAGCGTTAGAGGAGTTGGGCGTTGACCTTAATGTCATGGAAGATGAAGAACCGGACGCAGCGCTTGGTAATGGCGGACTTGGAAGGTTGGCGGCTTGTTTCTTGGATTCCTTGGCTACCCTAAATTATGCGGCATATGGTTGTGGCATCCGTTATCGCTATGGAATGTTTAAGCAAAAGATTGAAAACGGCTTTCAAGTGGAAATGCCAGATAACTGGTTAAAGGAAGGCAATCCATTTGAGCTGCGCAGAGAGGAATATGCCAAAGAGATACGTTTTGGCGGAACGGTTCGTGTAGAATATGATGAAACGACAGGGAAGAATCATTTTGTGCAAGAAGATTTTGAGTCGGTGTTAGCGATTCCGTACGATATGCCAATTGTAGGGTATGGCAATCATGTGGTAAATACACTTCGTATCTGGGACGCAAAGGCAATTGTGGATTTTAAATTAGATTCTTTTGACCGTGGCGATTATCATAAGGCGGTAGAACAGGAGAATTTGGCGAAGAATATTGTGGAAGTTTTATATCCGAACGACAACCACTATGCGGGGAAAGAGTTGCGACTAAAGCAACAGTATTTCTTTATTTCGGCAAGTATTCAAGAGTTATTAGAAAAGTATAAGCGGGAAAATGATGATATTCATAAATTAAGCGACAAAGTGGTTATTCAAATGAACGACACGCACCCCACAGTAGCGGTTGGGGAGTTGATGCGCTTATTGCTCGATAGGGAGAACTTGGAGTGGGACGAAGCGTGGGCGATTACGACGAAGACGGTTGCATATACGAATCATACGATTATGGCGGAAGCGCTTGAGAAATGGCCAATTGATTTATTTTCAAGATTATTGCCACGTGTATATCAGATTGTGCAGGAAATTGACCGCAGGTTTGTAGAGCGAATTCGTGAGAAGTATCCAAACAATGAAGAGAAAGTCAAACAAATGGCTATTTTGTATGATGGACAAGTGAAGATGGCGCATTTAGCAATTGTTGCGGGATTCTCTGTCAATGGGGTTGCGAGATTGCATACGGAGATTTTGAAGAAGCAAGAGTTACGCGACTTCTATGAAATGATGCCGGAGAAGTTTAACAATAAAACAAATGGTATCACACAGAGAAGATTCTTGTTGCATGCGAATCCTCTGCTTGCAGATTGGATTACGAATAAAATTGGCGATGGCTGGATTACTGATTTGTCACAGCTTGCAGGGCTGAAACAATATGTAAATGAGGAACAGGCAAAAGCAGAGTTTATGAACATCAAGTTGCAAAATAAAGAGCGTTTGGCAGCATACATTTTGGAACATAATCAAATAGAAGTGGATCCTCGTTCGATTTTCGATGTACAGGTAAAGCGTTTGCATGAGTATAAGAGACAGCTTTTGAATATTTTACATGTGATGTATTTGTATAATCAGATCAAAGAGCGTCCAGAACTTTCGATTTATCCGAGAACATTTATCTTCGGAGCTAAGGCGGCAGCGGGCTACAAGCGAGCGAAGCAAACGATTAAGTTGATTAACTCGGTGGCGGAAGTGATTAATAATGATGCAAGTATTCAGAAGAAATTGAAAGTGGTATTTATAGAAGATTACAAGGTTTCAAATGGTGAGATTATCTTTGCGGCAGCAGATGTGAGTGAGCAGATTTCGACAGCGTCGAAGGAAGCCTCAGGGACAGGAAACATGAAGTTTATGTTAAATGGAGCGCCTACGCTTGGAACGATGGATGGCGCAAATGTAGAGATTGTGGAAGAGGTTGGCGAAGAGAATGCATTTATCTTCGGACTTAGTTCGCAGGAAGTGATTCAATTTGAAAATCAGGGCGGCTATAATCCGGAAGAGATTTACAAGGCAGATGCAGGATTGAAGAGGGTGGTTGACCAGTTGGTTGACGGAACATATGCGCTTGGTGATACGGAGATGTATCGTGATATTTACAATTCGCTACTGAATACTTATAGCAGTGACCGTGCGGATATGTACTTTATTTTGAAAGATTTTCGTGCTTATGTGGACGCGCAACAGCGTGTGGAAGCGGCGTATAAAGATGCGGATAAGTGGGCGAGCATGGCGCTACTTAACACCGCGAGCTGTGGTAAATTTACTTCGGATAGAACGATACAGGAGTATGCCAAAGAGATATGGGGATTAAATAAAGTGGCGATTGAGGAGAGGAGGGAGAGCTAAAAATGGTAATGAGAGCAGGAGTAATGAGTACGACGATTGCAATTTATCTAGCGGTTCTAGTAATTTTTGTTATAGGTAGTTTGCTAAGTTTAATACTTAGAGGAATTGCGTTGTCTACAATCGGCAAGAAAAAGGGGCTTACAGGCACAGGCCTTGCGTTTATCCCTTATGCAAGACTTTATTTTCAAGGACTTGTAGCGGGCGAAGTCAATCTGTTTGGCAAGAAGATTAAGAACCCGGGATTGTTTATCCTGATTTATAATATTATATCTGGAATGATTATGGGGGTGATCTCAACCATTTGGGTCTACTTTGTCATTCTTCGGCTCATGATGATAGATGCATCTGGGATAAATACGGAAGAGGCTCTAATACAAGCATTTGCTGTCAATGTGATATTTTATATTATTTTTCTTATCGTTATGCTTGTGGGTATAGCGGTTTATGGAATTGTTGTATTGATGAATTACCAGATTTACAAAACGCTTGTAGGTAAAAATGAAGCGATTTTTCATGCAGTGTTGGGTCTACTTATTCCTTTGTATGAGTCGATTTGCCTATTTGCACTCCGAAATAGAGAGTGTATAGAAGAACAAGCAGAGTCGCCCAATCAAGATTCTATGTGGGGATAAAATGAACTATACTTATATTTTACAATGTGCAGATGGGAGTCTATACACTGGCTGGACGAATAATTTAGCGAAACGTGTTGCGGACCATAACGAGGGCAAAGGCGCGAAGTATACCAAGGGAAGAGGTCCTGTTACGCTAGCTTATTATGAGGCGTTTCAAACGAAAGAAGAGGCGATGCGCCGTGAGTATGCCATTAAGCAGATGACGAAAGAGGAGAAGCAAGCACTTATTGATTGAATGATTGATTAACAAACTGGACTGGTTAAAAATATGCAAAGTGGATATTTTGAAAGAACCAGTCATGTGATATTCTTTCTTTATATAGTAGAAAATATACTAGAAACGAGAGAGGGAATAGGACATGACGAAAACATTGAGGAAAATAACACAAACAGGATTGGTTGCGGCGTTATGCTTTGCGGCATTTACATTTTTGAAGATACCAATTCCACTACCAGGTGGGGCAACCGCGCTACATATCGGAAATGCATTTTGCGTATTAGGGGCGTTGTTACTTGGCGGCTGGTACGGTGGAATGGCGGGAGCGATTGGAATGTCGATAGCAGATATTCTCGA
>JGI994J12354_10006040_pt1 | contig 10223 bp, 12 predicted proteins | sample IntmicLarv3ML3BL_FD_12354 | JGI IMG/M metagenome (IMG submission 12354)
CGGGGATCAGTCCGCGCTTTCTCAGCAGCTTCATCCCGATCACCGCCATATCCATCAGGGAAACCGGACGGTTCGTCTCTCCGTAGACCTCTTCCCGCGCCGCATAATAGAGGCGAAGCGCGTTCTCAATCGTTTCGGACAAGGCCCCCTTTTTCACCTCAATCTCCACAAGCTCGGTCAAAAAGGTGGTGTGGCGGCAGTGATCCGACCAATAGGTGTCGATGACCCGCAGCTCGGTCACCGACGGATCTCTTTTTTCACTGTCCCGAAAATAGTCGCGGCAAAACGCCAAATCTTCAAGGGTCATGGCAAAACCCATACGGTTATAGTAGTCCCGGAGCTGTTCGGCGCTCCAGCCGGTCATCCCGCTCACGCGGGCGATATTCTCCGGCGGCTCGGTCGTCAGCTCCAGCTGCTCCGGCTTTTCCAGCGAGGCCACACGGCTTTCCACCGGGTTCACCAGATACTCCTGAATCCGCTTGAACGCCTCGTCGGTGATCTCCCCCGACAGCGCAATAACGCGCGCCGTCCGAACCTCGGGCTTCTCCCCCTGGATCAGCAGCTGGGTACACTGGGCGGCCGAATCGGCCCGCTGGTCGTATTGACCGGGCAGGTATTCCACCGCGAAAACGCGGTAGTTCTCGGGCTGCCATTCCTCGTCGTATACCCGATCCACATTCGGCTCGGAAAACACAATCCCGCGGGCCCGCCGGAACTCCTCCCCGCTCAGCCCCGAAACGTCGTAGCGGCAGGCCAAACGCAGGCCAGTCACCTGTGTCATTCCCAGGTTGTCCCGCAAGTCGGTTAAGATGTGTTTTGCCTCCACATCAAACCCCGGTTTTTTCTCCGTAAATACCCGTATCACCTTTGCCATTCCCTTTTCTCCCTTCCGCGGGCGTTGCCCATTTTATGATAGCTAATTAATTTAAAAAACTCCTCGCTTTTGCGGTAGGTCTCCCGCCCCGCGTCGTTGTCGTCAGTCGGAAGGCACAAAGCATTCCTCCCTCCTCCGCCTTGCGGGACAAAAGCCCTCCTCGCAAACCCTGAGATGTTTTTCAACTGAATCAGCTATCCTCTAGAATTATTTTTTGTTTTCCGCCGCAAAGCGGATGTTTCTTTTAACTTGTCCCCCGGATCGAGGCTTCGCCGGAGTTCACGGTAATAATCTCTCCGCCGCTGTCCACAAGTAAGCCGCCGTTCTCGCTGATCCCGGTGGCGATCCCAATCCGCTGTCCGTTTTCATACAGGACACGAACCTCCCGCCCTATGTTGACGCAGCGGCGCTCATAGCGCTCCCGGACAGAGGGGAACCCGTCCCGTTCACACGCCTCCAGCACCCGCTCCAGCCGGTTAAGGATCGGGGCAATGACCTCCCCCGGCGAAAAACGCTGCCCTGTCTCGGAGAATAACGATCCGGCGTCCGGCAGGCCGCGCTCCATAAACTCGGCGCGGGTCTGGTGTAGATTCACTCCGATCCCCACGACCGCCGCCCGCTCCTCCCGAAAGGAAAAGCTCTCGCATAAAATCCCGGCCAGCTTCTTCTCCTGCAATAAAATGTCGTTGGGCCATTTGATCGCGCAGTCCCGTCCGGTCAGCTCTTTCAGTCCGTCCGCCGCGGCCAGGCCGCAGCCGAGAGACAACGCCGTAATACTGCGGAGGGAAAGTCCTTTCAGAAGTACGCTCAGTGCCACCGATTTCCCGCCAAGGTCGTCCCAGCTCTTCCCCCGCCGTCCCCGGCCGCCGGTCTGCCGCATGGTATAGACCGCCGTCCCTTGGGGCAGGGAGCCTCCGTTGGCTTTCAGATAATCGTTCGTCGAACCGGTCTCTTCCAAATATATCGTAGGCCGTCCGATCCATCGGGTCGTCAGGCCGTTGTTGGCTTTTTCATTTTCCGGCACTCTCCGCTCCCCCTCTTCCTTTAAAAAAAGGTCGGCGACAGGATTTTCATGAAAACCCCGCCCGGTGTGATGTCGATGATCCCATAGGACAGGGTTCCCGACGCGCGCCCCCGACTGAGGCTGCCCGGATTCATGAGGTACATACCGTCCTCATATTCATTCATCGCCCTGTGGGTATGGCCGAACAGGCAGATGTCCGCCTTCGCCGACCGCGCGTCCTGTTTCAGGGTATACAGCCCCGACTTGACCTGCTGGGCATAGCCGTGGGTATAAAAAATCTTTTTCCCTTCCAGCGTAACCGTGTCGGTATGGGGCAGCTCCACGCCAAAATCGCAGTTACCCCGCACGCAAAAAAATGTCTTTTCCGGGTATTCGGCGCGAAAAAGCTCGAACTCCCGAACCCCGTCTCCGAGGTGGATCACCACCTCCGCCGTTCGCTGCTTCTGTATCGCCTTGGCCAGAAGATGCTGGTCTCCGTGGGTATCCGACACCACCAGAATCCTCATAATCGTTCCTCTTTTCCGACCGCCGGTGCATACTGCGCCGCCGCGGCACATAAAATGAATTGTCACAGAACTCTCTCTAAAGAGCTGGGTTATACGAACCCCTTAAACTTATCGGGAAAGGATTGATCGAATGAAACCGTCCTCCAACCGCCGGAGAAAAAACCGGGCGGAAAGCCCCTCTCCCAGCGTAAAGGAACTCATCGAAAAGCTGTCTCCGGAGGACACGGAGCTGCTCATTTCCATCCTGAGCAGCCGCGAAAACGTCCGAATGGTCTCCACGCTCGAATCCAAAGCGCTGCTCGAAAGCCTTGTGAAGGGAGAAGCATAGACAATGGAAGATATTTTGAGCCGCCTGTCCGCCGCGATGGCCGGGGCCGACAGCGGGCAAGGCTCCTTTTCCCCGTCCCTTGCGCCGGAGGAAAACGATCAGGAGGCCGCCCTGCTGCGGGCGCTCGCCCCCTATCTTTCTCCGGCCCGGAGTGAAAAACTGGAGGAGGCCGTCCGCCTGATGGGGCTGATGAAGCTGATCCCCCTGCTTCGAAAGGAGGGGGATTGAGATGAGCGCCTCCGCCGCCGATCCAAACGACCTCCTCACCATGCAGCAGGAGGCCATGAAGCGCGTACAGGAGATGCAGGGCCGCGCCCGGCGCACCGTAGGAATCGAGGGTTCGGAAGTCGAACCGCCGCCGAACACCGCCGCTCCGCCCGTCCGGCGGAATAACGCGCAAAAGCAGGACAATGAAACCACGCTCATTACTCTGCTTCTGCTGATCCTGATGGTCGAAAACGCCTCGCCCGAGCTGACTTTCGCGCTTCTCTATCTCCTCGCGGGCTGATCGCCTGTGTTAGAAAATCTCGTCCACCGACGTTGTGTTCGTCCCGCCCTCCAGATCACGGACGGCAAACACATATTGCTGTCCGGTCTGGGGATCGGTTTTCATTTCATATTCCCTGTACTTATCCACCGGGATCTCCTCTTCTTCCGTCTCCTCCGCGTTTCCGTCGGGCGTCGCCTCGCCCATGTTGGCGACCGAAACATAGCCTACCCGGAGCAGCACCGAATCGCCGCTGCGTCGGCTGCTCTCCGTTTTGGCGATATACGCGCCAATGCTTCCGAAGAGGGGTGCAACAATAATCTGTTCGTCCTCTTTGTACTCATAGCTGTAAATTTCATCCTCAATCGACTGAAGCCGAACGTTGCAGTCCGGGCCAAACAGCCGCGTCGCCTGATTCAAAACAGCGCTCACGGGAATGTTCCTGACATTTTTTTCGTAGTCGTCATATTCACTGAGCCCGCTGTCGGCGCTCTCATACTCCACCGCGAGAATCGAGGCCAGCAGCACCATCTCCGGGTCGGCACCCTTGATGTTCTCGAACGGCTCGGGATCCATGCCCACGACCGGCCCGATCATTTCGTCATACGCCCTCAGCTTGCTGTCGTCGGTGACGATGCCGTGAATCACATTGAAAATACTCAGACACACCACAAAAATACCGACCACGGCAAACAGCAGCACGACACTGCCGGCAAAAACGCCGTAGCGCCGCTTCCCCACCCGCTTTTTTCGGCGGCCGGTGGAAATTCTCGCCTGCAGACGCCCGCCCTTGGCCAGCGATGCGGCTTCGTCCGACGCCATATCGTCGTCGCTCAGGATGTCGCTTTGGCCGCCGTATTCCTTTGCCTGGGGCAATACTCTGGGGGTGGATCTTGCGCTGTGTTGGGAGGCGTCAATCACAACCTCGTTTCCCCGGCCTGCATCCGGAGCGTCCGGCAATTCCTGGGACAGCTCTCTGCTCTGCATCCGTCCCACCGCGCTCTTTTTTCGCCCCGGCTGCGGATAGGCCGGAACGACTTCCGGCTCCGGCGGCGCGGGCGGCTGGGGATAGGACATCGGATAACCCGCGGCGCTCGGATGTCCCGGAACGACCTCCTCCTGTATCGGCGCGGAGGGGTACTGGCTCCGTGGCTCCGCATAGGAAGGATAGGCCGGGCGTCCCTGTGCCGCCTGACTGCGCTTTTCCATATACGCCTGTTCTACCTGTTCCAGCTCCATGTCCGCCCTGCGGCGGCGCTCCTGGCGAACGGCGCCCGAACCGGGCTCCTCCATCGCCGGACGGCGGCGCGGCGCGCGGCGCTGAAACTCTTCCTCCGGCGAACCCTCTCGATCGTCCCGGTACTCATAATTGTCTTCTCTGTCAGACATGCTCCCGCCTCCTTATCGAATCTGTCCGGTACCCCGGACAATATATTTCGTCGAAGTTAAATCGTTCAGTCCCATCGGTCCCCTAGCGTGCAGCTTTTGGGTGGAGATGCCGATCTCCGCGCCCAGTCCGAATTCTCCGCCGTCGGTAAAACGCGTCGAAGCGTTGACATAAACCGCTGCCGAATCTACTCCGTCCGTAAAGCGCTGGGCCTGTTCGTAGCCCTCGGTCACGATACACTCGCTGTGGCCGCTGGAGTATGTGGCGATGTGTTCGAGTGCCTCCTCCAGAGACTCCACCACCCGAACGGCCAGAATATAATCGAGAAACTCGATTTCATAGTCCTCTTCCGTCGCCGGTACGACGCTGTCGCCCAAAATCTCCCGCGTACGTTCACAGCCGCGCAGCTCCACCTGTTTTTTGTCCAGCTTTTCCTTAATCAGCGGCAGGGCCTTCTCCGCTACCGCCGCGTGGACAAGCACCGTTTCCAAGGCGTTGCATACCGACGGACGGTCGGTTTTCGCGTTGTATATAATGTTGGCGGCCATCGAAAGGTCGGCCAACTCATCCACATAAACATGGCAGTTCCCCGTTCCGGTTTCAATGACCGGGACACGCGCGTTTTCCACCACCGTGCGGATCAAGCCCGCGCCGCCCCGGGGAATCAGAACGTCCAGATAGCGGGACAGGCTCATCAGCTCCACCGCGCTTTCCCGCCGCATGTCCTCTATAAGCTGTACGCTGTCGGCGGGCAGACCGGCGCTCTCAATCGCCCGGCGCATCACCGACGTGATGGCCTTGTTGGAGTGCATCGCCTCTTTCCCGCCGCGCAGAATCACCGCGTTGCCCGCCTTCAGGCAGAGCGCCGCCGCGTCCGAGGTCACGTTCGGCCGGGCTTCGAAGATGATCCCGATCACACCCAGCGGCACGCTCACCTTCGTCAGCTTAAGGCCGTTCGGGCGGACGCTTCCGCTCAAAACGATCCCCACCGGGTCGGGTAGCGCCGCCACCTGGCGAACGCCCTCCGCCATCTCTTTCACACGCGCTTCGCTCAGCGTCAGCCGGTCGAGCAGACTGCGGGTCATTCCATTTTTCTCCCCGTTCTCCGCGTCCAGCCGGTTGGCCGCCAGGATCTCCTCACAGCGCTCAGTCAGCGCGTCGGCGATCGCGAGCAGCGCCCGATCCTTCCGGCTTCCGGCGGTCGCCAGACTGCGCGCGCTTTTTTTCGCTCTTTCGCCCAGTTGTTCCATTGTCGTCATGCTTTTCTCGCCTCCCAGTTCCATCGTTCAAAGGCTTTCGGCCGCTCCCCGGAGGGACCGCCGGATTATTTGCGGTTCGCCGCGAAAAGGGTACCCACCGGTTCCCCCTCAAATACTTTATATAAAATGGACGGATTTTCCCCGTTGCATATGACCACATCAATGCCGTAGCGGTTGGCCACCTCGACGGCGGTCACCTTCGCCAGCATTCCGCCGGTGCCCCGGTTGGAGCCGCTTCCTCCGGCCAGTTTTTTGATGTCGTCGGTAACGCCCTCTACCCGTTCGATCCGTTTCGCCTCCGGGTTTTGGTGCGGATCGGCGTCGTAGAGTCCGTCAATGTCGGTCAAAAAAATCAGGGTGTCCGCGTGGACAATCCCGGCCACAATCGCGGAGAGGGTGTCGTTGTCCCCGATGTTGGCGCCCTCCAGCTCGTCCGTGGCCACCGTGTCGTTTTCGTTGACGACCGGAATGATGCGCAGCTCTACCAGCGCTTCAATGGTGTTGAGGATGTTCTTTTTCGTTTCCTCAATCTCTATGACGTCCCGGGTCACCAATATCTGTCCCACCGTCTGGCTGTATTTCCTGAAAAACTCGCTGTACAGGCTCATCAACTCACACTGTCCCACTGCGGCCAACGCCTGTTTATAGTGGGTTTCCTGCGGCCGGGCTTTGAACCCCATCAGGCCGACGCCCACGCCAATCGCCCCCGAGGTCACCAAAATGACATCCTTCCCCGAGTTGTGCAGGTCGGACAATACCTGTGCCAGCTTGTCGATGCGGCGGAAGTTGACGCCGCCGTTTTCATAGGTCAAGGTAGAGGTCCCCACCTTCACCACAATTCGTTTCGCCGATTTCAGTTTCGTCATGGCTGTCTACTCTCTTTTCCTTTTGGGTTGTGAAAATGATTACAAAATATTATACCATACTCCGGCCCCCGGCGTAAAGAGCAACCGGCAATCCGAAAAGGATCGCCGGATTGATTTGAGTATATCGCCGAATCAACCGAAAAAAATCAATCCTCGGCTATGCCTTTTTGTACCGCAATCGCACCGCAACGCAACGCGATCGCATAGTCCCTTTCACTGAATACACGCTGAAATTCCGTCTGCCCCTCGGCGCTGTATTTGGTAATGATATCATAGCGATCGGGGAATTTTTCGTCGCCATAGAAAAAATATTTAACAAAGAAACCGCCGTCAAGCGTCGGAACAACGTCCAGAACACCCATCCCGGTTTCAAAGGAGTCAAATTCCGTCGTTTTTCCGTTTTTCACAAAGGATACACGCGTCTTCATTTTTCCCGCGCTGTCACTCATAATCTGTCGTCCGTCCGGAAGGAACGGGGAAAGGAATTCTTTCTCATTGTCTGTGTAGGGACGATCCGTAATCAGTTTCCCCGAAAAAGAGACCTCGCAAAGCCTGTCGGGTCCGCCGATCGAGGGGGGATAAAACCAATTCCGGGCTGAATTTTCCGTTAAGTCAAATTCGCTGTCTGCCTGATAGTACCCCTCTTCAAGCTGTTTGTCCGTAGCCGCCACTTTTTCAAATTTGCAAACCCATTTTTCTTTGAATTTTTCGTCATAGCAGACCATGCCGGTGCCAAAATTGACAAGGAAGCCGACGTCCTCCACGTATTTGGCCTTACAAACATTGTATGTTCCCATATATTCCGCATCGGTGTTGAGTAAACCGTGTTTCGGAAGGATATACTCCAGCAGCTTCCCCTCCCTGTCCCACCGAGCCAAAACGATACGGGTTGCGGCGTTAACGTCTCCGCGCCACCACCGCGCCTCCGCGCGGTCGGATAACGTCTTCAACGAGTCGTTACAATCGAAGTTTCCGGCCGTATATAATTCTCCGTTCGGCATTTCAAAGACTAAATCAAAACACTCATAGCTGTGCGTGAGTGTCCTGCTCCACACAATCTCTCCCTCCGGCGAAATTTTGGTGAGCAAACCGTTTGACTCAAACACATAGTCATTTTTTTCAACTGGATTGCAGTCAATATCCGTAAGAAGAAGCAAAGAGTCGTCGGATAAGGGGTGGGCTACATAAATCCTCCAGACAATGAGATCTTCAAATTTTTTGTCCCAAAGAAGTTCGCCTTTTTTCTTGTACCGAAGGATCTGCAGCGCTTTGTTTTCAGGGGCGTCCTCGGATTCGTCCGGCAAATATTCCGCCACAACCTGAACGAAGTCTCCGTTGTCAAAGTTAATCAGCTCTCCACGCTCCGAAAGCTGAAATTCTTTGGACCATCTGGCGTTAATTTCGGAGACCGGAGAGTTCTCGAACGGCGTCACCACCATGGTTTCGGGCAGTGGCTCCTCCGTTTCCCCCGGGGTCGGCTTCTCTTTTTCCGGTTCATTGGAAAGCGTCGAAGAATCGTCACTCATCGCGCTTTCCGGCTTCGGTTTTTCCTCCGTATCCTTTCGGCAGCCCGCGGCCGCAAAGCCGATCAGCAGAACACAGAGAATGGCTAGGCTCTTTTTCAGTACGCTTTTGACAGAACTTTTCTTTTTCATGCTTCTTCCTCCTCGCTTCGTTCATTACTCCGTATCGTCCGCCTAAAGTCTAGTTTTATTATACACCGATTCTTCTCCTTTTCAATAGCTCTCCCTTCGAAAAATCTGCGCCCGCGAAGGATTGATTTTCGGCGGTTTTTATAGTATGCTTATCAGGGTGATTTTTGCTCCCCTTAGAGAAAATTTTTGGCACCGTCTGCGCCCTCCCGCGCCGATTTTCATTGCCATACACGAGAGGAAGTCTGTTTTGGAAAAGCTGTTATCTGTCCTGACCATCGTCCTGCCCGTATTGTTCGCCCTAGTGTTGGGCTGGTTCTCGCGGCGGAAGCGCCTGTTGAATGACCAGGCCGTGGAGGGAATAAAATCCCTCGTCATGAGTTTCATGCTGCCCGCCGTGCTGCTGCGGGCCTTTTATCAGACCGAGTTCTCCGGGAATCTGGTGCTGATCGCCGTCTGTCTGTTCCTCTGCTGTCTCGCCGGACTGGGGCTGGGAACCCTGCTGACCAGGGTCTATAAGGGCGGCGGGAAGCTGCTCCCCTTCCTGACCTGCGGCTTTGAGGCGGGGATGATGGGATACGGGCTGTACGCGATGCTCTTCCCCGCGGCGGAAACCCACAATTTCGCCATGGTGGATCTGGGACAGGTGCTGTTTGTCTTTACGGTATATTCCGCACTTTTGAACCGTCAGAAGGGTGTGACCGGGAAGCAGACCCTGCGCGCCATGGTCACCTCTCCGGTTTTCATCGCCATCGCCGTCGGCGTGGCGCTCTCGGCCAGCGGTCTGGGCGCGCTCCTGCAAAACAGCGCGGCGGGCGCCCCCGTGGACGCGGTATTGAGCTACATCGGCCTCCCCACCGGCGTACTGATGATTTTTGTGGTGGGCTACCAGCTGGTCTGGAGCAAGCACGGACTAAAGGCTGCCCTGTTGACTGTGGCGGTGCGTACCGCCCTCATGGCGGTGCTTTGCGCGGGAACCCTGCTCCTTTTGAAGCTTTTTCTCCCCGTGGAGCCGCCGCTCTTCTGGGCCGTCATTCTGATGTTTACCCTCCCGGCCCCCTTCGTCCTCCCCATTTTCTCAAACGACGAGGAACAAAAGGGCTATGTCGCCACCACACTCTCCATCGGGACACTCTTCTCAATCGCGCTTTTCGCGCTCATTTCGGTGCTCAAATAAGGGCGCGCTTCCCACAGCGCCGCCCAAGCTTCGGATAATTTTCCCTTGACAGCTCCAGACTATTGTGGTAGTGTACAGTTATACTACTTTAATAGTCTGGAGCCGTTTTTTATGGATACGATAAAATTATTCGACAGCGAGCTAAATCTCATGGAGATTCTCTGGCGGGAGGGCCCTCTCTCCGCGAAGCAGCTCAGTGTGTTCGCCGGACGGGAAATCGGCTGGAACAAAAACACGACCTACACGGTCGTTAAAAAACTCATTGATAAACGTGTCGTCGCGCGGGAGGAACCGGGATTTGTCTGTTCCCCGCTCCTCTCGCGGGACGCGGTGCAGCGGGACGAAACCGAGCGGCTGATCGACAGGCTTTGGGCCGGGTCAAAAACGGCTTTCTTTGCCGCCTTTGTGGACGAACATCTCTCGGAAGAGGAGCTTGACGAACTGAAATCCATGATTGAAACGCGGTGATTTTCATGCTTACCGATCTATTCTACTGGGTTCTGAACATCAGCATCCTCGGCGGCATCACCGGGCTTCTCGTCGCCCTGCTGCGGAGAATCCCGAGGCTTCCGCGCTTCGCGGCCTATCTGCTATGGGGCTTGCCTCTTCTTCGGTTTTGGCTTCCCTTCGGCGTCGCCAGCCACTTCAGCCTGCTGAGCCTGG
>JGI994J12354_10006041_pt1 | contig 10223 bp, 11 predicted proteins | sample IntmicLarv3ML3BL_FD_12354 | JGI IMG/M metagenome (IMG submission 12354)
ACTAAATATCATACTTTTTTTATTTTATTATATTTCCCAAGAGTTTCCAAAAGGATTCGTCCCTTGATATTATTTTCAACAGCACAGAAAATTTTCATTTTACAAAGTTATTTTCCGTTTGGAAAATAACTTTTCGTTTTTGGAAGTAATTTTCTAAAAAAATATGTGTGAATGAATCCACACACTCTTTGATATTTTATTCGGTGTAATCACACGCTACCTCCTACACCTCAACATCAACACCTTCTTTATTTTCCACATAATCTTTCGCCATATCCACGTGAGCTTGATGAACGTCACTTTTCAAATAAGGCGCAATGACCTCCATATTCTCAAACTCGCTGTAAAAGAAAAGATCATGGTCGGAATCCTCCGCCCAATTTTTTCTCACCTCTGCGTGTATCATGCCGGGTACTTTGTCGACCATATTTTTTACAGAACGGTCCAATTTTTCAATAACAGCATCCAAGCCTTCCTCGTGGGCTTTTTGGGTCAATGTATAAAGCGCAATATGACGTATCATTACGAAACCTCCTCGCCGGATAAAAGTATCCGGTCATTATCCAATTCCTTTTTCATAATCTCCCGATATCGTGTCAGAAGCTCTGATACCGAAAGGGCTTTTCGTTCTTCACCGCTAATATCCATAACGATTCGTCCGTTGTCCATCATAATGGTTCTTGTTCCGGTAGAAAGCGCAGATTGAATATTGTGCGTAATCATAAGTGTGGTAATTGCATTTTGTTCTGTGATTTCCGTCGTAAGCTCCATAACTCTTTGTGCCATAATCGGATCTAACGCGGCAGTATGCTCATCCAAAAGTAAAAGCTTTGGAGGTACCATCGTCGCAAGCAAAAGAGTCAAGGCCTGTCTTTGTCCGCCGGAAAGGAGACCGATTTTTGTTTTCATTCGATATTCCAAGCCCATATCAAGCTTCGAAAGAAGCTCCATAAAATACGCTCTATCTGAGTTTTTTAGAGCAAACGACAAAGGAAAACGATGGGTAGCCTTAGAATATACCAAGGCAAGATTCTCCTCTATCGACAAATTGGGTACGGTCCCTGTCTTTGGGTCTTGAAACAAACGACCAATATTTCTCGCTCGTATATGTTCCTTCTGATAGGTAATATCCTTTCCCGAGAGAACAATTTTTCCATCATCAATCAGAAAATTTCCTGAAATCGCGTTGAACAAAGAAGATTTTCCGGCACCATTTGACCCGATGACCGTGACAAATTCCCCTTCCTCCAAATGCAAAGAGATATCCCTAAAGGCAGTATGCTCATTAGGCGTACCCGGTTGAAACACCTTTTTCATATTGCTTAGCTTCAGCATTTTTAGTGTCTCCTTTTCAATTTGCTATTCTGATAGATTTCTCTTATTTTCGGAGCAGAAAGCGTGACCGCGACAATGATGGCAGAGACAAAACGAAGCATATACGCCGGGAAAAAATTGGCGTACAATGCCAGGGCAATTAAAAAGCGATATATCACTGCCCCCACAGCCGCCGCCATAAGTCCTATTAGAATGGAAGGCTTTCGGAGGATTACTTCTCCGATTATCACAGATGCCAAACCAACCACAATGATACCCGCGCCGGAATTGATATCCGCATACCCCTGATATTGTGCCAAGACGCCGCCGGAAAGACCGACAAGACCATTGGCAATGGAAACAGAAAGAATTTTCGTTGTATCCGCATTGATAGAGGAAGCGCGCACCATAGCAGCATTGCTTCCGGTTGCTCTCACCTGAAGTCCAAGCCCTGTTTTGAAAAACCACACAAGAATAAGAAGACACAAAAGACACAAAAGAAGGATAATACAGAGCTTTACAATGTCTTTATTGATATCAGGAAGCCACTTTTGCACCTGTGAAAATACAGTATTGGTTTGCAAAAGGGATACATTGGGACTTCCCTTCATAACAAGAAGATTGATACTGTAAAGTCCAATCATGGTGAGTATTCCTGATAGTAAGGGAAGAATCCCGGCTTTTGTCTGAAGAAAACCGGTGATTGCCCCGGCTGCCGCGCCGCATAAAAAACCCAAAAACAAGCCTAATAAAGGCATACCCTGGATGGTCAGCATAGCAGACACAGAAAGCCCTAAGGTAAAGCTTCCGTCAACGGTCAAATCAGGCATATTCATCACACGAAATGTGATGAATATGCCCAACGCCAATACAGAATAAATAAGTCCCAGTTGCAATGTTCCCAAGATATTCATAACTACTTAATCCTCAAGTAAAACAGCATTTTCATATTCAGCAGGTATCTCTACCCCGATGATATCCGCTGTCGTCTTATTGATGACGACAATAAAATTGTCCAATGCGACCGCCGGAATATCTGCAATTGGCGTGCCGCTCAAATATTGATTCGCAAGATCTGCCGAAGCCGCGCCAACTTCGGTATCATCGGTACTCACCGTCGCGAAAGCACCGCTTTGTACCATAACAGGAGAGCTTCCGTAGACCGGAATACTTGCATCTCTTGCAATTTCAGCAACCAACGGCATCGCACTTTGCACCATAGAGTCAATAGGAACATAGATTGCGTCTACCTTGGAAGCAAGTGCTTGCGCTGCCTGCTGTACTTCCGAAGAATTGGTAACCACCGCTTCTTCATAGGTATATCCATTCTCATCCAAATATGCTTTAGCATTGGCGACAGTAGATACCGCATTGGCTTCTCCCGTATTATACAATATACCATAATGCGTGACTTCCGGTGTCAATACCTTTGCCATGGAGAAAATCTCATCAACAGGAACCAAATTAGAAGAGCCTGTGGCATTATGGTCAGGTTCGGAAAGAGAACTCATGATGCCCGCGCCGACAGGATTCGATACAGAGATGAAAATCAATGGAATATCACTACCTTGATTGACAAATGCCTGTGCCGCCGGGGTCGCTATGGTTACTACAATATCATTATCCGACTGCGCCATTTCCTGGCAAATGGTATTCAATGTACCCATATCTCCCTGAGCATTTTTGTAACTTATTTCAAGCATTTCATCTGTATAGCCCAATTCCTTCAGCCGATCGATAAATCCTTCTCTCATTTGTGTAAACGCGCCATTTTCCGCCAATTGGATAATGGCTATTTTATAGGTCTTTCCATCCGTATCCTTAGTAGCGGTGGTGTTCACAGAAGTTTGATCCTTTTCTGATGTCTGTGGAGTATCAGAGGTGTTGCATCCAGCAAAAATGAATGCCGCAAGAAGTATAATAATCATTGTGTATAAACCGGTTGTCTTTTTCATAAATAAGTCCTCCCTTTTTTGTCCTTTATTATTGAATACCCTCAATGGTTGGAATCCCCTTGAAGCCAATTTCCAATTCCTCATCCGTGGGGATAGAATCCTCAAGCGTTCCCGCATTAGCACTCATATACGCGCTCATATCAAAGTAACCGGTTCCTGTAAGACCGAATACAATGGTTTTTTCTTCCCCACTCTCCTTGCACTTATTGGCTTCATCAATGGCGGCTCTGATTGCGTGTGCCGATTCCGGCGCAGGCAAAAGACCTTCTACCTTTGCAAAAAGCTTCGCTGCCTCAAAAACACCAACCTGACCTACCGCGCGCGCCTCATCAATAAATCCATCATGGTAAAGCTGTGACAGGATAGGGCTCATGCCGTGGTATCTTAGTCCGCCCGCGTGATTGGAGGAAGGCATAAAGGAAGCCCCAAGCGTATACATTTTCGCAAGCGGTGTGACATTTCCCGTATCACAAAAATCATACGCGAAACGTCCTCTGGTCAAGGAAGGACACGAAGCCGGCTCCACCGCGATAAAATACGGTGATTTCTTCCCTTCAAGTCTGTCCTTCATAAAGGGTGCCATAAGACCTCCGAGATTTGACCCACCTCCGGCACATCCAATCACAATATCCGGATACAAACCATATTTTTCCATCGCAAGCTTTGTCTCCAAACCGATAATGGATTGATGCAAGACAACTTGATTCAAGACGCTTCCGAGAACATATTTGTATCCGTCAGATGTNACAGCGACCTCGACCGCTTCAGAAATAGCACAGCCAAGACTTCCCGACGTATTGGGGTTTTCCTCCAGAATTTTTCTTCCTATNGCNGTTGTATTTGACGGTGACGGCGTAACCGATGCNCCGTAGGTCTCCATAACTGCCTTTCTATANGGCTTTTGCTCGGCAGAAACCTTCACCATAAACACCTTGCAGTCTAATCCAAAATAGCCACACGCCATAGAAAGCGCTGTNCCCCACTGTCCTGCTCCGGTTTCTGTAGTGACNCCCTTTAGTCCTTGTTTTTTCGCGTAATAGGCTTGTGCAATCGCGGAATTCAGCTTATGACTTCCGGATGTATTTCCGCCTTCATACTTATAGTAAATCTTCGCCGGTGTGCCCAATGCTTTTTCCAAAAAATATGCACGAATCAAAGGGGATGGACGATACATCTTATAGAAGCTTCTGATTTCTTCCGGAATTTCTATGAAGCGATCCTTGTCATTTAATTCCTGACCTGCCAGCTCATCACAGAAAACCGGTGCTAAATCCTCCTTTGTCACAGGCTTCATAGTGGCAGGATTCAAAATGGGACGATGGTCATTTTTCATGTCCGCGCGAACGTTATACCATGCGTTCGGCATCTCCGATTCAGATAAAAAGATTTTGTACGGGATTTTTTCGTTTTTCATTTTTTTCCTTCCTTTCCTTGAGACATAGGTAAAATAAAAAAAGCCCATGCCTCTGCATTTATCATATGCAGGGACAAAAGCTTGAAACTTCTGCGGTACCACCCGGCTTGACGCTATACTGCGCCCACTCAACGCACACTATCATGTGCTGACCTTTCGTAACGAAGTGTCATCTCCGTCTCACCTACTCACGTATGCTTTCGGTTCGCCCTCCCAAGCCCATTCACCAAAACCTCCGTATGACGATTCCACCATCCGCCACTCTCTAAAACGGTTCAGCCTTGACTACTCACTCTCAGTCAATGGTTTGCATTGATAATATAAGTTGCTATTTATTTTGTCAAGAGATTTTTACTCATTACTTTTACATTTTTTCAAAATCCGAAAGAATGCGAGAAATCCATGCTTCTTGTTCTTCATTCGGGGGCAGTAAAGGCGCTGCGCTATGCTCCTTTATAGAAATACCCTTCATCATCATTGCCTTTTTAACCACCGGAACAAAGGGCGTACCCACATCATACAGCTCACACAGCTTATCCGCCTTCCTTTGCATATAGGCTGCTTTCTCCATATTTCCTTCATTGACAGCCGCTGCCCATCCGGAAAAAAACACCGGATAAATATTAGAAAGACCACCGATACATCCCGCACCACCGCTTGCCATATTATGGAAAAAATGATCGTCAAATCCGGACAAAACCTTGAAATCGGGAAACTCCGCAGACACAGTCTGAATGATTTTTCTCGTATGAGCGGTTTCCATAACGGTATCCTTGTAACCTACAATATTTTTGTATTTCCGCAAAAGACTACGCACAATCTTTGGAGACAAATCATGTGTGGTTCTCGCGGGAAAATTATAAAGATACACGTCTCCCTTAATATGGGGAATCGTCTGGTCATAGAAGTTTTCCAAAGCCGTGTCTGAAAGCGCAAAATAATAAGGACTGATAATCATTACCGCGTCCGCACCAAACGCCAAAGCGTCATTAGAAAGCAAAACGGTATCCTGAGGGCGCATACTTCCGGTTCCGATAATGACCTCTGCTCTCCCTCTCGCCTCCTTCACTGCCAAATGGGAAAGCTCTCTTTTTTGCTCCACAGTCAGCGAAAAGAATTCACCGGTACTGCCCATAACCACAAGCGCGTCCATTTTGCCCTCAATCAAATGCTCAAAAACAGCACAATTTGCCGCTTTATCCAAGTCTCCGTCTGCGGTAAACGCGGTAACGGTCGGTGTCATAAATAACGCTTTTTTCATAAATGCCTCCATCCCATTTTGTATATACACTTTTATTAAAACAGCCGCCACAGGAAGAAAATGCAATCCCAAGGACAAGCGTTTTTTCATCTATTTTACCTCATAGAAAAGCTTTTGTATGAGCTATTCTCTGATATTTTTCATTTTTCCATTATTTTCTAAAAAATTCTTGACCTCTTCGATTGTAGGAATAGATACAGACGCCCCCTGTCTGGAGACGGCAATGGAAGACGCTGCCGATGCTAACCGCAAGGCTTCGTCAACAGATTTCCCACCGGCAACAGAGGCTAAATAAAATCCTGTAAAAGTATCTCCCGCAGCGGTTGTATCCATTACCGGAACCTGATATATCCCATGCTCATATTCTTTTCCATCCGCATCTACGGAAAGAACCCCCTTCCCGCCCAGCGTCAGAATAATGGAAGCAAGCGGATACCGTCGTTTCAATGAAAAAAGCTGTTTTTGAGGACTTGCTTCTCCACAGATTGCGGCAGCTTCCACTTCATTCAAAATAAATATATCCACCAGATCAAGCGGCATTTCCAGAAGCTCCGGTGTGATAGGTGACGGATTAAAGGCTATGATCATTTCCTTTCTTTTTGCTGTTCGCAAAATCGTTTCGACCTTATTGATTTCGTTTTGTATGAGGAGTAAATCCCCCTTTTCGAAAAAGGAAAAAGCATTTTCGATTTCATCAGTTTGTTGACTATGATTGGCGCCGCTATGAAGCAAAATACAATTTTGGCCACTACTATCGACTTGAATAATAGCGTGACCTGTCACGTCCATCGAACGTTTTTGAATAAAAGAAGTATCGACACCGTTTTTTCCCAAAAGAGAAATCAACGCGTCACCATCATGACCGACAGCACCCGCATGGTAGACCAAAGCACCTGCCAAGGAAAGAGCGACACTTTGATTCAAGCCTTTTCCGCCGGGAAAAATATGACGGCTTTCCGATAATACCGTCTCCCCCGCCCCCACCAAATGAGAGAGCTGATATACCATATCAAAATTAAGAGAGCCATAATTCAAAATCTTCATACTATCACCTGTTTTTTATTTTTTCATATACAGTATACTTCTTTTTCTTATCAAAAAGGAAAAGAAGAAAGAGTATAAAGCCACCCGTCCACTTTCTCAAAATCAGATTTTTACAGATTGACAGCCCAAAAACTTATGATAGAATTATATAGAAATCGGGGTGTAGCTCAGTTGGCTAGAGTGCTTGCTTGGGGTGCAAGAGGTCGCCAGTTCAAGTCCGGTCACTCCGACCATACCGAGTAGTGATACAGCATTTGAGATGCTATTCGCCACTCGGTTTTCTATTTTTCAGGTCATACAGCTTTCATGTCAAAATGTTGTTTCTTCAATTTGTACTTTTGATAGATTTTATAATAAGTGAATGTTTCGGGCTCAAAAAGAACTCTGGGTATTGCGAACGTCAGATATAATAATCGGAATCAAAATAATTCGGTCGTTTTTATCATCCCATATCATTTTTGCAAGCAAGTCTAATTCCGTAGCTCCGGTATTCTCTATGGGCGTACCTCTGTATCGGGGTTCGTATCCCTTTTTTCTTTCTGCCTTTTTTTGCTCCATTTTTCTTTTCCCATCATTTGTCATCAAGAGATAATAAAAAAGAATTTCAATTTTTTTGAAACAATATCTATATGTACTGACAAATACGGATGGCCGCCAAGTAGATTTGTCAAAACACAATTTCACATCAGACAACTTTCCGGAGATAAATTCAAACGGTTTTTCCCCGATAAAGCTTTCTGCAGCACTCCACCATGAACAGCACAGCAGATTTTCCGAAGACAAAAGAGCTTCGATTTTTTGCTTTGAACGAACACAATTTTCCTTGTCATCAAAAAACAAGGTAGAAAATAAGTCATCACCTTCGTTAATTTTGGAAAGCATTGATTTTATATATTCTTCCGAAATGCAGTAGTAAAAGGGGTTGCTTTTTTTCGCTTTGTGCTTTTCAAGTGCGTTTAAAACCTTGCTAAACACGAGTTGGTTTGGCTGATATTTGCAATTAGTAAAAACAGAAAGACCGGATTTGTAAAAATGCTCACATATTGCCGCCGCACAAGCAGCGCTTCGGCTTTGCCCGTATTCGCACTGACAAATGATATTCAACCCATCCGAATGTGCATTGTATATAAATTTTGCCAGCTCGTCAGCTTCTGGCAAATAGGTTTCATAGGCAAGATTGTATATGCTAAGAGTTTCAAAATCAACATCCTGAAGCTCTATTTCGAGCACACGATTGGTTTTAGCTGAATAATCCACAGGCGTATAGCTATTGTCCTTATGATTACTCACATGGTCATAAAAACTGATGATTGCAACATCATCAGGAAAATCACCAAGCAGCAAGCTTTCTATTGCCTCTCTTGAATATATTTCTACATCCACTAATTGTCCTCGTCGTTATTACTATCTTCTTGGATTTCGTAAAATGCGTCTAAAATTTTTCTGTAGCAAGTCATGTTGGGACAAAAAAGAGTGTTGTTAAAAATTGGCGTATCGTTATTATGCAGAAATTTCATAATAGCGGCAGCAACTCCGGAAGATCTGCTTATACCGGCTTCACAATGTACAATCAGTAAATCTGCTTTGTCCTTAATGCTGTTTACAAACGAAGCAATCCTCACTGCATCCTTGTCCGTTATACAATTGCTTCCGCCTGATTCAACATCATCAAAGTGTAGTTTACATTGAAACAAAATTCCGTTTTGAGGGTTGTTATCAAGATGCGGAAAAGTCTTGTCGCAATCAGAGATTGAAATCACGGCAATTTTTTCATTGTGAGAGTATTTGGAAAACATTTTGGCTTTTTGTCTGCTCATTACTTCAATTTTCAAATTATATCCCTCCTATATCGACATAGTCTTTGTTGCACTTAGCGCAGCTATAATGTTCGTCATTACCAAAAATGACATTAGTTTCGCTCAAATTGAACGATTTACAAATCAAATCGCGATGCTTGTGGTCGTCAAGGCATTTGTCCAGCCAAATAAAAAATGTATTGTCCAAGGCATTATAAATAACCCGACCTCGTGGGTAATAATCAAAATCATGTTTTTGATATTCGGGAGCGAAAAAGCGCACTATATCCCAATATTCATAGTGACTGTATTGAACATCTTTAAATCCTAATTGATCGGCTTTGACGCTGTCTGCTTTTTCTGATTTTTGATAAATATTATCACCCGCGATAAAAAAGATTCCGATATTCGGCTCGTAGTCAGTCATAATGAATTCCCCTCTTATCCTCTGATTTTTATTCTTTATCCTTTAAATCCTTGCGCAGAATTATTTCATGTATTTTTCCGTTGTTCCAGAACAAATCTACGCTATAGTCGTTCAATGCATATGCGCCCAAGCTGTCTGCCGGAGAATTTATTATCAACCGTTCCAAATTTTTAAAGTACCTTAAATCATCTAACGATTTCGGAGAATTCAATTCCAATTCTGTTATACCACCAAAATCTATCGCTTGCGGGTCTGCGTTTGTTGATAAGACAGCATTCTTTACAGCTTTATCGCTTAACTGCATAATTGGCGGGAGTTGCATATCAATATCAATGTACCGAAAATGCCTACTCTCGCATATTTCCACGTCACCTATCACATCCCCCTCCATATTGAAACACATCCATGAACATTCACTCCATACGCTTTCGTCGAGACAATATTTTTCAACACAAACCATTTCTACATCTTCTTCATTACCAAATGCCAATTTTTCAAAATCTGCTCTCGCCCTTTCAAGTGTTGAATAAATACAGTTCTCACTCCAAAAATCAGTGAATCCCCACTTAAATCCCTCATCTCTTAAAATCCTTGGATAATAAAAATAATTTTCTTTTGGCATCATGAAATCTTTTATCTCCTTATTTTGATTAGTCATAATACTTTGCAAAAATTCATGCAAGCTTGGCTTTTCTTCGAAGTCATGTATGGGTATGGCAGGCACAGGCATATCCGGATATTCATGGATGATTTGCAAATACGCCCGATGTTTTTGAGCAACTGTTTTTTTACTTCGATAAACCAATGCTGCCATCTCAACGGGAGTGAAAGTCCTCCCGGTCGCGATGCAGTGCAGTGCTATATCTTGGGATTCAAAATATTCATAAATATCCATACGAAAAAATCTCCTTGTTTTTAAATATTGTAAGAAATAGTCCCCGTTCCCGCCCTCAAAAGAATCAATCCCAGTGTTGGTTATAAATAATAATTACCCTCCACGCTTTTGCGTAGG
>JGI994J12354_10006042_pt1 | contig 10222 bp, 9 predicted proteins | sample IntmicLarv3ML3BL_FD_12354 | JGI IMG/M metagenome (IMG submission 12354)
CGCCGCCATCGGCGCGGGGTTAGCGTTGTTGGCTGGGCTGAAAAAGTTCCCGCAGTATCGGCGGTGAGACGCCGCGCGATTGACAAAAAAGCCTCCATGACAGGAGGCTTTTTTGTTAATGGGGAAAATCGCGGATATTATGTGACCACCCTGTGCGGGCGATCAGTGATCGCCCGCACAGGGTTAGTCACAGAGCATAGGCCCATCAGGTGTCGGGGTGGTGGCCTTACACTCGATACCGCCAGCCCTTCTCCTCATGCCCACACAGCGTCACAGCAAACCGCCCATCGGCCTCCAGTTCCTCCGCGCAAGCCCACGGCACGGGGTGCAATTGCCCCAGATCCAGCACCTCGGCCTTTAAGTACAGCGTCTTGCCCTCGCATCCCGTAGGCAACATAAAGGCCGCCTGTTGCAACCGCCCCGGTTCTGGAGCTCCGGCGTCCAGAGTGCCGCCTGCCAGAATATTGCCCGCCTGATCCTGCACGGTCACGCGCAGGCGGCCGGGCACGCCGGCTACGCCATCGTTGGCGAAGGCAACGACCAGTTCGTCGGTCTCGTAGCGTTTGCGCTGCCACACCCACGCCGGGCGCACGCGGTAGCCAATGCGCGCCGACATTTCATTGATGGCGTCGGGGTATTGCTCGTAGTATTTGGCGATGTTGTTGCCTTCAGTCCACAGGCTCCAGTAACTGGCCCCGGCATCCAGCGCCAGGCGCATGTTGCGATCCATGCGCGGGCCTTGGGCGTCGGCGGCCAGGTAGGGTTCGTCTAAGCGATAAGCCCGTTTGGCGCCGTCCTCCAGGATCAGGGCGCAGGGGGTGGGGCGGTTGCGCATCATGCCCACTTGCTGGGGTTCCTCGGTGTAGATCGAGTCACTGCGCAGCCACGTCCCGGCGTCCAGGCAGGCGCGGTGCAGGCGGTCGTTGCCCACCTCGTTGATGTCGGGTTGGGTGTTCACGGCAATGCGGGTCTTTTTCCACGCCGCCAGTTGCAGCTCGGTCATGTCGCAGAAGGTGCGCTCGGCGGTGTAAAAGTCGTCGAAGGGCTTGGGGTGAGCCCCCGTATGTCCCTCGCCCCAAAACCCGTACATCATCAAATCCATAAAGTCCAGCCGCGGGTGGCCGTCCAGCCGCTCGGCGAGCAGTTGATTCAGCTCGGCAAAGGCCGCGCGGAAGGCGGGGTGATCGTAACGGGGCTCGCGGTAGACGCCGCGCTTGCTCTGACCAATCTCGACAAAGGGGATCTTGTCCTGCAAAAAGTCGGGCATGGCCAGCTGCTCGGGTTGGAAGTTGGGGCTGGATAATTGGACGCGGAAGCCGACGCGCAGGTTGTACTGCTCCGCCGCCGCCAGCGTCAGATCCCAGATGGGGTCAAAGTCCAACCGCCCCGCCCGCGACTGCACTTGCCGCCAGTCACAGCGGATGTACAGGCAATCGCAAAAGGGCAGCTCGCACAGGGCGCGCACGTGTTCTTCCAGAGATTGTTCCCCGGCGCGGGCGGGCAGGGAAGGGCCGTTTTCCTCCCAGGTATAGCCCGCAAAACCCATGCCGTAGCACCCGCGCAAATGGCGGCGGCTGGCCGTGGTCGTGGCGATGGTGCGCCAGCCGCGATCCTGCTCGATGGTGAAGTTGCCCTGGGGCAAGCCAAGTGTAAATTCCATGTTTTTCCTCCGAATGTTTATCGCATCAAATTCCATTGCGCCGCTTGGGCGCGCAGTGTGGGGGCCAGGTGTCCATGCCCGATGTCATCCAACAGCAACAGCAGGGCCCCCAGCACGGGTTCGTAATCTGCCGTTTGGCAGTCAAAACCGCGCAATTCCGCGCGGATGGCGGCTTCCATGATTGCGCCGTCGCCTTTGAGCGCACCGCCCGACAGCACCACGGGGCAGGCATTCACGCCTAGCTTTTGCGCGGCGGCGGTGATATAGCCGGCCAAACGGCGGCCCATGCCGGTCAGCAAGTCCCGCGCCACCCCATCGCCCCCGGCAGCGCAGGCGGCAACGGCGGGGTAGAGGTCTTTGGGGTGTTGCATGATGCCGCGGTTGGTCATTTCGATGAAGAGTTCCACCAGAACGCTGTGACCAAAGTGCGACAAAAACACCTCGCCCAACGTCGTTGCCGGGCCCGTGCCGTTGTGGGCGCGCACGACGCATTGCCAGGCCTCGAGCACCAGGGCGTGGGCTCCTTGGTCGCGGCTTTCGATGAAATAGCCATACTCGATCTCGCGCCCATCGGCCGCCTGCAAGGCGGCATTGACACCCGAGCCCACGCAGATGATGCCGCACTCGGCGGCGTCGGTGGCGGCGCGGCGGGCGCCGATGCAATCGTTGCGCACGATGACTTTTTCGCATCCACTCGCCCGGCGCACCATGTCGCTCAGGCGATCATAATCCTCGGGCCAGTCGACGCCGTTGAGGCAGCCGCACACCGCCGTCACCTCGCCATCGACGCCCTCAAGGGCGTTGGCCAGGGCGCGCGCCAGCCATTGCTCCTGGCAGTCGATATAGCGTTCGCCCTCGCGCCGCAAGCCGCGATCGGAACCCCGAGCGACGATGTGCCCGTCACCCTTGCACACCAGCACGTCGGTTTTGGTAAAACCTTGGTCAATGCCGACAAAGAGCTGGCTCATGCAAAGAACCTCGGCAGGTAGGCGCGGTGGGCGTCGAGCAGCTTGTCCAGCAGCTCACCAGCGACGTCCCAGTCGCCGCACAGCGGGTGAGCCGTCAGCGCCATGCGGGCGGCGGTGCGGTCGCCCGTCACCGCCGCTTGCACGGTCATGGTTTCGTAGGCTTTGACCGCCGCGATCAGGCCCGTGACGGCGCGGGGCGGCGGGGTGATGGGCAGGGGGTGGAAGCCCTTGGCGTCGACGCGGCAAAGCGTCTCAACGGAAGCGTCGTCGGGCAAAAAGTCCACTGTGCCGCGGTTGGGCAGATTGGCCGACAGGTGGATGGGGCAGTTCCGGCTGATGGCTTTGATGGCCCCGATGGCGACCTCGGCGTACCCGCCGCCCCCGCGCTTTTCCAGCGAGGCGGGCTTGGCGTGGCAATCGGGATCGGCGAAGTCGGCAAAGATGTCCTTTTCCAGCGCCATGACCTGCCGCGCGCGGGTGACGGGGGCCTCGCGCAGTTCGCGCACTCGCCGTGAGGCGTGGTAGTAATACTGCAAATAGCCCGAGGGGATCGCGGCGATATGGCGCATGATAGCGGAATCTTCGGGCTCGCGGGCCGCGCAGATAGCCTCCCACACCTCGGGGCTGATCGGCTGGCCGTCGATGTGCAGGTTATAGGAAAAGGAAAGGTGGTTGAGCCCCACCAAGTCAAAGGTCACGGCCTCGCGCGGGCAACCCGCCGCCTCGGCGACGATGCCCGGCGCGATCATGCCGCCGCTGCACAGCCCCGCCATCTTGATGTCGGCGTGGCGGTGCACGGCCTCGGCCAGGATGCCCGTGGGGTTGGTGTAGTTGATCATCCAGGCCTCGGGGCAAAACTCGCGCATGGCCTCGGCGAGATCCAGCATTTGCGGGATGGTGCGCAGGGCCTTGGCAAAGCCGCCCGCGCCCGTGGTCTCCTGGCCAATCAAGCCCATGGACAACGGAATATCCTCGTCCAATGCCCGCGCGGCGTTGCCGCCGACGCGAATTTGCGTGATGACAAAGTCCGCCCCGCGCAGGGCTTGCCCCTGGTTGCCCGTCGCCGTGATGGCAAAGGGAAGGCCCAGGTGCCCGGCGTACCGCAGGCAAAAGCCCGCCACGGCGTCCAGCCGCCCGGTGTCGATGTCATACAGGCACAGCTCACGCAATCCCAGTTTGGGTTCCCGGCCCAGGTACTCCAGCAACTCCGGAGTATAAGACGATCCCGCGCCGATTACCGTCAATTTCACGCTGTTTGTATCCTCCCTACACATATTTTCATTGCACAGATTATAACATAAGTGATATAATGAATGCCAAGCAAATGTTGCAAGAGGTGATGTATGTTCAAAAAACTCCTGTGGATCATCGGGCTGGCGGTCGTTGTGGCTGCGGTTGTCGTGTGGTTTGCTTTCCCCGGCTTCTTCAACCGCAGCATCAAGGGCTCGGGCGCCCCCCTGCCCCATACCACGGCGGTTTCGGCACAAGGGTATACCCTGGTCATCCGTGATATTCAGCTGACCGGCGCGGCGATGGCTTTCCCCAGCGTCGTGGTCAATGATGCCCAGGAGCCCGGCATTGTCATCACCACCGAGCAGAATTTGTATGATGAGCTGACTGTCACCGTCGACGAGTCGGCCAAGACAGTTACCATCGCAGGTAACGCTCGAGCCAAACTCAGCACGGCCAACTTCAAGATCCAGATTGGCCGCAATGTCACGACGGTGCAGCTGGATTCCCCTTTGCAATACCTGATTGACCTGACCCAAACGCCCGACTTTTCGCTCGAGGTCAAGGGCTTGGCCGCGGGCAGCGTTAACATGGTCAACGGCAACAGCTTTTCGATGAGTCAAACTGGCGGCGGCAAGGCGACGCTGACGGGCGATTGCGCCAAGGCGACTTTTACCGTCAAAGGCCTGGCCGACACCAACGCCGAAAACTTTGTCACCGAGGTCACCAATATTGACGTCACGGGCGGCAGCACCAACCGCGTGCACGCCACCCGCGAGTTGCACGCCACCGTCAATGGCGCGGGCACGGTGACGTATCACGGCAACCCGCCCAACGTCGTGCCCGTCATCAAGGGCGTGGGTAAGATTTCTCCCGCCAACTAAAGATAAGGATGTATACCCGATGAATTACCCCAAACAACCCAACTTCCGTACCCTGATCGACCACTTGGCCGAGTATGCCCGCCTGCAAACCGAGCAGGGCGGTGATGCGGGCGCCATCCAGGCCGCGTTGGACAAGGCCGAGCGTGACCTGCAAGCCGCCATCACCGCGATGCGCGCCTTGCCCGTTGACGCCGCCCTGGCCGCCGCCGAGCCCGATGACCTGGCCGCCATCCGCGCCCTGCGCCCCGACGGCCCGCGGGCCATATGGAAGGGCTTGGAGGATTCCTTCGCCGACAAACTCGCTGGGGCCTTCCTGGCCCGTTGCGCCGGGTGCACGCTAGGGGCCATCGTCGAGTTCTGGGAAGTTGATGCCATGGAAAAGTGGGCCGCCCACATCGGCGACACCTTCCCGCCCGTGGACTACTGGACCCGCATCAAGGATGAGATCGCCCCCCGTTACGGCAAGACCCCCTGTATCGGCTATACCCGCGGCGGTATCGAGGGCGTGCCCGTCGACGACGACATCACCTATACCCAGCTGGGCCTGCTGATTGCCGAGGATCATGGTCTGGATTTTACCGTTGCCGATGTCGGCAAGGCTTGGCTGAAATACCTGCCCTATGCCTGCACCGCCGAGGACATCGCCCTGCAAAACCTCAAGGCGGGTGTGCCTGCCGAGCTGGCGGGCATCACAAACAACCCCTATGTCCAATGGATCGGGGCCGACATCCGCGCCGATCCATTCGGCTACATGGCCCCCGGACTGCCCGAGCGCGCCGCGGGCATGGCCTATTATGACGCCAACATCTCCCACCGCCGCAACGGCACCTACGGCGAGATGTTGTTTGCCGCCGCTATCGCCGCCGCCTTTGCCGTCGACGATCCGCTGGAGGCCATCCGCATCGGCCTGACCGAGATCCCCGCCGACTGCCTGCTGGCCCGCGACGTGCGCTGGGCGCTGGACATCGCCCCCACCATCCCCGACTACCGCGCCGCCCGCGACGCCGTGGACAAGCGTTTTGAGGGTATGCACGGCGTACACACCAACCTCAACGCTTGCTTGACCGTCTTTGGCCTGGCCATCGGCGGCTTGGATGTCACCCGCGTCATCGCCGAGACGGTGGCAATGGGCCAAGACAACGACTGCACCGCCGCGACCGCCGGGTCCATCGTCGGCGCAATCGTCGGTAAAAAGGGCGTGCCCGAGCATTGGTATAAGCCCTTTGGCGATGTTTGTCATACTTATTTGATTGGGATTGACCAGTTCTCCATTTTCGACCTGTTGGCGCGGTTTGCGGCGCAGGCGGGGAAGGCATTTTAACTTTGGGGAAAATAAATAATTTCGTTGATAAGCACGTTGTTTTGTCGGTGATTTTATTCAGCCTGCTATTTGTTGCGGCGATCACGGTCTGTGGCATTTTGTTTGTGGTTGAGATGCCGCAGACAATCGGATTGACGCTGTTTACAGCGTGCCAATTGGTGTTGTCATGCATCGCCATTTGGGTCATGCGAAAGCTGCGCGTTTTTGACCGCGATGATTTTAAGCTTGCGAAAGTAGGGAAGGGATTGCTGCTTGGCTGGCAAGCGATTGTCTTTGCCGTGGCGATTTTTTTCTGCGGTTTATCCAACTCCCCGAGGGCAGTTTGGTTTCGCCACGTCCGCTGACGTTGCTGATTGTCGTTCTGCACCCATTGATCGGCACGGCGGTGCTGGAGGAAGTGCTGGTTCGGGGGCTGTTGTTGAAATTGCTGCTGACAAAGATGGGCGGAACCCAAAAGGGCATCGTCAACGCCTGCCTGATTGCCTCCTTGATTTTTGGCCTCGCGCACATCGTCAATCTCACCCATATGGGCGTCGCCTCTGTCATTCCACAAATCATGTACGCAACGGCAATTGGATTGTTTTTTGCCGCCCTTTATCTGCGGACGAAAAGGCTGTGGGTGCCGATCCTGTTGCATGGTTTGTTCAACCTGGCCACCCAAATTTTCGACGCAATCACCCTGCCATCGGCAATTCAATCGCAATCCGACACAAATTTGATCGGCGCAATCATCGGGGCGTGTGTTGTTGCGTTTCCTTTTTTGTTGGCGGGGGGGATTCTGCTGCGGAAGGTGGAGCCCGACGGTTACTGACGGACGACCACATAGGGTCGCTCCTGCGTACCATTGTTCAATCTTAAGACACACGTCTTTGCGGGCTCCGACCCGCAATCTCAAATTTATTAAGCCCCTGCGAATAAACCCAACTCACGGTGGTCACACTACCAACATGAGTTGGGTTTTATTGGGTTTTGGTTTTCTTTGCCTGCTGCTGGTCACGCCCTTGCGCTTGCGGGGGGTGGTTCGAGTAGTTGGGTTGGCTGCGCGGGGGTGGTTGCAGGTTTGCGTGGGGCCCGTGCGCGTTAAGGTGCCCTTTGCCGTCCGCGTGGGCCGGGGGTTGCGGTGGCAAGCGCGGGTGGGACGGCGATACTTTTCGGGACCGCTGTTTCCGCGTCGCGCGAGAACACCTCGAAAAAAGCGGCTGCCCCCTGTATACGCTTGGCTGGTTCGGGAAAGAGTAAGCGGGGGCCTTTGCATCGGTTGGGGCGACGCCGCCCACACCGGATTGTTATGTGGTATTACAAACGCCACACTGGCCCCCTTTGGTTTGTTCGTCAAACCCAATTACGAGGGTTGGAGTTTTAGCGCCGACACCCAATTTTCCGTCGCGACCATGCCCCTGCACATCCTGCGTGCCATGATCACTACGGCCACAAGGAGGAAGAAATGAGCCATCCCATCGAAGGCATTCTGCACAACACCATGTCGCAATTGCGCGACATCATCGACGTCAACACCATCATCGGCGCACCCATCAACACGCCCGATGGCACCGTCATCATGCCCGTGTGCAAGGTGTCGTTTGGCTTGGCGGCGGGCGGCGGCGAGCTCAAACCCGCCGGCGACAAGCTGCCCTTTGCAGGCGGTACCGGTGCGGGTGTCACCATCCAGCCTGTGGCCTTTTTGGTGGCGGGCAGCGACTCGGTGCGGATCATGCCCACCACCGCGGGCGGCCCCTACGATCGCCTGGTCGAGGTCATCCCTCATGCCCTGTCCGAGTTGCGTGCCTTCCTCGAGGAACGCCGCCTCAACAAAGAAAAAGAGGAGTTCGCCCTCGACCTGGACGACCTCCCCCCGCCGTTGTTTGGTTGATTGTTAGCCGCGGTTCTTCGCGTACAACAGGTTCAGCCCCACCAGCGTCAACTCGGGGTTGATGATTTCGATGGCCTTGCTCTCGGCGGCGATGAGGTTGGCCAAGCCGCCTGTGGCTACGACCTTGGCGTCGGGCTCGCCCATCTCGCGGCGGATGCGGCGGATGATGTATTCCACCTGGCCGATGTAGCCGTAAATAATGCCCGCCTGCAGGCCCGTGACCGTCGATTTGCCGATGATGGACTCGGGCTTGTTCAATTCCACCTTCATCAGCTTGGCCGTGCGGTCGACCAGGGCTTCGCTGGCAACCTTGATGCCCGGGGCAATACAACCACCCAGCAGCGTACCGTCGCGGGCAATCGCGCCAAAGGTGGTCGCCGTGCCAAAGTCGATGACGATCAGCGGCCCACCGTACAGCGACAACGCCCCCACCGCCGAAGCCAAACGATCAGCGCCCAGCTCCTTGGGGTTGTCGTATTTAATCGCCAGCCCCGTCTTCATGCCCGGCCCCACTTGCAGGGGTTTGACGGGGAAAAAGTCGGTGATCATGTGCTCGATGGTGTAGTTGATGCCGGGCACAACGCTGGCGAAAATGGCCCCTTTGATCTGCGAGGGCGTGATGTCGTTGTAGCGAAACAGATCGACAAAGGTGATGCCATACTCATCGCTGGTGGAGACCCGGTTGGTGGCCACCCTCCAGGCGTGGAGCATTTTGTCACCCTCGAAGATACCGCACTTGATGTTGGTGTTGCCAACATCCAAAGCCAAAATCATTTGCCAAACCTCTCTAATGGGAATTTTTTGGTCACCGCCATGGTGATCGGCACGCACAGGATGACGGCCGCAGCGGCCTCGGGGAGCCCATTGGCCAGCACAATGCCGCCAATCGTCGCGCCCAACTGGGCGATCTCGACATTGAGCCCCTGCGCCAACGATGGCGCACCCAGCAGCCAGATGATACCCAAGAAGAGCACAGTGTTGGTCAGCGAGCCGACCGCCGCAGCGACGCCGACGGACACGGGCTTGGGTGCTTTGAGTTTCTTTAATCCCGTATAAGTAAAATAACTCGTGATACCAACGCCGATGCGGGGGATAAAGATGGCCGTGTACATGACCAGTGGCACGGGTTGCAGGGCCATCATCAGGGCAGAGGGCTTGACCAGGGCGTTATACACCGAGGTCAGCGCAAACACCAGGCCGACCATAGCCCCGGCCTTCCAACCCAGGCACAGCCCGGCCAGGATGACGGGGATGCATAGGATGGTGATGTTGACAATGCCCAAGGGGATAAACCCCAGCGGCGTCANCCCCAANAACAAAGCCACGGCCATTAACATGGCAGTGGCGGTCATGCGAAACGTACGAGGATTCATGGTGATTCCTTTCATTCAAGTTCTCCAGCAACAGGAGATACCTGACGGCCAAGCCGATTCAAAATACCCCGTCCGCGCCCAACCGAGTCGCGGCGGTTATCATTATTTTACCCGCAATGGCCCGGATATGTCAACTGCGGACAGGATAAAATGAAAGAAACAGATTTTTTTGCCGCCAAGGCATTGACAACATCGCGCGTCCTTGCTATACTAGACGTCGCGCCAACAATGCGCGTGCGAGCCGGTAGCTCAGCTGGATAGAGCGTCTGGCTACGGACTAGACACTCCCAACGCAAGGGAGTATAATGGTTGCGACACGCGAGCCGGTAGCTCAGCTGGATAGAGCGTCTGGCTACGGACCAGAAGGTCGGGAGTTCGAATCTTCTCCGGCTCGCCAGGCATAACCCCGTCGATTTTATCGACGGGGTTATTGCTTTTGTGGGGCGTTTTTGAGATGGCGAGGTGCGGGGTGGCGTGGGCGGTCGGGGGTTGGTGGGTTTGATGCTTGGCTTCATTTCAAATAAGGGGGATTGGCCCCCGTTCCGGGCCCCGAACAAATCGCAATTTGTTTGGGTGGATCTATCCCTCTTTGTGGTTATGGGGAATTGGCGGCGTGGAGGTGTTTGGGGTTGATATTTTCATGGTGTGTTGGTGGGCGCGGCGGGATTTCGCTTTGCTTATCCCGGTTGGTGGGGTGGTTGCGGCTGGGACGGTGGGGTGATATAATGTGAGCATGAGATCAATGTTTGGTGATAGGGAATGGGTTGAGGTTTTGTTGTATTTGTTGATTCTCTCGGGTGTTCATGCGGTGCTTGCGGCGGTGGTCGCGGGGGCTGATGTTTGGCGGTGGGGGTTGGCTTTGCTGCCCTTGGTTGTTTCGTTGGCGATGGTGCGCTCGCGGCGGTGGGTATGGCCG
>JGI994J12354_10006043_pt1 | contig 10221 bp, 10 predicted proteins | sample IntmicLarv3ML3BL_FD_12354 | JGI IMG/M metagenome (IMG submission 12354)
GCCTGCTATGACGGCGAGAAAATTGAATGTTTTCTTCTTAATAAAATTGAAGGACACTACCACGGCACAGGAGATTTGTTCTGCTCTGTGCTGCTCGGCGGAATTCTTAACGGCATGGACATTTTTTCAGCGTGTGAAATTGCAACCGAATTTACATGGAAGTCTATCGAGGCCACACATCTTCACAGCAAAGATTTCAAGTTTGGTCCTAAATTTGAATGTGTTCTTCCGTGGCTTGCTCAAAAAATGGAAGATAAAAGAAAATGCTTGCAAAATCAACTAAGTTAATATAAAATGATAATCAACGCTTTAAATTGCAAAAGCGCTGATTATTAAATCAGCAAATACTCTTAATCAATGTGAAATCTTTGTATAAGTAAGCAAAAAAAGTGTTGTTGATTTTTAAAATTTAAAAAACAAGGGGAATTGTGCAGATGTTTTTCCAAAAAGATATTGAAACGATGAAAAGAGCGGACATTGAGGCTCTCCAGCTTGAGAGATTGAAAAAAATGGTGGATTATTGCTGCAATAATGTACCGTTTTATAACAAAAAGCTTAAAGCGGCGGGAATCACTTCCGGAGATCAAATAAAAACCTTGTCAGATATACAGCATATACCGTTTACAACTAAGGAAGATATAAGAGATAACTATCCGTTTGGTATGCTTGCAGTGCCTATGAAAGATGTAGTTAGAATTCACGCATCATCAGGCACAACAGGTAAACCCACAGTTGGCGCGTACACACAGGCAGATCTCGACACATGGTCCGATTATGTGGCAAGAGTTTGTGTTGCGGCAGGTATGACAGCAGATGAAGTAGTTCAGATTTCATTTGGCTACGGTCTGTTCACGGGCGCGCTGGGACTTCACTACGGTCTTGAAAAAATTGGCGCAACCATTATTCCCGCCTCGTCCGGAAATTCTGAAAAACAGCTTATGCTGATGAGAGACTTCGGTGTTACGGCACTTGTCGCCACCCCGTCCTATGCTTTGTACTTGGGCGAGCTTGCCCGTGAGAGCGGCTACCCTGCCGAGGCATACAGCAAGCTTAAATTCGGTCTTTTGGGCAGTGAGGGCTGCACAGAGGAAATGCGTAACAGAATTGAGAAAAATCTTGGTGTTACAGTCAGCGATAACTATGGTATGACTGAGCTCACAGGTCCCGGAGTGTCGGGAGAATGCGAGCATCGCTGCGGGCTTCATTTTGCAGAGGATGGCTTCATTCCCGAAATTATAGACAGCGACACATTGGAAACTAAGGCGGCAGGGGAAACAGGCGAACTTGTTGTAACTGCGCTTACCCGTCAGGCAATGCCTATTTTGCGATACAGAACCAAGGATATAACCCGTTTGAACTATGAGCCTTGTGTATGCGGCAGAACTCATGTTAGAATGGAAAAGGTTATGGGCAGAACAGACGATATGCTCATTATCAAGGGAGTGAACGTATTCCCGTCTCAAATTGAGAGCGTGCTTGTCGGCGTTGAAAATGTTGGACCTCACTATCAGCTTGTTGTGCGCCGTGAGAATTTTATGGACAATCTTGAGGTTAAGGTTGAGCTTATAGATTCATCACTGCTTGAGAGCTTTGGTGAACTTCAAAATCTTCAGCGGAGCATAAGAGAGCGCCTAAAGAGCGTTTTGGGTCTCGAAACAAAGGTTACTCTTGTAGAACCCAAAAATCTTGAGCGCTTTATGGGTAAAGCAAAAAGAGTTTTGGATTTGAGAAATCAATAATTTCGGAGTAAAATTTAAAGCTATGAAAAAACAGAGTAATGGTGTAGAATTAACCAAAGAGCAAAAAAAGAAAGCTGAATTTCAAATACAGCAATATATCAATGAAAATTTCATAGATGAAGAATCCAATGCTATCGGCAATATTGAGGCGGCTCTTTTTTTGGATTACATTTCTGAAAAAATTGGTATTTATTACTACAATATGGGTGTTGCAGATTCCTGCACATTTATCGCAGACAAGACAGATGATTTATATGCGATGATGAAGCATGAAGATTAACGCTCGATAAAAGGAAAAAAGGAGATTTTAACGTGATGAATGAGAAGAATAATATGCACCACGAAGAAAAGGAATTGTTCCTTGGAAACGAAGCGGTNGCGAGGGGATTGTATGAGGCAGGAGTTCGTGTGGTTTCAAGCTATCCCGGAACACCCAGCACAGAGATAACCGAGGCTGCCGCAACTTATGATGAAATGTTCTGCGAGTGGGCACCGAATGAAAAGGTTTCTGCTGAGGTTGCGTCAGGCGCGGCAGTGGGCGGAGCACGTGCTTTTTGCGGAATGAAGCATGTTGGTTTCAATGTTGCAGCAGACCCTATTTTTACAATGAGCTATATTGGTGTTAATGCGGGCTTAGTGATTGGTGTTGCAGATGACCCCGGAATGCACTCGTCTCAAAATGAGCAGGACAGCAGAAACTATGCGAAAGCGGCAAAGCTTTTAATGCTCGAGCCGGCAGATTCGCAGGAGTGCAAGGACTTCACAAAAATCGCATACGACCTATCCGAAAAGTTTGATACGCCTGTAATTTTAAGACTTACTACAAGAATTGCACATTCAAGAAGTCTTGTATCTCTCTGTGACAGAGAAGAAGTTGAAGTTAAGGAATATGAAAAAAATCAACCTAAAAATGTAATGCTCCCGGCTTTTGCAAGAGGCAGACATGTTATTGTTGAAAAACGTATGAAAGATTTGGAAAACTGGAGCGAAACCTGTGAGCTGAACGTAGTTGAGGACAATGGCTCCGATATTTCTGTAATCACGGCAGGTACGGTTTACCAGTATGCAAAAGAGGCGCTCGGAGATACTGTAAATTATCTAAAACTGGGCGTGTTAAATCCGCTTCCCGTAAACTTGATAAAGGATTTTGCCGCCAAGGCAAAAACTGTATATGTAATTGAAGAGTTAGACGACTTTATCGAAACTCACTGTAAAAAAATCGGTGTGGATGTTATAGGAAAAGATTTATTCCCGCTTTGCGGAGAATTTTCGCAAAAGCTTATAAAATCTCTCATGCTGGACACAAAAGAAGAGAGTGTTGCACTTGAAAGTCAAATGCCTGTGCGCCCTCCCGTTATGTGTTCTGGCTGTCCGCACAGAGGTGTTTTCTATGCCTTAAAGCAGGAGAAAGTTTATGTCAGCGGAGATATTGGCTGTTACACTCTTGGTGCATCTGCTCCTCTCGGCGCAATGGATTTGTGTATCTGCATGGGTTCATCTGTTTCGGCACTTCACGGTTATAATAAGGCGAGAGGTGAAGCGGCAGAGAAAAAATCTGTTGCCGTTATCGGAGATTCAACCTTTATACATTCGGGAATTAACAGTCTTATAGACATTGCTTATAACAGAAGCAATTCGGTTGTGCTTATTTTGGATAACTCCATAACAGGTATGACAGGTCATCAGCAAAATCCCACAACAGGATATACCCTAAAAGGAGACTCTGTCCCTGCCGTAGATTTAGAAGCACTGTGTAAGGCGGTTGGCATACATAGAGTAACTGTTGTAGACCCTTACAATTTGGCAGAGGTTACAAAAGTTTTGAGGCAGGAGCTTGAAGCGGAGGAGCCGTCCGTAATTATTTTCCGCCGTCCTTGCGTATTGTTAAAAAGCGTTGAGCGCAAACCTGCGCTGGCAATTAAGGAAGACAAATGTATCGGCTGTAAAAAATGTATGGGCATTGGCTGCCCGTCAATAAGCATGAAAAATAAAAAAGCAGTGATTGATGCAACACAATGCGTTGGCTGTGAGCTATGTACTGAACTTTGTCCGAAAGGAGCGATAGTAAATGAATAACTCAGTAAAATCTGTTTTAATCGTTGGTGTTGGGGGGCAGGGAACTCTGCTTGCGAGCCGTCTTCTCGGAAAAGTGATGACTGACAGCGGCTTTGATGTTAAAGTTAGCGAGGTTCATGGAATGAGCCAGCGCGGCGGCTCGGTTGTAACCTATGCACGTTGGGGTGAAAAAGTTTATTCACCGATAATTGAAACCGGTGAGGCAGATGTTGTCCTTGCTTTTGAGCAGCTTGAGGCGGCTAGATTTTTACCGTTTTTGAAAAAAGGCGGCACCGTTGTGGTGAACACTCAAAAAATTGACCCAATGCCGGTTATAACAGGAGCAACGGAATATCCCGAAGAGCTGCTCTCTGAAATTGAGGGTGCAGGGGTTGAGGTTATGGCAATAGACGCTTTGGGACTAGCCATCGAGGCAGGCTCGCAAAAAGCCGTAAACGTGGTTTTAATCGGAGCAATGGCCAAGGTTATGGATTTGCCGAAAGAAATATGGATTAAAGCAATTGAAAAAACTGTTCCGCCTAAGTTTTTGGAGATGAATAAAAAAGCATTTGAACTCGGCTGGAATAAATAATTTAATAAAATACAAAAAGGAAGATATGGAAATGGAATATTTTGAACCGGAAATTGAATGTGCGTCGCCTGAAAAGCTTCGTGAAATTCAAAGTGAAAGACTAAAAACAATGATTGAAAATTGTTATAGCAATGTGCCGTTTTATAAGGAAAAGCTTGATGAAGCGGGAATTAAGCCTGAAGACATCAAGTCTATTGACGACATTGTTAAGCTGCCTTTCACAACTAAGCAGGATTTGAGAGATACATATCCATTCGGATTAATTGCTGTGCCGCATGATGATTTAATCCGAATTCACGCGTCTTCCGGTACAACAGGCAAGCAGACCGTTGTTGCATACACTCAAAATGATGTTGATACATGGTCAGCCTGTGCGGCGAGAAGTATCGTCGGTGTTGGCGGTAAAAAGAGTGATTTCGTGCAGGTTTCTTACGGATATGGTCTTTTCACAGGCGGACTCGGTCTGCACTACGGAGCAGAGCTTTTAGGGTCAACTGTTATTCCTGCATCTTCGGGAAACACGGCGAGACAGGTTCAAATTCTTGAAGATTACGGCTCAGATATTATCTGCTGTACCCCGTCATATGCTCTTTTTATCGGCGAAACAATCAAAGAAAAGGGTATAGATGCCAAAGATTTGAAGCTCCGTGCGGGAATTTTCGGTGCAGAGCCTTGGACGGAGGAAATGCGTAAGGAGATAGAAAAATCTCTTGCGATTAAAGCATACGATATTTACGGACTCTCTGAAATTGCAGGTCCGGGCGTTGCATATGAATGCCAATGCCAAAACGGAATGCACATAAACGAGGACTATTTTTATCCTGAAATTATCAATCCCGAAACAGGCGAGCCTGTGCCGGACGGTGAGGACGGTGAGCTTTTATTCACTTGTATAGGTAAGGAGGCGCTTCCTTTAATCCGTTACAGAACGAGAGATATAGCCTCAATTACCCATGAAAAATGTGAATGCGGCAGAACTCTTGTGAGAATGAGCAAGCCTAAGGGCAGAACCGATGATATGTTGATAATCAGAGGCATTAATGTGTTTCCGTCTCAGATTGAGAGCGTGCTTTTGGAGCTTGGCATGAATCCGAATTACCGTATGATTATTGACAGAAAGAATAATCTTGATACACTCGAAGTTCAAATTGAGATGGACGAAAATATGTTCTCGGATACAGTTAAAAGTATCGAGGGAACCGAGAGAAAAATTGCAAATGCACTCCAGTCAACACTAAATATTGCGGCAAAAATCAGGCTCTTGGAGCCGAAATCCATTCAGCGTTCTGAGGGCAAGGCTCAGCGAGTTTTTGATAACAGGCATTGATTTTTCGTCGGATTTGATTTAGAATATGAATATAAGAAATCATTAAGACAGTGAGCTGTTTTGCTCATGACAGCGGGCTGTGCGGTATTATGAAAAATGAGCGGAAAGGGTGTAATAATATGCATATTAAACAGCTTTCAGTTTTCGTAGAAAATAAACCTGGCAGACTTGCCGAGATTACCGAGGTTCTCTCAACCGCAAAGATAGATATTCGTGCCATCTCTGTTGCAGACACAAGCGATTTCGGCATTCTTCGTGTTATTGTCGATAAGCCGCAGGAGGCAGTTGATGCGCTTAAAGAAAACGGCATGACTGTTTCACTCACAAATGTTATTGCAGTTGGTATTGATGATACACCAGGAGCGTTTGCAAATGCTATGAGAGTTTTGGCAGATGCGGGAATTGGCGTTGAATATATCTATGCTTTCATAAGCAGAGACAAGGGTAAGGCATACATCATTATCCGTGCAGACGATGGGCATGCGGCTTCAAAAATTATGTTGGAAAAAGGAATAAATATTCTTTCGCCGGAAGATATTTATAATATGTAAATATAGACAATGCAACAAAGTTTCATTGTCATTGGCAAAATGCGATTGTATCGCATTTTGCTTTTTTGAGGGAATAGGGAGGCATTTAATGTTGCCCTTATCTTTTTAACCTTGGGCAAATCTTTGTCGGGACGAAGTCCCTCCTGCCACTTTGCGGCATCAATATTTGTCTGGGTATGGTTTTGAAACTTTATTTCATTAACATTGGCAGAATGCAATAAAATTGCATTCTGCTTTTTTATTTAGGAAACGGCGGAGCATTTAATGCCTTTCTTATTTTTTTGTATTGGACAAATCTTTGTCGGGACGAAGTCCCTCCTGCCACTTTGCGGCATCAAAATTTGTCTGAGTATGGTTTTGAAACAAAGTTTCATTGTTATTGCTAAACACAGTGTCTTGTTTTATTCTAATCGTCGGCAAATTATAGTTATACTTGTTCTATCAAAATTATATTTGCTTTTTTCAAAAAAACTTTAATAGGAATATTTTGTTTTTTTACAGCTATCAATAACAAATTTTGTTCCTCTGCTTTTGCCGTCCCAAAAGGCCAATACTAAATCGCCGTATTCGATAATCTCGATATTTCTTTTTAGAGGTGCTGAGCGGTCAAATTTCTCATATTTTGGCAAAAACTCCGTGAGTTTTATGTTGTTGCATAAGCGCATAATTACGAGCGCACAAGTCAATTCCTTTCGCTCCGCCAGATACGATTTCAAATATTTCCTTTGGTAAAAATTTTTCTAAATCCATTATATCAAGCTCTCTTGAACCAATTATCGCAATTTTCATAAACTACCTCCTTTAAGGTGAATTTATTCACTGTAATAAATTATGAAATATAGCCTACACTCACAGTATCGGGAGTGATGAGTATGGCTATAAATTTTGAACCGCTGTTGAAAACAATGAAACAAAAACAAATAACATGGTATTGGCTGTCACAGCAAGGTGTTGATAATCGCACCATTCACAAAATAAAGCATAATGCCAATATCACTACGAGCACAATTAATAAGCTTTGTCATCTTTTGAATTGTACTCCGAATGATATTCTCGGTTATGAACCGGATAATTTACAATGAATATATTCACTGTAATATCATGCATGAATTGCTGATGTCAAATGTGTAAATTAAAAATCCCACAGCCTTAAATTTAAGGCTGTGGGATTTAACTTTATGAAATTAATAATTCTATTTTCTGCGTGCTTTGGCAAAATCAATTCCTAAATCTGAAGAAACAAGAATATCTGTGGCGAGTGGACTTATTGCATAATAAGATTTTTCAAAATATATCGGGTAAAATACATTCTCATCCATAATCATAGTTTCGAGATTTCTATAAGCGTTTACATCAAAGAGAGCGGCACTCAAGGCCTTATCGTATTCCGCATTCTCCATAAGTGCGGGGGAGGAAGTAGATTCAAATTTGCGAAGCACGGAATATGGTGAGCTTCCGTCTGCTTTCATGGTGTATAGAGCCGCCTGATAATCACCGTTGCGGATTCTGACTCTGTAAGAATAATCGTCGAGCGGAAGAATATTAAATGCATTATTGAGCTTGGAGTTCCACGAAATCAAAATTCCGTTTGCAATTGCTCTGGAATACTCGTCATCTCTGCAAATAATGGTTATATTCGGAATTCTCTCAATGTCAAGTTCCGGCAGAGCTTGCTCTATTCTTTTCGCAAGATTTAAGTCCTCTTTTTGGAAGATTTCCTCACCCTCAAGCCGATAAGGTTCACCGTTCACAGCTGTATCTTTTGGCATAATGCCCGTCGCCTCTTCAACTTCTTCAGGAGTTCGGGACAGAACATCATCACGATTTATGGATTTTATATATATTTCACGTAAATCAAGCTCTTTTAGAATTTCATCTTTGGGATTAAGCAGCAGTCCCGTTACAGAATCATCAAGCTCAACCATTTCACATTTTTTTTCTTTGGCTTCCTTTAGTTGCTCAGAGCTTATTGCCATTATATCGATGTCGCCGTTTACAAGTGCATCAATTGGCTGTTCATCAATTTTTGTGTCGTACTGCATTAAAAATAAAAGCTCGGCGGGATAGGCATTGTGGTTACCACTGTAATAGACAGCCGGTGCGAGTCTAATTGAAGAATTATAATTCCAAGCATAAACGTTTGCGAAAGTGAACGGTCCATTTGTCAGCAGGTAGCTTGCGCTCAAGCCATATCTGCCTGCCGTTCCCTCAAAAAAATCTTGGTTGCAGGGCATGTAATGCGGCTCTGCGGTGAGAGAGGGGAAGTCTTCACAGCTTTTTTCAAGGTCAAAAACAAGTGTATGTTCATTTATTGCGGTAACACCCAAGCTTGAAAAATCCATTTTTCCGCTGTATATGTTCTCTGCGTTTTTGATAATGAATAAATCTTGAACAGCGCTTGAGTTTGTTTCTGGAGTGAGTGCGCGCTGAATTCCGAAAATAAAATCTTCAGCGGTTACTTTTTTGCCGTTATGCCATTTTGCATTGTCGCGAAGCTTGAAAGTAAACTGTGTAAAATCTGAATTTGCCTCCCAACTTTTGGCAACTCCCGGAGCAACTCCGTTTTCATCAATTCTGCAAAGTCCCTCAAAAATTGCATTTATAACCGTGAGTGTGGAGCCTCCCGTGGCAGTTTGCGGGTCGAGCGAGGATACGGTTTGAGTTAGAATGTATGAAAAGCTTTTTCCTTTTTTGTAGCCGTTGCAGCCTGTAAAGGAAAAGATTATTATAATAGTTAAGATTAACGAAAGAAGTTTTTTCATTTGAACAGCTCCTCAGCAGCTTTGTATACCGCTTTAATATTTCAAAATAATGTTACTGTTATCACGCTTTTTAGACTTGGGTTTTCCATAAAACACCTAAATTATTCTTTAAATATGCGCCTGTATCATAATATAAACTAATTCTAATATAGAAATGTGAAGTTTTCAAGATTAATTATCAAAGAGTTGATTTTTTTGTAAAATTTTTAATTATAAGCTGTTGTAAAATTAAAAATAGATTGTTAACTTTTTGAGCTGCGTTATTAATAGATTTCTCAGATATAATGCCAATGAGCAAAGAAAACCTTTAAGCAGATTTTCAAGAATACTTATTCGCACAAAACCACTTAACAAAATTTCTTTTACTTACCCCAAATTCTAACAAAAATATTTTCTTGATAAATCAGTCAGACTTTCCGATTAAGCGAGGGATTTGATTTAGCTTTGTAAGAGTGCAGTACGGGAGAGTATCTGAACCCTTTTTATTTTGTTTAACTTCCTATGCTTGTTAATGGGCAAATTTGTTCTTAATGAGTTTTCTTATCTGCTATGTAGGTAGTGGGAAAGACCCTTACTCCGACTGTAATGCCCTTGTTTGTTGTAACAACAAGAAAATTGGTGAGTATCTGTAAGTATGAATGAAGCGAAGTTGTTGTTTTAACCATCGTTTCAACGGCCGTTAAAACGGTGGCAGGGCATGAGATAAAAGGAAAATGCTCTTTCCAATGTGCTCTCAGGCATTCGTCGGTATCAACACCTTATAAGCGTAGTACACGCTATCCATTCAGTGGATGATGATAATTTGAAGAACGAATAGCTTTTCCCTATACTTAAAATTAAACCAACCGGATGGACTTTCTCCACTGCCATATCCACTTACATTGTTGCTGGACAAAAACAAGCCACCGCAGCGATTATATCCGTTGCGGTGGCTATGTTAAATTTTATAAAATTGGGAGTTTAGTTTTAGCCAAAGTATCTCTTTAAAAGACCTTCAAATGCTTTGCCGTGGCGTGCTTCATCTCTTGCCATCTCATGAACAGTGTCATGAATTGCATCAAGATTTAGCTCTTTAACACGCTTTGCGAGCATTACTTTGCCCGCAGTTGCGCCATTTTCAGCCTCAACACGCATTTCGAGATTTTTCTTTGTGCTGTCTGTTACAACTTCGCCGAGAAGCTCAGCAAATTTTGCA
>JGI994J12354_10006044_pt1 | contig 10220 bp, 7 predicted proteins | sample IntmicLarv3ML3BL_FD_12354 | JGI IMG/M metagenome (IMG submission 12354)
CGAGCGTATAGAGGTTTTTCAAGCGGAAAAGGTGGACGGCATATGGCGGCAGAAACTCCGCATCCACTACAACGGCATAGGCACCGTGACTATTCCGAATATATCGCAAATTCCAAATTGCGAAGTCAGTATGCTGACCCGCAAAGGTGTAACCGTAACCTATTCATCCGCAGAAAATACGGACGAACCTATGAAAATTCCGGCATAAAAAAACGAAGTGTCCTTAACAGCATCTCAAATGCTGTAAGAACACTCCGACTGGTGGAGGCGAGGACCCTCGCAATAAGTCCACGCATACAGAAACCCTTGTCCAATGCGAAAAGGTGGCTATTGGTGGTGGAAGCGGGTCAACGCCATTTGAATCCACTAGTTTATCTAATAATAACTCAGCAATTCTTGATTGTCAGGGATTGCTCTGGTTTTCTGCTACAAGGCAGCATCTTAACCATTATTTGCACCAGCCGGAAAAGGTACAGAAGGTTTTAATTCATTTGGATATTGATGGTTTATTCAGGAGGACGAAGCATAATAAAAACACAGATAATAGTTATTGATTTTCTTTTTTGAAAAGAACAGGCATCGATTCTATTAGAGCACGAGTATATGCAGCAGCAGCTGCTGCTGCATAATTATGCCAGTCATCAGCCTTTGTTTTGTCGCAATAGTCACATATGCCTCGCACAACCAAATATCCGTTGCCTTCGATATGTGTCGCATCGCTTACCCCACTTCCCTCCATCTCAACTGCATATACCTTGTGTTCCTCGTGTAATTGATCACGTTTTTTTGCATCTTTTTGTACTGCGTTTGCAGAGCCAACTTTTTCGCAGTAAGCCACAGGGAGGGTTGTTGCTTTTCTCTTTTTTATAATATATTTTTTGTCAACTTTAATTTCGCAAGTTTCATAATAATTGTTGGGACGGCAGAAAGAAGCCTCCGTAGAATCGTTAATAGTTTGAATATAATTTATCCATTTGTTTCCACCTATTAGCACATTAGCTTGAAAATAGCGAACAGACTCAACTAGATAAGAACTACAGGCAGATCCATCATTTTGGGGTATGAAACGCCGAGACGTATTTTGACCAAAATCGTATTGTATAATACCTTTTGTTGATATAACGACATCGCCGCGTCTAACAACACTTGGGATTCCACCAGCAATCCCACATACAATTATTGATTCTAATGAAGGAAATAAAACCTGCATTTTTTCCGTAATAGCTGATGCTAAATTGTTTCCCATTTTGGGAAGTAAAACCAGCAACACACGATGCGTGCCTCCATGAAATGATTCAATCTCGCCTATAAAATATCGATTTCCTGCTGAGTGCTTGGAAGACAATTTCGGAAGTTCCTTTAGATTTTTGAGCAATACACACATGGCAGCCAATTCTTCTTCTAAGGCAGTTACAATCCCTATTTTTACATCAACATCACGTTGCGGTTCTAAAATAGTTGATTGCGTTAAGAACGAAACCAGAGGGGCAGAACCACCAATTTGTAAGATTTTATTTTTTATGATTGCAACTAGCTCTTTCATTTCACTTGTAGATACCAGAAATAATCGTGATGTTTCACGCCTTATTGATGCAATCGAATTGTCGAATGAATCCATATTGCATATCTCAAGATATATATTAATTATTCTTTCGAACTCTGGCCAACGCTTTATTGCGGAAATTTGTGTAGCGTTGAATCCCAAAACACTATCAAGCTCAAGACATTTTAAGTATTCGTAAAACCAACGGTAATTACTGGCAGAAATAAATTCTTTTTTTAAGTAGAAATCTTTGCCATTCTCAAGAGGAAATATGTCATATAAAATACTAGCATTATATTCTTCGAGGTATGCTTTGTAATAATTCTTTTCAAAGTATTGTCTCAAGATACGATCAAAATTTCGGTCTCTTTCAGGAAACTTTTCCAATTGATTTTCCATTAGTCTCCAAATAAATGCTCCGCCTTCTTCAATTTTATTGGATGTTGAAAGTATTGTTTTCGCAATTACTACAGTATCTTTCCCTATGGTTTTGGTGTCGACACTATATATTTCGGCAATATCACCAGACATATCCTCAGCTAACAATTCTATATTGTTAACCCAATGAAGCAAACAATATTCGCCAATTTTTGTCTTGCGTGAAATTGTTGCATGAGTGATACTAGTTAGTTCGTTATTATCGCTTGAAAAGAACCTATAATAATTAACATCATCCATAAACGCTTTAAGTTGGCCTTGCTTTTTCTCTATGTATTCTTGGATTTCATATTCTCTCATCGCAAAAACAAGCAAACCTTCTCTAACATAGTCTATATTATTTAAGACAGTCTTTTTTGCATTTTCAGATTCAAAGTAAAATCCAACTGGAATAATGCAATAATCTTTACAAAGAAGAATTGCTGCGTTGAGCGATAATTGAATATTTGATATCGCAGTCTTATTATCGTCAATAAGCCCGAATATTTCCTGTGTATCCCTATTAAGAAAGTGAAGAAAAATATTTGGTAGTTCGTATTTCATTTTCCATTCTCCTCCAAATGATTTTGTACTAATTGTCCGCATCCAAGAATCGGATTGTTTTTTGTCCCAAAAATATACGAAATAAAGCCGTTATTTGCTAACATGTTTTGGATCTCTGCCATTCTTATTTCATTTGGAGAACAAAGACCAAGTTTTTTACTTGGATTCGTATCGTTTAAATATGATACTTTAATTTCAATGTCATTTTTAAACATATTAAGGTTGTTGCAAAGTGCTTTAATATCATTAGTTGAATCATTAAAGTCAGAAAAAACGATATAATTCACTTTTATGCGGCATTTTGGATGTGTTGCTTTATAGTCGATGGCCCTTTTAAGAACATTTTGCAAATCATAATCTATTGGAAGGTTCTTGACTAATTTGCAAATAACATCAGGATTAGCCGAATAAAACGGGATTTGTATAGTTCTGATTTTGTTGTTACGTTTTTTCCAATACTCAAAACATTCTGGATTGAACCCAATTGTAGCAATATTGAATTTTACAAAAGGATATAATTCTTCTATAAGTGACATACCAGAAGAGACCTCATCATAAAGTAGTGAAGGTTCTCCTATCCCAGCAAAACTTACATAAAAGTGTTCGAAGTCATTCGGGTTAAACCCTGTCTCGTCCCTTAGAGAATTTATTTGTTTTATGAAATCTATTGCGGTTAATTTTTGCGCTTCAAAATTTAATTCGCCGGAAGCACAGAAACCACAACCAACTGGACATCCATACATATTACTTAATTCAAAAGTCAAATCGCGAACCTGCTCGTCCAACATGTGAACAATAGACATACATTCTATGATGCGCCTATCATCTATTGACAGAAGCAACTTTTTTGTAATTTGTGTGTTCCAACTTTTTGCTGAAAAATACAATTCTTTTTCAACACTCTCAAAAAGAGGAAATCTAATTGACGAGAGTTGTTTTATGATTTTTTTAATATCTGTAATAGTTAAATTGTTGTTAGACAAATCATTTGTTAAGTATCCCTTTATATAATTATTGAGAAGTTGATAAGAATGATTTTTAGGTATTTTCGACCGACCAACCTCACTTATGAATGCAATTATATTTTCTTTTTTAAAGTGATAATATTCTTCAAAATATTTTATAAGCACAGTTTGTTTTTGTTCATCACCCAAAACGTGTGCAATAATTGCTTCAAATACGTCTTTGTTTTCCGAAATCATAATTGAGCTAATGTGTTTTTTTGCAATAAAGTCCTTGAGAATTATCCCTATTTGCGAGAGACAATGCCTTCTGTTTTTTCCAAGTTCACCCAATAATACATTTTTTGAGGAAATGAAAAAATCATGTCCACATTTGTTACAATGAGCCTCTTTATCATGTGTCACTAAATTATCCTTGTCTATTGAACAATGTAATTCACACATGGGATTTGGGCAGAATAAGAGATAGTTTTGATGTTCTTCCTTTTTAGCTTGTTTCCATATGGCACTTTCTTCAATAATATCTAAATCTTGAGCTGTACCAAAATTGGAAAAAACAGACCCATAACGCCTATTGATTTTTTCATTCATTAAGCGAATGATTGTTGATATATACTCATCTTCATTAGGAGCCATTTTATATAATGCACATAACATCAACATTAACACATCTGCAACTTCTTCGAAGCAATTAATTATATCACCTTTGAGCATTCCATCTTCAAGTTCCTTAAACTCAAAATAAAAATCCGAAAGTAGGTCTTGTGCCGTTTTTTTGCGCCCCCAAGTAGATTGTGTCATAAGCTTACGAATAACTGCATCCGCTGCGTTATTGAACGATAAATCTGACATGTCGTCTATTCCTTTCTATATATGATAAAATGGGATTAGTGGTTTATCATTGGTAAAATGATATTGAGTAATATCGTCTTTGTCAAACAACGGATGCAGTTCCTTGTCGACTATTATTAGTTGAATATTATCAAGCTCTCCGCCAGATTTAAACAGATTAAAAAGCAATGTGAAAAGGCCATTATACAAATTTGCATCCTCTCGCTCACTTATGTTTTTCATAGGGGTATCAATTATCAACACTTGTGGTATGAGAGTTTTTAATTTGCACTTTTTAATAAGCCTGTGAATAGCAATTGCAAAACAAACCTTATAAATTGTTTTCTTTCCTCCACTACTTAAGGTGTAAAAATCTGCTTTTTTTCTTCCGCCATAGCTATACAAAATCGGAGAAAAATCTCGCGAATACAATTTGATATAATCACCTGCATCCATTCCTGGAAACCCAACACTAATCAACGTTTCTTGAAAGAGTTCCTTTAATATATCAAGGTTCTTATTAAAGAATTGGTTTGTTGATCGGGATTCTGCTTTTTCGATCTCAGCATCAGTCAGTTCATTTTCAATTTGCTTTTTCAAAGTAGTTTGCGAATCTAGTAAGGTTTTCATTTTTCCAAACACAGTCAAGTATTTTATCTCTGCTTCATAAAGACCGATTTTATGTTGAATTTCCAGCATTTCTGCGATATTGCAACTTAAATGGTCTCGATTGATTTGTGCAGTCAACTGATCTAATATTACCTGAAGCGATAATACTTCACGTTTCTTCTTTATGATTTCGTTGCTCAGGTTGATAGAGAACAATTGCGTTGTTTCTCGAATTTCATTGATAAATGTAATTCGTTTATTTGTTTCATCGAGTGCTACAGCATAATTCCGAAGTCTGTTTTGATACTCTGCTTCGACTTGGCTATTCCCCCCCAGACAATTAAATAAAACACTCCTACTTGCAATTTCTTTATAATAATTTTGCGAATCCTTAAAATAGAATAAAGAACTATCTATTTCATCTTGGTTTAAATACGAAAACCAGTAGAAATTTGGGAATGTTATTTTCGTTTTTCTATGCGCAGAGGAACTCTTTTTTGACATCCAAAACAGAGCTTGAACTCCTTCTTTTTCATAGAAGAAGTCAGTTATTGTTTTTTCGGGGAACCCATCTTTAATCCGTAGGCATTGTTCTTTTCCGTTTGTGGTAATGGTAATGAAGTTCGATGACAGTTTTCTTGTAAATGAAACTTCATTTTGGAAATATAATGTTTTTAATGTGCAACTTAATACTTGCTCATCAATAGCAAGAGTTCTCACCAAATCATTGCCAAGACAAAAACCAATAAGGTTCATAAGAGAAGTTTTCCCAACACCTATATTTCCATAAAGAGCGGTAATATGGTCATTGAATTTATAGTCAATATTGCCACTTTTGCATTTTAAATGAATCGATATAAATTTGAAATTCATTAATTACATCCCTTTCTTTTTTATCATACCATCTGCACAGGTAAAATCCACACGTTTTCTTCCAATGGCAAGGGTTCCTTCGCCAAACAAATAACCGCGCCGTTTACGACTTTCTTACCCGGAATATCCTCGATATACCGAAAGGCTTTTACCATACTTTTATCGGGGTCTCCGGTTGTTTTTATTTCAACCGGATAAAGAATTCCGCCATCCTCAACCAGCAAATCAATTTCGTTTTTATCTTTGTCGCGATAATAATAAAGCGGCGGTTTTACAATTCCGTCGTTATAATAACTCTTAAGAACCTCTGCGAAAACGAAGCTCTCAAAAATATGTCCCCACATCGCGCCGCCGATAAGCTGTTCTGGCGTATTCCAGCCCAGCAGCCAGCAAGCAAGACCGGTATCAAGAAAGTACATCTTAGGCGTTTTGATAAGCCGTTTGTTGAAATTGTTGTGATATGGTTCGAGCAGATATACCAAACCGCTGGATTCGAGCGCCGACATCCACGATTTCACTGTGTTTACATCCTTGCCGCAGATTTCGGCAATGGTTGTATAATTAAGCATTTCACCGGTCAGGGAAGCGGTCGCTTTTACAAATTTGATAAAAGCCGATTCATCTTGAATATTGAGGACATCCTTTATATCCTTTTCAATATAGGTTTGAAAGTAGGAGCTGTAATAATCAGCCCAGTCTTTGAGATCACTTTCGGTTTCATACAGCTCGGGAAAAAACCCCTTGTGGATTCGAGAAATGATCGTTTGATAATCAAATTTTGGTGCTTCGGCCGATACCGCTTTTATATGCTCCGGCGTCGGACGAAAAACTTCACGATAGTTCATGCTGTCCAATTCGCGCATGGAAATACCAAGCATTTTTATAATTCCGGCACGGCCTGCCAAGCTGTCGCTTACGTTTTTCATCAGCTTAATACTTTGTGAACCGGTCAGATAAAATTGCCCCTTGGTCTTATCTTCATCGACGATATCTTTGATATAATCAAACAGCTCCGCTGCCTTTTGGATTTCATCCACAACGACAGGCGGTTTATTCATGTCAAAGAAAAGTGAGGGATTTTCAGCAGCACTCTGACGGACAAGCGGACGATTCAATGTGACATAATTTATATCTTGATTTATTTCTTTTATCATTGTGGATTTTCCAACCTGTCGTGCCCCGGTGAGAACAATAACCGGCTTGCGTTTTTCGATTCGCGCCACCACATTTTCTATATGCCTTTTTATATACATTGCAAAGCCTTCTTTCGACTAATTTAGAGTGCAATTCTATTATAGTCAAAATTCTTGTGTTTGTCAATACTTATGTCATTGTTATTCTGATAATTGACACCATCTGTGTTTATGTAATAAGCCAATCCCATTTTACTTATTGAAACATTTATCACGCCATTTATCTTGCTAATTGGCAAGATAAAACAATCTCCAGATAGAGGGAACACCTCAATCTGGAGATTGTTTATTTGTTGCGCAATTTATTAGTAAATCAAGATAGAACAATGATAGAACTATCTTTTAGAAAACGCCCAATTTGAACCCATTATCTCTTTGAACACACTGGATTTCGAGTCCAGTGTGTTATGACCATTTCAGTACCGCTTCGGAAAAATCAAGATATAAAGCCAAAAAGAGAAGAAATAATAATTCTGCAAGAAAGAGAAAGTTTTCTCTCAAAATAAATATTATAAAATCAGCGAAAAAAACAAAAAACTTTCATAACTATTGTCGGAGCAGTTGAATTTGTTCCAAAATAAAGGAGAAAAAAATATGATTTCCGGTTGTTTGGCATCGAAAAATAATTATTGGTACATTCTACTATCGCTCAGAGATGAAATGGGTAAGCGAAAACAAAAATGGTTGCCTACCGGACTAAAAGGTCAAGGCAACAAAAGACTTGCAGAGGACATGCTTTATGAAAAGCGCTTGGAATATACACAGATGACTGATATGCGAAATCGAACAAAAGGCATCTATTTTGATGAGTATATGCTTAAATGGTTAAATTCACGAAAGGGTGAAATTGCTGAAACCACTTATACCGGATACAAATATTGTATCGACAGCATTGTAAAACATTTTCAAGTGTTCAAATTACCGCTTTTCGATATTAAAGCTTATCATATTTCAGATTTTATGGAAAACCTATTTGCGAAAGAACTGTCATCAAACTCTGTGCTTCATTATTACACTGTTATACATAAAGCACTTGAGGACGCAGCAAATAATGATTTGATTAAATTCAATCCGGCTAACAAGGTTAAGCGACCGCAAATAGAAAAATTCGTCACAACACCATATACCACCGAAGAAGTAAAGCTGCTATTGCAGGTTTTGCCAAATGAAAAATTGCGACTTATTATCACGCTTGCTATATATACAGGTATGAGAAGAAGTGAATTGATTGGCCTTAAGTGGAAAGAGGTAGACTTTGAGAGCAATATTTTACGAGTCTGCCATTCTGTAAAAAACACGGTTGATGAAAATGTATTTACTGTCAAGGGGGAAAACAAGTTGAAACGTCACGCCAGTTTCCGAACATTACCGCTCATTCCTCAAATAAAAACAATTCTACAGAATGAAAGCTATCGGCGTTACGAAGGGAGATCTCCTGACCCTGAAGAGTATATTTGCATTGATGAAAAGGGGATAGTTTTAAAGCCTAACTATGTTACAGTCGGATTTAGAAAAATTTTAGAAAAAAACAACTTGCGTCCCATACGATTTCATGATCTGCGTCACGGCTGCGCCAATACTCTGATTATGGCTCGTGTACCACTAATTGAGGTGCAGCAATGGATGGGACATACTAACATTTCAACAACAGCCGACATGTATTCTCATCTTACATTTGACATCAAACTGCGGGCAGCCAAAGTGCTTAACGAAACATTATTTTCAATTAAAAAGGGAGTATGAAAATGAACAATATAAATAAATCTAACATTTACGAGGAAAAAGTAATCAAGATGATGAATTCAAAAGATTTGATTGAACTTGCTGATCATTTTCACGATTTTTTGGACTTTGTTCGTTCTTTGAAAGATAAGGAAGAAATTTTCGAAAAAGTTATTGAAATACTTGAGCCATACCAAAACAACCTTATTTCCAAGAAAGATAAGAAACCATATGTAATATTAAAAGGCAAAAAAGCGATAACCGGCTTCTTGTGGTTAATCTGGCCTCATACAGGCAGTGGAGACGAACGTATGAAAGAATTAGAGGATCAATGGAAAATAATGCGTCTTACGATGAGAAGAACTTCTTCAAACAACCGATTAACCCCTGAAAAAATCGATTTTTTAATGCAACATATTGAAAGCAAATTTTCCTATTGCTCCAAAATTCTTGGGAATCGACAGTTGAAGATTTTGCTGATAAACAATTCTACAATTGATTTCAATAGTTTTGTTTTTACTCGAAGGTTATCAACAGGGAAATTAGATGATGCGGTCATATTGACTTATCCGAGACCTATGTTTCCATATCATCAAGAAACGACTTTATATCATGAACTAGGTCATATTTTGCATATCAGGCTAACAAATTCTTCTGATAAAATACCAAAATGTTTTCAGAATGGAATCCATTGCCCGGATAAAGATCCCCGAGAAATATTTGCAGAATATTTCTCAGCTTCAGCACTGTTTGGATCAGGACTAGAAGCCGAAAACGAGTTGAGTGATTTACATAAGAAAAATCGGGCATCATCAGAATGGTTCTTTAATTCATTGATTAATCAAACGTCATTGTTCGAAATTTAAATTTTAATCTATCAAACCGCAAAAATGCGGAATAAAACTAAAACTTTACTATAAGACACACAAAAACCATGAGAAACAACATAGTCATCGAGTTCAGAAATAAACAGCAAATTACAAGCATCGGAAACCTTTCAATGTGTCGGAAAGGATTCCATATGAGCTGCTCGATGACAGAAAGGCTTGATCCCCGCATACAAAACGCAATCATTCTGTACAACGATCAACCTATTGATACTCTTGATAAAATGAGTGTCCTTGTTGAGTGTATGGAACAGATTCTATCTGCGTCTGGCGGCAATCAAACATCTTCTGAGAAGAAAGGAATATATAGCGATGGGAACATTGGAGAAAATCAGAAATAGGAAAGGCATCGTTAAGGCGGTCATATACGCAAGGTTCAGTTCGGACAATCAGCGTGACGAAAGTATTGATGCGCAAGTTCGGGCAATTAGAGATTATGCCGACAAAAACGACATCATAATAATTGGCGAATACATAGACAAAGCCAAAAGTGCCATGACTGATAATCGTCCTGAGTTTTTAAGGATGGTCAGCGATTCAGCAGAAAGGAATTTTGACGCTGTAATCGTTCACAAGCTTGATCGCTTTGCCAGAAATCGAGGTGACAGTATCGGATACC
>JGI994J12354_10006045_pt1 | contig 10220 bp, 8 predicted proteins | sample IntmicLarv3ML3BL_FD_12354 | JGI IMG/M metagenome (IMG submission 12354)
CAAAGGTGTGCATGTACGTGCATTGGTCGTTCGCGAATACTGCGAAGAACCGTCCAAGATGTACGGCGGCAAGACACTGGACAAATTCCTGAAAGAGAACAAGGTCCCGGGGATCTCGGGTATCGATACAAGGGACCTGGTCATAAGGATCAGACAGAAAGGAACTCTGAAGGGAGCGATAGTCTACAGCAAAGATGAGATAGAGGAAACCATCAAGATGCTGAAGAAAGCAAAAGCACCCTCCGAGACCAATCTGGTAGCGGAAGTATCGCCGAAGAAGATCAGCAGGATATCCAACGGAAAGGACATCACCGTAGGAATGATAGACTGCGGTGCGAAATCAAGTATCCTCGACGAGTTATCAAAAAGATTCAATGTCGTTGTATTCCCGTATGATACAACAGCTCAGAAGATAGTTGACAGCGGTGTGAAAGGTGTACTGATATCGAACGGTCCCGGCGATCCGTCGCATCCCGAGATCAGGAAGACCGTGATCAGAACGGTCGATGACCTTTCAACGCAGTTGCCGATAACAGGAATATGTTTCGGAAACCAGATGGTCGCCATGGGCCTGGGCGGCTCCACTTACAAAATGAAGTTCGGACACCACGGCTGCAATCAGCCTGTCAAGTATGACGGACGCATTTATGTGACATCGCAGAACCACGAGTTCGCAGTGGATGAAAAAAGTCTGGAAGGAACAGGACTTGAAGCGAACCAGTTCAACGTCAACGACAGGACCGTGGAAGGGACCCGGCACAGGGACCTTCCGATATTCACTGTCCAATATCATCCGGAAGCGGCTCCGGGACCTGAGGATACAGTGTTCGTCTTTGACAAATTCAAGAAGATCCTGGAGGCGATAAGATGAAGAACCCTTACAAGAAGCTCATGGTCATAGGTTCAGGACCGATCGTCATCGGCCAGGCCGCAGAATTCGATTTCTCGGGTTCACAGGCATGCCAATCGATACGCGAAGAAGGTTACAAGACGGTCCTCGTGAACTCTAACCCGGCGACGATACAGACCGACCTCGATATGGCGGACAGCGTCTACATCGAACCGTTACAAGCGTCGATCGTCACCAAGATAATCGAAAAGGAAGGAGTGGACGGCATATTGGCGGGAATGGGCGGTCAGACCGCCTTGAACATATGCTCTGAACTGGCCGACAGCGGCGATCTGAAAAGATTGGGCGTGACATTACTGGGAACACAGCCTTCGGCCATTGCAATGTCCGAGGACCGCGAACTCTTCAAAGAGGCGATGATCAACATCGGTGAACCGGTCCCGTTAAGCAGAACGGTCACAAGCATCAAGGAAGCGAAAGAGGCCGTGGAGATGATCGGCCGTTATCCTGTGCTCATCCGTCCGGCATACACATTGGGCGGTACCGGAGGAGGCATCGCGTACAATGAGCAGGAACTGGAAGAGATATGTGCCAGAGGTCTTGCATACTCGCGTATCCACCAAGTACTGATAGAGGAAAGCGTACTCGGCTGGAAGGAATACGAATATGAGGTCATGAGGGACGGCAAAGATAACTGCATCATCATCTGTAACATGGAGAACCTGGATCCGATGGGGATACACACCGGTGAAAGCATAGTCTGTGCACCCTGCCTTACGTTATCGGACAAGGACCATCAGCGTCTCAGGACAGCTTCGCTGAAGGTCATCAGGACATTGAGCATAGAAGGCGGCTGTAACGTGCAGTTCGCATTCAACCCTGCGAACGGGGATTACAGGCTGATAGAGGTCAACCCGCGTGTCTCGAGATCATCGGCACTTGCATCGAAAGCAACAGGATATCCGATCGCAAGAGTATCCGCGAAAATAGCCGTCGGCTACAATTTGGACGAGATACCGAACAAGATCACAGGCAACACGTTCGCAGCGTTCGAACCTTCTATTGATTATGTTGTGATCAAGATCCCCAGGTGGCCGTTCGACAAGTTCAGGACAGTGGACAGACACTTGGGAACGCAGATGAAGAGCACCGGCGAGATAATGAGCATCGGAAGGACCTTCGAAGAAGCATTGATGAAGGGTATCCGTTCACTCGAGATCGGTGTCACGCACCTGGAAGAACAGAAGATCGACGATAAAGAGATACTTGATGAGTTGGAGCACGCTACCGACAAACGTATCTTCGTAATGGCTGAAGCACTCCGCAGAGGAATGACGGTCGCCAAGATAGTCAAGATCACACAGTGGGATGAGTTCTTTGTACGCAAAATAAAGAACATCATCGACATGGAGAACCGCATAAAGAATGATTTCAACGCAGAGACGTTGGAAGCGGCGAAGAAGATGGGTTTCCTTGATGAGACCATCGCACTGTTCGCAAAGAAGAAAGAGGACGAAATAAAGAAAATGCGTGTTTCCGCCAATCTTTTACCGACGTACAAGATGGTGGACACATGTGCAGCGGAGTTCGCTGCGGTCACGCCGTATTTCTATTCGACATACGGAACATCATGCGAATCGTTCCGCGACACGAGTAAAAAGACGGTAGTGATAGTCGGCGGCGGACCGATAAGGATAGGTCAAGGTATCGAATTCGATTACTGCTGTGTACATGGCGTAATGGCGCTGCAGGAAGAAGGTGTCGATGCTGTCATCATAAACAACAATCCCGAAACGGTCTCTACGGACTACGACGTATCAGACCGCCTGTACTTCGAACCGCTCGCTTTGGAAGATGTTCTGAACGTCATCGAAAAGGAAGATGCTGACGGTGTCATCGTACAATACGGCGGGCAGACCAGTGTGAACTTAGCGGTCGATCTTGAGAATGCGCTGAAGGGAAAGAAGACAAAGGTCCTCGGAACGGCTCCGGACATGATGGATGTCGCTGAGGACCGTAAACGTTTCTCAAAGCTCATGGACGATCTGAAGATACTGCAGCCCGAGTCCGGAACCGGATATTCCTTCGACGATGTGAAGAGCATTGCAGACCGTATCGGTTACCCTGTGCTGGTAAGACCGTCATACGTTCTCGGAGGACGTGCGATGGAGATAGTGTATTCAGAGGAAGAACTGAAGACCTATGTTGAAACAGCCGTTAAAGTGTCAAGGAACCACCCGATACTCGTTGATAAGTACCTCACGGAAGCGATCGAGATAGATGTCGATCTGGTAGCAGACGGAAAGGATGTGTTCATCGGCGGAATAATGGAACATATAGAATACGCAGGTGTGCATTCAGGCGATGCGACAATGGTACTGCCGCCGTTCACATTGTCGGAGAAGATAATCGAAGGGATAATCGAGATATCTAAGAAAGTTGCGCTGGCACTTGAGATCAAAGGTATGATGAACCTTCAACTTGCGGTCAAAGACAACGAGATATGGATGATCGAAGCGAACCCCCGTTCTTCAAGGACAGTTCCGTTCATTTCCAAAGCGACCGGTGTCCCATTGGCTAAGATCGGCACTAAGATCATGCTCGGAAGATCATTGAAAGAGCAAGGATACATCGGATACAGGGAAATAGACCACTTTGCCATCAAAGCATCTGTGTTCCCGTTCCTCAAACTTCCCGGAGTCGATTCGATCCTGACACCGGAGATGAAGAGCACCGGCGAAGTGATGGGCATCGATGATGATTTCCATATTGCATGCTACAAAGCGCTGGTGGCGGCCGGGAACAAGTTGCCGTCAGAGGGCGGCGTTTACTTCACGGTCAACGACAGAGACAAGGAATGTATCCTCGGTTCTGCCAAGGACCTGATCGAAATGGGATTCACGATATACGCGACAAAGGGAACATCAACATACCTGCGCGAGCACGGTATTCCCGTAACGACTGTGTTCAAAGTAAGCGACAAACAGAACCCTAACGCAGTTGGATTGATGAGAGAAGGTAAGATAAACCTGATCATCAACACCCCTTCAATGAGTTCCGGAGCAAGACGCGACGGTTACATCATGAGGAGATTGGCAGTCGAATTAGAGATCCCGTTCGTGACAACAGCCAACGGTGCAAATGCGACCGTAGGTGCGATAAAGAGCGCCAAAGGTAAGGAATTCAAGGTCAACAGTATGAGAGAATTCCACATCAGCGGATGATGATCTGACTCACTCCTCTTGCTGCTCTGAGCATCGGAATGTATTCGGGAGGAAGCTGTCCGTTCAGTACAACGATCAGGTGTGCTTCTTTCCTTATCCCGGGATCGTCAACGACCGCTTGTCTCACGGATATGCCCGCACGGAATATCACTTCGGTGACATCAGCCAATATCCCCGGGATCGTAGCGTCCACCGGAACTATCTCGATGGTCGTACAGCCCATCTCCGGAGCTGCATCGGAAAAGAGCGATATTGAACGGATCCTTGAGAATATGGCGTACAGCGGCGGCGTATCGCATATCTTGTCGATGGTGGACCTTACAACCCTTCTGTCTACCTTTGCGGCCCGTCCTATTGCCGAATCGGATAATACTATGTCGCCGCAGTATGCTTTACCTTTCTCTACACGGACGCCGTAACGAAGCATTACTGTCGCTACACTCTCCTGAGACGGAAAGCCCGAGAACTCCGAAAGTATGCGATCCATGCATCACGATTGCACTTCTTGTAAATAAAGGATGTCGATAAATAGAAAGAAAGGGGCAATGCCCCTTGAAAGGTTTATTCAGCAGGCGCTTCGGTGTGTTCTTCACAGTTGCATTTGCATTCTGTGTCTGCGTGTTCTTCACAGCCGCAGCCGCATTCGAAATCGTTGTCCTCGCCGTACAGGAACTCTGCGTAATCCTCAGCGATGTCCTGAACGAGCATCCAGTCGTTGAGCGCGTAGTATAACGAGATCAGAGCGATCAGGAAGAATCCTATTGCAGATGCTGCAACAGCGACACCGACCTCCGCAAAGCCCAGGGGTGCGAATGCGAGTATCGAGATTATTGCGATGGCCTCTATGAGGAAGTCGCCTATCCTCCATGCCATGAATGCGATCATGATGGAAATGACACACAAGACCAGTGCGAGGAATCCTAAGGATTCGACACCGATCACATTGATCATGTTGCCGCCGAATCCAGCAACAACGTACAACAGACCGAACATTCCGAACGTCATGCCTTCGATGATGAAGGCTCTTTTGAAGGAGAGATATGCAGTTAACAGCAACAGCAGACCGGACGCGATCAATACCGCCGTAACGCTTCCGTTGGTGGTATCAAAGACATCCCATCTTGCATTCACTACCGCAAAACCCATGAAGAGTGCGGTAAACCCGAGCAGCACAAAGCCGACCACAGGCACAGACAGTTCACCTTTATCGTCGAACATGAAACCGCCTATGCTTTGCCTTGTATTTAAAACAAGTGCGGGAAAACACTGTTCCCGGGGCGTGCGGGCATACCCGTAAATATATGAATCCGCATGAAGACCCACAGGGGCTAGTATGACCGAGACCAAAGAACTCAGAGAGATGATCAAATCCATCGACCAGGAGATCATCGAACTTATCGCAACCAGGATGGAGATAGCAGATGAACTTGCATTGGCAAAGAAATCATCATCACAGGAGTTCTGGGACGTTAAAGTGGAGAAGGAGATAATCGAGAGATACAAAAAACTCTGCGAAGAAGTTGCGTTGTCCGAAGAGGAAGCGGAGAAGATCGCAGTATTGATCCTGAGCATATCCAGAGAACGTCAGAGACACTTCTTCGAGTGAATTTTTTGCATCCAAAAAATTCGTAAGCGAATATAAACGACACTATAACTTTTATTCAAGGATTGTCTAACAGCTGTTATTCTAACAAGGAGAGTAACAGATTGACCAAGATTCGTGCAGCGATCCTCGGTGCTACGGGAATGATCGGACAGCGTTTCGTGCAGATGCTTCAGGATCACCCATACTTCGAGATAGAAGGACTATATGCATCGGAAAGATCCCATGGAAAGACGTTAAGGGACGTTCTGAAGGTACGTGATTTCGTTTACAATGATGACACGCTCGACATGAAGATCGAGACGATGGACCTCAAAACGATATCAAAGAGTGCAAGATTGGCGTTCTCCGGGATCCCGTCAGACCTGGCAGGAAAGACGGAAAGCGATCTTGCGGAATCCGGTGTAGCAGTATTCACGAATGCAGGTGCACACAGAATGGACAAGGATGTTCCGATACTCATACCGGAAGTGAATCCCGAACATCTGTTCTCGATTAAGGACCAGAAGACGTACAAGGACGGCGGTTATATCATAACCAACGCAAACTGTTCCTCCACAGGCGTGGCCCCTCCCCTGAAAGCTCTGAACGACACATTCGGATTGGATATCGTTCACATATCGACGTATCAGGCATTATCCGGCGCAGGATACCCGGGAGTACCTTCGTTGGATGCTGTCGGTAACGTGATACCGTACATCGGCGGAGAGGAAGAGAAGATGGAGACCGAATTGGCAAAGATGATCGGCACGTATAAGAATAAAGCATTCAACTTCGCTGAATTCGATGTATTTGCGAACTGTGCCAGAGTTCCTGTCATCGACGGCCATTTGGAAGCATTGACGATCAAGATGAAGAAGGTCCCGAGCATTGATGACGTTACGGACGTAATGGAAAGATTCACAAGCGAAGCTCAGTCGCTGAAGTTACCGTCAGCACCCGTACAGCCGATAATAGTAAGAAAGGAAGCGAACCGCCCCCAACCCGCATTCGACGTATTAGCCGGAACACCGGACAGGGCAAAGGGAATGGCAGTCACCGTAGGGAGGATAAGGAAGAAGGGCGACTACATCAAGATGTTCGTACTTTCACATAACACCCTCAGAGGCGGCGCAGGCGGTTCCGTACTGAACGCAGAGCTGGCAAAAGCTAAAGGATTACTGTGATAGAGATGAAACGCACCTACGACGAGATAAACGAGAAGATCAGACAGCGGAAAGCTGTTGTAATGACCGCCGAAGAGGTCATAGATCTCGTCAGGGAGAAGGGTGCAGAGAAGGCTGCACAGGAGGTCGACGTAGTAACAACGGGGACGTTCGGTGCAATGTGCTCATCCGGTGCTTTCCTTAACTTCGGACACTCCGATCCTCCGTTGCGGATGACGAACATCACTCTGAACGATGTTCAGGCATACGGAGGACTTGCTGCCGTCGACACGTACATCGGTGCAACCCAAATGACAGACGCCAAGGAAAAGAACTACGGCGGCGCACATGTGATCGAAGACCTCATAAACGGAAAGAAAGTGAAGCTCAAGGCAAGCGGTCCGGGAACCGACTGTTACGTAGGAAGATCCATAGAAACGATGGTATCGCTGGACACGATCAATGAAGCGTATCTCTACAACCCGCGTAATGCGTATCAGAATTATGCTGTTGCCACGAACTCGTCGGATAAGATACTTCACACATATATGGGAAAATTGCTTCCGAAACACAAGAACGCGACTTACAGTTCCGCCGGACAATTGTCTCCGTTACTGAACGATCCTCATTTGGAGACGATAGGAATAGGAACAAAGATCTTCTTCGGAGGAGGAGAAGGATATGTATCCTGGTCCGGAACCCAGTTCAACACCAAGCCGGAAGAAGTGAACGGCGTTCCGATATCGGGTTCCAGGACGTTAGCGCTGATAGGTGACATGAAGCAGATGAATCGTTGCTACGTAAGAGGATTGGACATCTACGGTTACGGTACATCATTGGCGATAGGCGTGGGAATACCGATACCGATACTCAACACGGGCGTCATGGAACGCTGCGCAATATCTGATGACGAGATATACGCGAACTTGGTCGACTACGCATGCACAAGCAGAACAAGACCGTCTCTGAAACGCGTCTCGTACGCAGAACTGAAGAGCGGTTCGATCGAATATAACGGACAGAGGATCAAGACATCCCCATTATCGTCGTACAGGTATGCAAGATACGTTGCGAACGATCTGAAGGACTGGATAGAGAAGGACGGATTCGAACTGACGGAACCGTCCGTACCGTTACCGAAGACAGGTAACGTAAAAGGGCTGGGGAAGTGAAATGATGAATCAAAAATACATGCTGAAGTTCGAAGGGAACGGTATCACGGAATCTGTTTCTTACATCCTTGTGTCGCAGTTCAATGTCGCCCCCAGTATCCTGCAGGCGAAACTGAACGACAACGGCGGTGTGATGATACTTTCATTGAATGGAAAGGAATCAGATATCAAAGCTGCGTTGGTGAAACTGAAGGAAATGGGCATCAAGGTCAGGAAATTGGCGAAGCATATCACCCGGGACCCGGACAAATGCATCGACTGCGGTTCATGCATATCGGTATGTCCTTCCGAAGCGTTGTACATCGACAAAGAGACGTGGAAGGTTGAATTGGCAGCAGACAAGTGTGTCGCTTGCGCCTCATGCCTGACAGCGTGCCCGACACACGCAGTGAAATTGACGTTACCATGCTGATACGTGAACATTTTGAGATCAAGGAGACCGCGGTAACGATAATATCGCAGCCGGATTTCGTAAAGATCGCGAAAGATGCGATATTCGAAGCTCGCGAGATCATTGAGCACAAGATAACGGAAGATCCCTTCTTCAAGACAACGTACGATCCGTATCATCCCCGGAACGATGATCACGAACTCATCCGAAGAATGTGCAAAGCGTCGGTCCTCGCTGATGTGGGACCCATGGCGACGGTCGCAGGCGCCGTTGCTGTGTTCGCAGTCGAATGTATGAAGGAACAAGGCTGTAAACATGCCGTGATCGACAATGGCGGCGATATTGCGTTACTGACGGACAGAAACGTCACTATCGGCCTGTATGCCGGTAATAACGGGCTTAAGGACATTGCGTTGAAGATCCCGAAGACAGAAAGGATCAAAGGAGTGTGTTCATCATCAGGAAAGATAGGGCCGTCAGTATCGTTCGGTCAGAGCGACATCTCTACGATATTCTCAGATGATGTCATATTGGCGGATGCCGCTGCCACAAGATTGGGAAATCTCATCAAGGATCACGATATTGCGGAAGCGCTGGAGATCATCGGCAGCATAGACGGAATAGACGGATGTCTCGCGTTCCATGACGGAAAATTAGCGATGTTCGGTAACATTCCCGAATTAGTACAACAAAAAGTACAGGAAAGCAGGATAACGGGAATAATACTTAGCGATCTTTAAAAAAAAGGAATGAACGGAGGCCCGGTCGGACCTCCGTATTGTTTTTAATCGGTTTCCTTCACTTGTCGCGTTTGTGCACGTAGTAGACTATAGACACAACAGCCACGACAACAATGATCAGGGCAAGGATCAACAGGAGATTGGAGCCCGATCCCGGTTCCTCATTCTTGTTGATCAATACCGTTATGATACAATCCGCACTGATATCGGTGATGATCCAGGCATCATCACTGCCATTATACGTCAGTGTACCAACATCCACACTTATGGTTGCGGAGTACCCTTCAATAACGACCAGTGTCACACCCACTGTGGTCTCTATNGTCACCTCGGTCTCGGTTATGTCCACCAATGTAACTATGGTATCATCATAATCTTCATCGACAGTTATGTNGTACACCAAAGGAACGATGGACATCGTTATGGTACAATCTGCATTGATATCTCTGATCTCCCAGCATCTATCGCTGTCATTGTACGTCACTGTTCCGATATCCACACTTGCTATGGTCGCTTCATACCCTTTAAAGGGAGTCAGTGTCACGGTCACAATATCCTCTATCGTCACCAGGACCGGATCTATGTTCAATTCTGCTTTGGCCTCATCATATCCTTCGATAAAGATATAATATTCGAAAGCAGCGAAGATCACAACGATCGAATGGTGAGAGTCCACATTTTCAAAGAGGTATTCAGACGCCACACCCACATCTTCGTTCTCGACAAGTATCCTTTCGATGAAATACCCGATATTGGGAGTGAACGTGAATTTCTTGTCAGCTCCCAGAAGCACTTCGATCGAACCTGACGGCGATATTGTGCCACCGGTACCGTCAACGGATGCGTCTATTATGAAACGATCCACGAACACCACTTCAACGAGAGTGTCTTCTGTTATTGTGAGCTGGAACGGAATCCCGAAATACCATTGGTATGAGAGCTCGTCGTTGACATATACCTGATCTATGGCCCAGCCGGCATCGGGCGTGATCCCGATCGATATCTTTTTATCTTCGGCCGTTACCTCTGTGGTCCCTGCCGGCGTTATTGTGCCGTTCCCGCTTCTGACAGATGTGGTGACCGTATCAGGTATTT
>JGI994J12354_10006047_pt1 | contig 10218 bp, 14 predicted proteins | sample IntmicLarv3ML3BL_FD_12354 | JGI IMG/M metagenome (IMG submission 12354)
TCATCGCCACTGGCTCGACCAATACCCATCAACGCGCTACCAGCGTTAGACATAATCGCACGCACATCAGCAAAATCGAGGTTTATTAGTCCGTGTTCGGTAATCAACTCTGAAATTCCCTGCACTCCCTGTCGTAAAACATCGTCAGCAATTTTGAATGTTTCGAGAAGTGGCGTGCGACGATCAATTGTTTGCAATAAACGATCATTCGGAATAGTAATAAGCGTGTCAACATTACGTGATAAATTACCAACTGCCAATTCAGCATTCATACGGCGTTTTTCGCCCTCAAAACTAAACGGTCGAGTTGCCACACCAACAGTCAAAATACCAAGTTCGCGGGCCGCCTCAGCAACGACTGGACCAGCGCCAGAACCCGTACCGCCGCCAGCACCGATCGTTACAAACACCATATCGGTGCCATCGAGCGCTTTCTTGATTTCATCAATACTTTCGCGGGCAGCAGTTTCGCCTTTTGCGGGATCAGCGCCAGCGCCCAAACCGCGCGTGGTTTCTTTACCGATGTGAATTTTAACGTCCGCTTCACTGTTGTGCAGCGCCTGAGCATCTGTGTTAATAGCGATAAATTGTACGCCACGAATGCCGGCGTCTTTCATACGATTGACCGCTGCGCCACCCGCGCCACCAACACCGACAACCTTAATCACCGCCGACGCTTGAATACTTGCTGGTTTAACTTCTGGCATATTCCCCCTTGCTATTACGCTCCATATTATTTTGTATACATTAATTATACACGTTTGCCATATCTAAATCAAGCGAAAAAATTTTGAACAAGTTTTGTTTTATTTTTGCGTTTTATGAGATTTTATAATAGAAAGTCTGACCCTACATTGCACAACAAAATTTTATTTGTCGGGAATCACATCTGTTGAATCATAGCCATCTGGAGGAGTATGCGCGTTAAATGAAGTCATTCCTCTTTCCCCAGGCAATACTTCCGAGTCTTTTATTTCAGAAGTTTCCGACTCGCTAATATCGTCAATTTGTGAAAAATCAAAGCCTTCGAACAAAGATATCTCTCTATTGTCAGGCATTTCAATGCTACCAATAGGCTTGCCAACATTAACATCACTAAATGGACTAAGGCCTTCTTCATTCGTTATCGGAGGAATGTCATTATCAAACGGCTTATTACTTTCCACACCAGTTAGCGTGTATCCCTTCGGAGGAACATTATTATTTGCATTGTTTATTGCAAATGCAGCCCCAAAATTAATGATAGTTAAACCTAATACGACACCAGCCAAAGCCTTTTTAAATCTATTACTTTTGCCTTTTTCTTGACTGGTGTCTAGCGCCTCAGATGTTGTCGCGCCCCCCCCATTCGTCTTTATTCATTTTTATTTCCTCTCTGTTAAATAGTTACCTATTATACAGTGTAGCACACTCAATCGAAAAAGTCAATAAAAAGCTTACTTTTTGTGTTTCTTAAACAACGACATTACGCCGCTGAATATTCCGCTACCCTTTTGTTGGGAATTCTCACCAGCGCCCAAATCTAAATCAATTAGCATCAATCCTACAACTGTCGCAAATTCTGGACCAGAAACTTTGTCGTACATACCGCCAAATTTCGGCGCCTGTCCAACACGTGCGTTCATATTCAAGATTTCGCGCGAATAATCCGCGATACCACGCAATCTGGCGCCGCCGCCAGTTAAAATCGCTCCACCTGGCAGTTTCGCTAAACGCTTAATCCTCTTTAACTCGTGATTGACTAATTCGAAAATCTCCGCCAGGCGCGCTTCGACGATTTCATCAATAATTTCAGAATCGAATTCTAATGTTCGTGCCGGCGAACCGACCTTTATCGAAACTTTACCGGACGAACCGCGACGCAATTCTGGCGCTGCCACCGCGTGCTCGATTTTAACTTTTTCAGCAATATCTAAATCTGTTTTCAAGCCAATCGCCAAATCGTTCGTAATGTTATTCGACCCAATCGGCAAAATTGCCGTATGAATTATATCACCCTCTTCGTAGACTGCAATATTTGTCGTTGCGCCACCAATATCAACCAAAACCACGCCATTTTCACGCAATTGATCAGACAAAACTGCTTTTGCAGATGCTAATCCCGACACAATCATACGACGTGGTGAAATTTCTGTCATACTTAAAACCTTTTCTAGATTTTTCAAATGAGGCACTAACGCGGTAATCATATAGGCATCAACTTCAAGACGAACACCCGTCATACCAAACGGATCCTTGATGCCGTCCTGTGAATCCAATTTATAAGAACGTGGCGTAACATCAAGAATTTCACGATTTGCTGGCAATTGGACAACAGTGGCGGCTTCTTCGACACGCGCCAATTCTTCATGATCGATAGTTTGACCGCTAGCACCAACCGCAATCACTCCCTGTGAACCAAGCCCAACAATATGCGAGCCGTTAATCGATACTGTCGCACGATTAATTTGATAGCCGCTCATACGCTCTGCATCTTCCAGAGCACGATCAATTGCTTCTGCAGCACGATCAAGATTTACTACCGCGCCTTTTCGCATTCCTAAATTCTTTTGTGTGCCGACCCCGATAATTGTTGGCGTTTTGCCATTCGACTCAATATGTCCGACCACGACTTTGACCGCATCTGTTCCAATATCTAGCCCTACAGCGTATTTTGATGTTTCCATAATATTTATATTGTAAGTGATTTTGCTTATTTACGCAAGTTTACTCTAACTCGTCAACTATGTCTATCTCGGCTCGGCGGATTGGATTGTGTTTAGTGCCGTCTTTGTCTTGATTATGTTCAAAAAGGAATTTCGCCTTAACTTTGTCGCCGTTCAGGACCGCTGGCAGCCAGAATATATCGTCAGCCCACATATCATTCCAAGGTAATACTTCTCTATTGAACCACTTTGGACGCATTTCTACAGTTTCTAAAACCTCACCGTCCCATTGATCGCAAATAAAGGCGTGTACAAACAAATTATAGCTCGGTGCAAAATCTAAAACTGCAACTTTCGTAAGTTGTTTTGGCGTTACGCCACATTCTTCTCGGCATTCGCGAATCGCCGCCTGCTCAATTGATTCACCTAGATTTAATTTTCCGCCAAAGCCATTCCATTTGCCCACGCCAAACGCTTTGTCGTGATGTTTATTTTTCTGACCCAGCAAAATTTCATCGTCACGCACCAAAAAGACAAGTGTGCGTCGCGGGTTGGTGCGTTTTGATGAGTTCATTATTTATATTGTAACATTATTCTTTATCTCGAAAGGGAAATTATATTTTCAATGATGTCGTCAAAGCCAGTAAAAAATCCGTCATATTCTTGTCACTAACAACCGTTTTGTCGCTTATATCATCGACCGTAAGGCTTGCCAGCTTTTCAGAATATGGCAAATGAATGAACGCACGCGGTATATCAATACCAGATTTTTGCGCAGCAATCTCCAATTTGTACATCAGCGCATTGCAACAATACCTGCCCGGATCATCAGATATTTCGGGAACTATAGGTACCCCACTTTCTGTACATTCTTCCTTTAAGGATTCAAAATCAATATATTGTTCCGAATCTGTCATTATCTTTTCGTCTATTGGACGATCAGCTATAACAGGACGTCCATTTTGATCTTCGTAGCAATACTTTTCATTGTCAATTCTATTGTAGCTAGAGCGCTCAAGACGAAAACCTGCGACGCTAGAATCGAACCCGAATGACACGACTGCTTTCGCGCCAGTTTTTCCTACCTCATGCATAATTAATTCGCCAACATCTTGCCCGTCAAACTCAATTGCGCCAGGAAATATCATTTTATGGAATCTAAAAGAATCAGAATCTTGCTGCGTTGCTAATGTTACAATTTCTTTGGCAGGATTGATGAGATAATCACCAAATGTTTCGAAACCCGTCACTAGTATATCTTTCATGGTCTCTATATTGTGTCATATTAGATGATATGGGTCAATATTGGAAATTTATATCAAAAAATCGCCCCTCTCAGAGCGATTCTCGATTTACAATTAGTAGTGCAAGCCCTTTTCGTCGTTAAACATCTAGATTTTTTGAAACTCTCGTCGCATATAGAGATAATTTGTAAAGCTTCAAGACAAATTATCGCGACCGACCTGACTCAGCAAATAATTTCTTATCTACTGGTCTCTTTACTCCCTAGAAAGGAGGTAATCCATCCGCACCTTCCGGTACGGATACCTTGTTACGACTTAACCCCAATCACCAAGCTCACCTTAGGCCAAAATAAATTTGGACGTCGGGCGCTCCTGACTTTCATGGTTTGACGGGCGGTGTGTACAAGACCCGGGAACGTATTCACCGCAGTGTGCTGACCTGCGATTACTAGCGATTCCGACTTCGTGAGGGCGAGTTTCAGCCCTCAGTCCGAACTGGGACCAGCTTTGATGGGATTTGCTTCACATTACTGTTTCGCTGCCCGTTGTACTGGCCATTGTAGGACGTTTCTAGCCCAGGACGTAAGATCAATACTGACCTGACATCATCCCCTCCTTCCTCCCCGTTACCGGGGCAGTTTCGCCTGAAAAATACAACAGACGACAAGGGTTGCGCTCGTTGATGGACTTAACCAAACATCTCACGACACGAGCTGACGACGGCCATGCAGAATCTGTCACCTTGTTCAATAAAGCACTCTCTCCTTTCGGAGAAATTCAAGGGATGTCAAGTCCTGGTAAGGTTCTTCGCTTAGCATCGAATTAAAGAACATCCTCCACCGCTTGTGCGGGTCCCCGTCAATTCCTTTATGTTTTAGCCTTGCGGCCGTACTCCACAGGCGGAATGTTTAACGCGTTAGCTTTATTACCGAAGGGGTCGATACCCCCGACAATTAACATTCATCGTTTACGGCGTGGACTACCCGGGTATCTAATCCGGTTCGCTCCCCACGCTTTCGTGCCTCAGCGTCAGAAATATCCCAATCACCTGCCTACGCCATTGGTGTTCCTTCTTATATCTACGGATTTCACTCCTACACAAGAAATTCCAGTGATCTCTGATATTCTCGAGCTTATCAGTTCGAATAACAGGCTACCGGTTGAGCCGATAGTTTTCATTACTCGCTTAATAAGCCGCCTACGCAACTCTTTACGCCCAGTCACTCCGGATAACGCTTGGGTCCTACGTATGACCGCGGCTGCTGGCACGTAGTTAGCCGACCCTTATTCATTAGTTACCGTCATAGTCTTCTCTAATAAAAGCAGTTTACAACCCGAAGGCCTTCATCCTGCACGCGGCATTGCTCCATCAGGCTTTCGCCCATTGTGGAATATTCCTCACTGCTGCCTCCCGTAGGAGTCTGGACCGTTCTCAGTTCCAGTCTGGCTGGTCATCCTCTCAGACCAGCTAACCATCGTTGACTTGGTGAGCCATTACCTCACCAACTATCTAATAGTGCGCAGGCCGCTCCTTTACCGTATAAATACTTTAATCCGAAGACCATATGCGGTATTAGCACATCTTTCGATGCGTTATTCCTCAGTATAGGGTGCGTTCCCACGTGTTACTCAGCCGTCCGCCACTCGCCCGAAGGCGCGTACGACTTGCATGTGTTAGGCATGCCGCCAGCGTTCATCCTGAGCCAGGATCAAACTCTCCATAAAAATGTCCGAAGACACTATGTATTAGTTGATACTAACATAAAAGATGTTTTACATCTGAAAATCCGAAGATTTCCGAAATGCTGACGAAATTGACTTGCACTACCAAATTGTAAATTTGCATCTAAACGAGCTCAAATTTCTTGTGATAGCTAAGGTAAATTTGTGCAATTTACAGAAGTCAATCAAAGAACTCTCGCATTAGACTTTGACTATTCTATCGTAGTTTTTATTCCAAGTCAACACTTTTTTGTTCGAATTACAGATAATATTGTTGTGGTTTTTACAACTCAATCAATGATTCCACAAACTCAGGGTTTGACATTAAGACCTCTTTCGCGAAATTATTAGCAAACTGCTCGTGCGGCATAGCGCAATATCTCCTTGCCATTTCGTTCGCAGGAACCGCAACATCTTCCAGCAACTTTGTATATTTGTCATTCAAAGCATCTAGACGTTTTGGCACGTCATCAGCGCGTTTTTTATACTCTTCTAGACTGATATTGTCTGCCACTGTAATAATAGCAAGACGCTCAACTTCTTGTTCTTGAAAAAGCCTCTTCTTCTCCCTGATCGGCGCATTGTATTGCCAAAGTGCTTGCTCAATTACTTCATCATACTCATCTGGATTACCTATATTATCAAAAAAATCTGACACATGACCTAATTCGTGCAAAAGTATGTGTATTTTACATAGTTTAGAAATGTTTACGAGATTATAATCATCTGCGCCTATCATATCTATGAAAGATTTCAACAAGCTCTCTAGCGTTAAGTCGTCTTTTGCTTTCATTACATCTTCAAGACTTGGCAACATTTTGCTATTGTCGCCAAACAATATATGAACCTCTGCCTTTCCATTTTCAGTTTCCCAAGGCCTTTCGGCACGATTCTTATTTATACTGCTAAAGATATCGTAGTCGAGATATTCTGGACAGATTATTACATCAGCTAATCGTGAATCGGCTTTAACAGCAAGATTATACGCTTCTGCGAGCAATCTATCTTCATGTTTCAATAGCTCAATATTGCGCCGATACTCAGTTTCTGGTGATTTTGTAAACTCGGACATATTTATTCTACTACTTTTATCATTGTATCAAATTTTTTATATTTTGTCAAGTGCTTTTACAACTGCGTAATAATTTCCGCACCATTTTCCGTAACTAAAATCGTATGTTCAAATTGCGCCGCTAAACTGCCGTCCGCCGTACGCAATGTCCAGCCGTCCGAATCTTGAACGATTTTCCATGTTCCCAGCGTCGCCATTGGTTCGATTGCTATGGCATTACCGACTGGCACTAAATCGCCTTTTCCGCGATGGCCGTAATTCGGAATGTCTGGCGCTTCGTGCATACTACGACCAATACCGTGTCCAACTAGATTTCTAATAATTCCTAAATGTGCTCTATTTAGTACATTTTCAACCGCTGCGCCGATATCGCCAGTTCGCACCGCGCCGTACACCGCATCGATGCCCACATATAGCGATCGTTCTGTTGTGGTCAGCAATAATTTCTTCGCGCCTGTCGGCTTTTCATCAACGCACATCGTAAAGGCTGAATCGGCTTTCATACCGTTTACTTCGACAACCAAATCAAAGCCAACCAAATCACCTGCCACAAAAGGCTCGTCTGTTGGAATTCCGTGAGTAATCGCGTCATTTGCACTAACGCAAATCACGCCAGGAAAATTGACTTCTGGCGTTTTATACGTTGCAATCGCGCCACGCGCCGTGATTTCTTTTGCAACCCAAGCATCAATTTCTTTGCCCGTTACACCAGCGCGAACCTGATTACGCAAATCAGCAAAAATCGAGGCTAGAATCTTCCCAGCCTCGCGCATATAGCGCAACTCATCAGGCGTAAAATTTTGCGCCGATAACGCACGCATTTATTTTTCTCCAGTCAACGATGAAACGATTCCATACGAAACCAATTCGGATTCGATGCGATCGTGAACTTCGCCGACCGTGCCATAACCATCGATATGTATAATTGGAATTTTCAAATCGTTAAAGAAATTCAACAGCGGATAAATCTCGCTACGATGAATTTGCAGGCGACGTTCGATTGCTTCCGGTTCGTCCTCTAAACGACCACGTTTGGTTAAACGACTTAGAATCTCATCACGCGGAACTTCCAGAACTAAACACGCCGACACACCATTTTTACCAATACGTTCTTGCTCGTGATCAATCAATGTTTCGGCTTGGCTTACGGTTCGTGGATAGCCATCCAAAATTACACGATCGATATCACCGCAATTATTTGCCTTGTCTAGCGACTTGAATATTACCTTATTCGTAATTTCGTCTGTTATTAACTCGCCAGATTTCATAATTTTCAACGTTTCGTGATCAGCATGATCGCGAAACATCTGTCCCGAACTTAGCCAGCGCCAACCGTGGCGCGCTGCCAACATTTGCCCTTGCATCGATTTACCAGAACCTGCTGGACCAAAGAAAATAATCATTTTTGCAAAGCCTCCTTTACCATCATTGCAATTTTTCCGCCATCAGCACGCGTACCGACTTCTTCTTTAATCTCGCCGATTGCCCGACCCATGTCCTTAATAGTAAATTTTCCATCCGTAATAACGTGTGCAACAATTTCACTCAGTTCGTCATCGCTCAGAGGCGTCGGTAAATACTGGCTAAGAATTTCGCGCTCTTTGGTTTCTTTCTCGGCGCGCTCACCATCGCCCGCGTCGGTATACAATTGAATCGCATCATCGCGTTTTTTTGCTTCTTTGGCTGTAATTACCAAAATCTCATCATCGCTCAAGCCTGTTTCACGCTTGCCTTTAGCAACTTCTTCGTATAAAATTGCCGATTTCAAACCACGCAGAGTCGTCGTCGTAAACTCATCACGCGCCAACATGGCAGTTTTTATATCTGCAGTAATTCTATCTAATATATTCATTTTATTCCCTTTCGTAAGTATTATATCAAAAAATCGCCGACTTTGCGACGATTTAGAATTTTTGACTAACGACTATTTGCCCTTGACTAAACCTAGACGAATCTGGAGATTCTTGGCAGCTTTGCGCTGATCACGCACAATTGCACTGGTTCGGCGATCGCGCTTGCTCTGCGGTTTGCTGAATCGCTGAGCAGCTTTAGCCTTGGCGACAACACCCGATTGCAATACTCGACGATTGAATCGTCGGAGCAAATTCTCGTTCGCTTCACGTTGGTCTTTTCTCTTAACACTAATCATATTGAAATATATTAGCAGATGTTAATAATTTACGCAAGCCATTTATTAATAATTAGATTTTTCAGCTTCTTTTTTAGCTATTTCATGAAGCGTAATCTGTGGCGCAGCGCCAGCTTCCTTGGACATAATGGCGTGCGAATGACCTTTTATCTCGATGTGTTGAAGGGCTGTGCGCAGATGAATAGCAGGCAAATCGACACTGTACCGAAAAGCCGCACACCCTATTGCCGTGCGCATTTGATAAGGACTTGAAAATTCACTATATTCCGGTTGAATGACTGCTAAGTGATCGCGCGACGCCTTTCGCGCGTGAATCAGATCTTCAAGAAAACCATTTTCTTCGCTCATTACTGCCGGATAATTCCACATATTGTCTGCAAAAGCACCTTTAGCTGTAAATAAATTAGCAGGGGCTTTGTCTAATTGACCTGTTTCATTATAAGGAGATTTCGCATAACGCATCGACTTTGTAATCTGAGATGCAAAATTCATCACCGTACCAAGCGTATGATTTAGCACCGCCCCAGGCGGGTCAACCGCCTGTACATTGGCTACGCGCTGGCCTGCTGCACCAAACGCCGCCGCCATGCCCAACGCCACACGCTACGCGCTGGCCTGCTGCACCAAACGCCGCCGCCATGCCCAACGCCACACGCGCCCCGGCCGAATTCCCCCAAAGTGCAATTTCGTCATTATATCGCGCTAATTTATCTCCTAAAATTTGCAGCATCCATTCGCCTTGCTTCTTATAACTGCCGCTTTCCTTCATGCGCGCCATCATATATCGTGGAATCAGCGATGCGCGTTCTGAACCGGTATTATTTATAACCATTATCTGTTGATTGGGGTTAGCAGCCGCTAAAACTTCAATTTCGCGTTGACCGACTGGATGATAAAAATTGCCGCCAATGCCCATATTATAAACAATTACGCCGTTATTTTCCGGTTGTTCGTGATTCAACAAAGCATATTCGATTTGTTGAAAATCATCGCCCTTGGTTAATTGCGCCACTTCTACTTCGGACTTAAACTCAGCCCTAATCCTTTCTATGTGCTCTTTGCCTTCTTGGGTGGACTCTGGCGCATCAAGAATTGGCATAGTTTTCTTTTTACCGATACTTATATCATTGTTGAATGTAGTGGTTTGATATTGCATGTCACCACCCCTGAATCCATAGTCAATACTTCTCATAATAACATTATATCAATTTAATTAATTTTGTCAAGATTTAGATTGCTTCCAGCGCCAACAATCGCCCCTCGACCGCAACGCGCCCATTCCACTCATTTTTCATCAATTCCACCAAGATTCGCACGTGCTGTGGTTTGTCATTTACATCAACCGATTCGAACGTAAATTTATCCGCTGCATTAAATGCTACTGTT
>JGI994J12354_10006048_pt1 | contig 10216 bp, 10 predicted proteins | sample IntmicLarv3ML3BL_FD_12354 | JGI IMG/M metagenome (IMG submission 12354)
GGTTCCTCCCTTAGTCAATAACTCGTACACCTTCAACGTGAACAACTATTTTATTAATTTCCATACCTGTAAAGGCTTCTACTTTATACTTTACGCTCTCAGTAAGATTATCCATTACGACTGGTATATTTACTCCATAAGAAATAATAACATGAAAGTCTACATTAATTTTATTATTGCTCATTGACACAATAATACCACGAGCAAGACTTTCTCGCTTTAAAAGTTTAACAATACCATCTTTAACACTAATAGCAGCCATACCTACAATTCCAAAACATTCAACTGCTATGGTGCCAGCATAAATTGCAATTACATCAGTATCTATTATTATTTCACCTAATTTATTTGTAAGTTTTGCTTTCATAAAATATACCTCCATATTAATTTATAAAACATCTCTAAACGATATAATATGTTCACTGCAACAAGTCAATTTATAATTAAAGATTATTTTATATAAATAATTATTACACTTGTGCTATTTTGACTTAGTTTTTGTTTATTATACCTTCTTTCTGTATAAATGTGAACTATTTTTTTATTCTTATTATTTAAAAATTATTTTTTATCTGTAATTTTCTTATAATATTGCTTTCATACCACGAATTTACAAATTTAAAAAATATTTATAGAAAGTACAAACTAAATAGAATCAATGCTATATTTATTTAATTTTATCTGCATTATTTATTATAACTTGTATTAAATAACAAAATTAAAACTCAAATTGGACTTTTTAATAAATTTATACTTGCATATAATCCTTATTTCTGATAGTATAGTTAGAGTTGTGATTTTATATAACTGAATGTCGGTAAGGAGGTGCAATTCGTCATGGCAAAGTGTGCTGTTTGTGAAAAAGGTGCTCACTTCGGTAATAATGTGAGTCATTCCCATAGAAGAAGTAACAAAATGTGGAAGTCTAATGTTAAATCTGTAAAGGTTACCGTTAATGGAGCTAATAGAAAGATGTATGTATGTACAGCTTGTTTAAGAAGTGGATTAGTAGAAAGAGCATAATCATACTGATGAACTAATATATAACTATTGTTTTACTGTTATATGTAAAATGTAAATCCTCATATAATGAAATTTAAGTTATGAATTTCATTATATGGGGATTTTTTGAAATTATTACAGTAGTATAAAAATTTATAACATATATTTTATATTTTTATGAATTATAAAACTTTTTTAGTAAATATGTGAATAAATGAATTTAATATGATATTTATCTAAATTAATATCTTACTTTTATAAAAATCTTTTATTTTTTACTTTTACCGAACATTAGTTTGCAAAGTATTGCTTTTTATGTTAATATTATTAATATTGTCAATTTGTTATTTTAATAATTAAGGTGCTTTTATAAAAGAAGTTAATTAAATCACCAAAACTTAAGTTTATTACTTAACTTAATACATAACTATAGTGAAAGCAAAAGATACGATAAAGTTTAACAATTTTCAAATAATTAAAATATGTCATTTTTTATCAGCTTAATTATTATCTTCTTAAAATATTTATTTTTAATTTATACTAGGAGGTATTCATATGAGTAAAGGAAAAATAACTGACAAACAATCAGATATTTTAGAATATATAAAAAAAGAAATCCTTAGCAAAGGATATCCGCCTGCTGTTCGTGAAATATGTGCAGCGGTTGGTCTTAAATCTACATCTTCTGTTCATGCCCATTTAGAAACACTTGAAAAAAATGGTTATATTAGGCGTGATGCAACTAAGCCGCGTGCTATAGAAATTGTTGATGATGAATTTGGATTTATGAGAAAAGAAATGGTCAATATACCTCATATTGGTACAGTATCCGCTGGACAACCAATATTGGCAGAAGAACATATAGAAGATTATTTCCCTCTGCCTGCTGAAATACTTCCTAATAAGGATGTTTATATGCTTACAGTTAAAGGTGACAGCATGATTAATGTTGGCATATATAATGGTGACAGAGTTATTGTTCAATCACAAAAAACTGCTAATAACGGTGACTGTATTGTTGCCTTAATTGAAGATTCTGCCACTGTTAAAACATTTTATAAAGAAAACGGACACTTTAGACTTCAGCCTGAAAATGATTATATGGAGCCAATTATAGCAGAGCATGTAGAAATTCTTGGTAAAGTAGTTGGGCTGTTTAGAGTTATAAAGTAATATCATCAAATAATAAAATATAAATATTCACTTACGAGATTACTGATTAGTTAAAGAGTAATTCTAGTATTATGTGAACCTCCAAGCTGATGTAAGATAAATTACTTGGCATAGAGGTTCACACAATTTCTTGCTATATTTAATTTTTTTCCAATTCTAATCAATAATATTAATTCAATCTTTAAATCTCATCAATAGCTTTTCCTATATCTTTTCTGTAATACTTATTTTTAAAAGATACAAGTTCAACAGCCTTATAAGCGTTATTTCTAGCACTAACCAAATTGTCACCTTTAGCTGTAATACCAATTACTCTTCCGCCGTTAGTGACTATCTCCTCCCCTTTAAAAGCTGTTCCTGCTTGAAATGCAAAGCAACTGTCTTTATTCTTAAAATTATCCAGTCCCTCTATCTTTATACCTTTTTCATATTCTAATGGATATCCCTCTGATGCCAGTACCACACAAACTGCCGCATTATCTTCAAACTCTAATTCAATTTCATCTAATTTTTTATCTATACAAGCTTCAAATACTTCTACTATATCATTTTTCATTCTTGGCAGTACCACCTGTGTTTCAGGGTCACCAAATCTTGCATTATACTCAAGCACCTTAGGACCACTATCAGTCAGCATAAGCCCAAAGAAAATAATTCCAACAAATACTCTCCCCTCTGCTTTCATCGCATCAACAGTTGCCTGATATATATACTTCCTGCAAAATTCATCAACTTCATCAGTATAGAACGGACTAGGAGAAAATGTTCCCATTCCGCCTGTATTTAAGCCTTCATCATTATCTTTTGCACGTTTATGGTCTTGAGCTGAAGTCATTACTTTTATAGTATTTCCATCTACAAATGATAAAACAGATACCTCATGCCCTGTCATAAACTCCTCAATCACTATTTTATTTCCAGCACTTCCAAATGCAGAATCAACCATAATAGATTTAACTCCTGCCTTAGCCTCATCAAAGCTATTACATATAAGTACTCCCTTGCCCAGTGCCAAACCATCTGCCTTTAAAACAATAGGAAATTTAGCAGTTTTTAAATATTCAACTGCTTCCTTATCGTCAGTAAATACCTCATATGAAGCCGTAGGGATATTGTATTTCTTCATTAGGTCTTTAGAAAATGCCTTTGACCCCTCTAATTCTGCCGCTGCCTTATCTGGTCCAAACACCCTAAGACCCTCTGCATTAAATATATCAACAATTCCGCCTACCAAAGGATCATCCATACCAATTATAGTTAAATCAATCTCTTTATCCTTTGCAAATTTAACTAAACGATTAAACTCCATAGCACCTATATCTACACACTCTCCGACTTCTGTAATTCCTGGATTTCCTGGTGCACAATATATCTTTTCTACATTTTTATTCTGTGCAACTTTCCAAGCAATAGCATGTTCTCTGCCGCCGCCGCCTACTATCAAAACTTTCATAGCTAAATAACCTCCTTGATAAATATTTTATGATTACTGTACCTTATCACTCCACACTATTATATTACTAACAATCATATCTTCTCTTGACAATATATAATATAATTCAAATCAGCATTTTTCTGCTTTTTTGTATATTATCAATCAGCTATATCTCCAATACACTTTTCACCTTACAATAATATTATATAAAAAACAGAACTAAAAATCATTGTTTGAAAAATATTTTATATATCATCAAAAGAATGCTATCTATGCTTTTAACCTTTTTAGCTTTCATATGGCACTAATAATTTATTATTTAAACTTTTTCATTTAACCAACTAAGTTAATGTTTTTTGACTTTTTCATCCGCAATTATATTAATTGCTCTAGGCAGCAGTTCCCACTCTGCTTCCTCCATAACTCTCTTTTGTAAAACCTCCGCTGTATCTCCTGTTTTAACCTCAACTGCCTTTTGCAAAATAATAGGACCTGTATCTGTACCTTCGTCTACATAATGCACTGTAGCTCCTGTAAGTTTTACACCTCTCTCAATTGCTGCCTCATGTACCTTTAATCCATAATATCCAGTTCCGCAAAAAGCAGGAATAAGTGAGGGATGTACATTAATAATTTTGCCCTTATATTTCCTAATCAGTTCACTAGGCAGTACAACCAAAAAACCAGCCATTACTATTAGGTCTGGAGCGATTTTATCAAGTTTATCTATTAAAGCCCTATGAAAAGTTTCCCTGTTACCATAATCTTTAGGACTTATACATTCAGCATTTATCCCTGCTAATCTCGCTCTCTCCAAAGCATATGCATTAATATTATTACTTATAACTGTATCTATAACTGTATTTCTTATTTTTCCGCATTCTAAGCTATCTATTATTGCCTGTAAATTAGTACCGCCTCCTGATACTAAAACTACTATTTTTAACATAAAATAACTCCCTTTTCCCCTGCTTCCACAGTACCAATTACATAAGCCTTTTCTCCTGCACCCTCAAGTGCCTCTAATGCAAGGCTTACATTATCTGCACTCACACTAATCACCATACCTATCCCCATATTAAAGGTATTGTACATCATAGTATCAGTTATATCGCCTTTATCTGCTATCATTTTGAAAATAGCAGGAACTTCATATTTTTCAGGGTTTATTACTGCACATAAACCTTCTGGCAGCATTCTAGGAATATTTTCATAAAATCCTCCTCCAGTGATATGACTGCACCCCTTAATAACTGCTCCTGAATCTTTAACTGCTCTAAGTGCCTTTACATATATCTTAGTAGGCTCTAATAATGCTTCACCTAAGGTTTTTCCAAGTTCTTCATAATAAGTATCTAAACTCTCCTTTGACATATCAAATACACTTCTTACCAAAGAAAACCCATTGCTATGAACCCCTGAAGATTCAAGTCCAATCAGTATATCACCTTGTATTAAGTTAGCTCCAGTAATAAGGTCTTTCTCATCAACAATACCTACTGCAAAACCAGCAAGGTCATATTCTTCTGCTGGATAAAAACCTGGCATTTCTGCTGTTTCACCACCTATAAGTGCAGCTCCTGCCTGCTTACAGCCATTTGCAACACCACTTACAATAGTGGCAATCTTTTCCGGTTCATTCTTACCACAAGCTATATAATCAAGGAAAAACAAGGGTTCACCACCTGCACATGCAATATCATTTACACACATAGCTACACAATCAATACCTATACTATCATGCTTATCCATAATAAATGCAAGTTTTAATTTAGTTCCAACACCGTCAGTACCTGAAACTAATGTAGGCTTTTCCATTCCCTTAAAATGCTCAAGTGAAAATGCTCCTGAAAAGCCTCCAAGCCCTGTCATAACTTCTGGTCTCATTGTTCCTTGAACATGTTTTTTCATTAATTCAACTGCCTTATAACCAGCCTCAATATCTACACCCGCTTTTTTGTAATCCATATATACCTCCTTGCTATTGCAATAGTTTTTATTTTATATTTATTCAATATATGCGCTGCAAAGTACTTTTATACACAATAATATTATTTGTATTAATTTTATATTTGTTCAAGATACGCCTCATATTTAATATTTTCTAACTTCTCAGCCTTAGTAGCAACCATATCTTCTAATTCTTTAGCATACATCTCAACTTTCATTAAAAGTTTTTCATCAAAAGCGGCAAGTATCTTCACCGCCAGCAGTCCTGCATTTAATGCCCCATTAATAGCCACTGTTGCTACTGGTATTCCAGACGGCATTTGTACTATAGAATAGAGTGAGTCAATACCTGACAAAGTTTTAGTCTTAATTGGCACACCTATAACCGGAAGCGGCGTTATTGCCGCAACCATCCCCGGCAAATGTGCTGAACCGCCGGCTCCTGCTATAATAACTTTAAATCCTTTAGAAACTGCCCCTTTAGAATATTCATAAAGTTTTTTAGGTGTCCTATGTGCCGATACTATTGTAAGTTCATAACCTATTTCAAACTTATCTAAAATCTTTGCTGCTTCTGCCATAATCGGTAAATCTGAATCACTCCCCATAACTATAGAAACTAAATGCTCCATACCTTGCCTCCTTTAAAATATCAAATATTAAATTTATAAATCCAATCCTTTGATATACACAAATCTATATTTTTTATTTATTTTCTTTATTCAATTATTTTGACTTGATTATCCTCACTTAATCCCTTTACCTCTTATCTTTCAGTGCTTTACTTAAAACAGCTTTGAACTATATGACCAAATTTCAACATATACTTTCTTATCTTTTAGTACTTTACTCAAAACCAATGCATTACATTTTTCTACTCATATTGCACAGCTTCCCAAGCTCCTCTTACCTCTGTGAGTGCCTCTTCTAAAGTATTCCCTGTTGCAGTAATATGCCCCATTTTTCGCCCTTTAGAAACCTGTTTTTTTCCATAAATATGTATTTTCGCATTTAGATATTTATAAGCCTCATTATATCCAAGTACATTAGCTTCTGCACTATGTTTTCCAATAATATTTTTCATCACTGTAGGTCTTATAAGTTCAGCATTTCCCAAGGGATACCCAAGTATTGCCCTTATATGCTGTTCATATTGGGAAGTATAACACCCTTCAATAGTATAATGTCCTGAATTATGAGGTCTTGGTGCCAGCTCGTTCACAAGCACCTCCCCCTCCTTTGTAACAAATAATTCTACACAAAGCATTCCTATATTCTCAAATATCTCTATACATTTACGACTTACTTCCATAGCCTTTTTTGTAATTTCTTTATTAATTCTCGCTGGAACTAAAGTTTCATCCAATATACTATTATTATGCACATTTTCAGCTACTGGAAATACTGTTATATCACCTGAAATATTTCTGCAAGCTAAAACCGATATTTCCATAACAAAGTCTATACATTCTTCTGCCATAAGTGATAATTTTCCATGCCCCAAGGTATTGTATGCTTTATCTATATCATATTTAGAATTAATAAGTGCATTACCCTTACCATCATAACCGCCTGTACAAGCCTTTAACATAACAGGAAAAGGGAAATGTTTTTTAATATTTCCTAATTCTTCATATGAATTAATGGCAATGAATTTAGGTACAGCAATCCCATGTTTTTCAAGCCATTTTTTTTGTTCATATTTATTTTGTATATGCGAAAGAGTATCTGCACTAGGATATACTTTATAATTTGCTTTCTCTAGTTTTCTAAGAGCATTAAGACTTATATGTTCAAATTCATATGTAACTACATCTACTTCCTTAGCAAGTTCCATAATTGCATCATCATCATCAAATTCAGCAATAATATGCTTATCTGCAATAGATGCCGCCGGACAACCTTTTGTCGGGTCTAATATAACAAAAACTGTATCTAATCGTTTTCCATCAAGTATCATCATTTTACCAAGCTGACCACCACCAATTATTCCAACTCGTTTCATTGATAAACCTCCATAATTAATTTAACATATTAATAAACTTAATTAAATTAAACCATTTATAATTCTATTTATAAGTTTTACTAATTTATAACTACTCATTCATAAGTTATTTTACTAGCTTTTTTTATTTCCGTCAATGAATATATTTGACTTAAAAATAATAATTAAGTATTAAATTTTGAAAAATAACATATATAGCAAAAATTAAAAATTTTATTACTTAAAACTCTTCACCTATGACAATATCAGTAACAATACTTTCCTTATATAAAATAATTAAATTTAATAAACTTATTTAAGTATAATATGCATAATTTTTCTGTAAAGTTAAACAACTCATTTTTTTAGTTAGACTATTATTAAAGGTTGATTAAATATGATTACTTTGATATATTATATATCATGTAAACATATCTATACCATAATATTAAGCAGATTTATATAGAGATTATAGTATGTATTTTAAATCCATAGTAATACATTAATATATTGTTTTCTACATTCATATATTACAACAATTGTTACAGTACTATATTATTATCGACAAAAGGAGTTAACTATGAAATTGGTATCTATACCAAAAAATGAATACGATAATTATAAACTTAATGTTATTTTCAACGGCTACAAATGGGATCCGCAATTTTTAGATAACAATACTATTGCTAAACATATTTTAGTTATCACAGAAAATGAACACAAAGAATTGGAAGAAATTACAGAAAAGCTTGATAAAGAAACAACACAATCTGAAGAAATGTTAAATAACAACTTAAAACTTACCAAACCTTTATTATTGCCAAGAAAAATTAAACGCGAACTTAAAAAAATGAAAAACTATCAGGCTGATAAACATATTCGCCTTATGCGATATGACTTTCATCCAACTATAGAAGGTAATTGGGCTGTAAGCGAGGTAAACAGTGATGTTCCCGGCGGTTTTGCAGAGGCTTCATTAATGCCGCAAATAGCACTTAATTTGTTTAAAAATGAAAATTATTATTATAAAAACTTTGGTGATATTATAGTTAATAATATTGCCAAAAAGGTCATACCAAATGGCAAAATCATGTTAGTTCACTGTACTTCATATAGTGACGACAGGCAAGTAATGCAATTTTTAGGTGATAAGTTACAATATATGGGTTTTAATGTTATTTATGCTGCTGCTGATCATTTGCAATTTAAAAATAATACAGCAGTAAGTATTCTTGATGGTAATATAGGTAAAATTGATGCAATATTTAGATTTACACCTATTGAATGGCTTACTGCCATAAAGCCCAAACGCTGGCAAGGTTATTTTGATACAACAACATTATCATGTAATCATCCAATAGCTCTATTTGCACAAACAAAACGATTTCCTCTTATATGGGACAAACTAGAACAACTTGGTGTAAGTTTGAATACTTGGCGTAAACTGCTTCCTGAAACATTAGAAGTCAAAAATGCCAGCAATAAAGAAGGATTTATATTTAAACCTGCTTATGGACGAGTTGGTGAAAAAATCTCTATAAAAGAAGCATGTACAGATAATGAATATAAGCAAATAATTAAAGATGTTAAAAAATATCCCAAAAAATATTTAGCACAGAAGCAATTTTATAGCAAACCTCTATTAAGTGAAGAGGGTGAGAGTTTTCATGTCTGCCTTGGTTCTTATAGTGTCGAGGGTAAAGCTGCTGGATATTATGCAAGAATAAGTAAGACTCCACGTATAGATTCTAATGCAGCAGATATTCCAGTTTTAATTGAAAGGAATAAAAAATGAAAGGCAAAGAAATATTTAAAATATGGAGTCCGCCTAAAGCCAAATGGGTAGAATGGGTACGGCCTGTTCCATTTATCGCAATTAATTATAGCCATAAAACAAATATAGCTATAAACTTTACAATACCAAATATAAATTATATTGATAAAATAGAACAAAACACTGCAATAATTTTAGACCTTTCTGGATATGATGGCATAAAAGAAGGAATTGCACTCGCAAAGTTAGGATTTCGTCCAATACCACTCTACAATGGTACAAATGAACAGCAAGGAGCAATGGCACTTGTTTATAATCATGATATAGAAAACGCCTTAATATTGGGAGCCGCAGAACTTAAAAAATTAGAAATCCCCTCAAATGCCCCACCTGCTTTTTTAATAGACAGTAACCGTACACACAGATATAAGATGAATGTTTCTATTTTTGATAATAGTTGGGATATATATGAGCAAGATATGCCGTCAGCAAAATATTTTTTAAATAACAACATTAATAAAATTATAGTAAGAAGTGAAATAATACAAAAAGACTTAGCTAAAATTTTATATAATTTCCAAAAACAAGGTATTATGATTTTCATTACAAATGGATACGAAGAGCCAAAAACAGTTCTTATCAAAAAACCTCCCTATAAACACAAATTTTTTAAAGGTCTAATTTAAAAGCACAATGTTTTAGATACTTCTCAAGAAAAAATCTATAATACCATATATAATTACAGATATAATACAGAAAAATCCTATAATTAAATACAACTGCTAAAGGATTATAGGCGAGAAGTTATCTTCATTTTGGCAGGCGAGAGTTTCGCTTGCGAAACTCTCGCCTGAGGCGGTCGCAATTTGTAACATTTACATTGTACGCCGCAGTGTAC
>JGI994J12354_10006049_pt1 | contig 10216 bp, 9 predicted proteins | sample IntmicLarv3ML3BL_FD_12354 | JGI IMG/M metagenome (IMG submission 12354)
CTTCCACCCTCTGTACAGTTCTTCAACCGCCGGACCACCCGGCAGCACCCAAAACCATGAAAAAAAGGGTGTGCTTCATTTGGGAAACAGGATTTTTATCTGTCTTTACCCGGTATGGCAAGCAAAAATTTCCCCTGCAGCCCTGAAACCTCCTTCTTTACTCTGCCAAAGCGAGCAAAACAAGCCTGACGCAGTATCACGGCAAAAGACCCCAACACCTGTTTCTTGACCACAACCCCCTCTCAGGCTACTGTGTTGCAAATTTTCCCCTTACCTCCATCCTGTGTCCCTGCACTGAGGCCTTTTGTGAACACCAAACCCGACCTGCCCGAAACTGCCGCCCCTTTTACGCCCGAAAACGAACAGGGAACAGCCCCCTTCCCCCTTCCCGACAGGCCCCTGCCCGACACGGCCTGCGGGGTGAGGCACCTTGCCATTATAATGGATGGCAACGGGCGATGGGCCACTTTGAAAAACCTTTCCCGCAGCGAGGGGCACCGCGCCGGAACCGAGGCCGCGAAGTTGATGGTGGAAACCTGTGCCAGGCGGGGCATACAGCACCTTACCCTCTACACTTTTTCCACGGAAAACTGGAAGCGCCCGGCTGACGAGGTGCATTTTCTCTTTGACCTGCTGGCTGATTTCATCACCCGCGAGCTTCCCCAACTCATTCAGCAGGGGGTGCGCCTCAATGTGTTTGGCGAAATGGGCGAACTGCCCTTTGCCTCCCGTCAGGTGCTTGCCCACGCCATGCGGAAAACCGCCCCATGCCGGGCCATGCATCTCAACCTGGCCCTGAACTATTCCGGGCGGCTGGAAATAGCCCGCGCGGCCCGACTTTTCATGGAGGCGGGCAGGCCCGCCGCGGAAATGACGCCCGAGACCCTGGCCGAGTATCTGTACACCGCGAACCAGCCCGACCCCGACCTGATCATACGCACCAGCGGCGAATTCCGCACCAGCAATTTTCTGCTGTTCCAGTCCGCCTACAGCGAGCTGTATTTTACCGACACCCTCTGGCCTGATTTCTCCCCGGAGGAGCTTGACCGCGCCCTTGCTGTCTTCCAGAAGCGCGTCAGGCGCTTTGGCGGGCTATCAACCATCTAAAACAACACAGGGACAGCGAATGCTCAGCACCCAACGCCTTGTCACCGGCTTTATTCTTCTCGCCGTCATGACCGCAACCTTTGTCTGCGGGGGGCTGGCGCTTGTGGCCCTCGCCGCCCTTGTCACCGCGCTGGCCCTGTGGGAGTTTTACGGTCTTTTCTGGCCCGGCGGGAACAAGCTTGCGGCAAAGGCGCTGGCAACGGCCTTTGGCGGTCTTTTTGTGCTCGCGCAGAGTACGGCCCTGACAACCAGCCTCGGCCTTGTCAGCGGGTTTACGGTGCTTCTGGCCCTGGTCTTTCTCCTTGCCCGGGGCTTTGGCAGCCGCGAGATCGACATGCCCTCCCTCACCCCCCTGCTCTACGGGCTGGCCTATATTGCCCTGCCCCTGGGCATGGCCCTTTCCCTTTCCATGGCCGAACAGTTTTTTGTCGTTTTCGTCGCCATTCTGACCGATTCCGGCGGCTATTTCGGCGGCCTGTATTTCGGCAAACACAAAATTTGGCCCTCGGTAAGCCCGAACAAAACCGTGGAAGGCTCCCTTGGCGGGCTGCTTGCCACCCTTGCCCTCTGCCTTGGCGTGGGGGTGTATTCCACGGCCAGCGGCGGCGGACTCTTCCCCCCCCTGCCCCTGTGGGGCTGGCTGCTCTTCGGGGTTTTTCTGAACCTTGCCGCCCAGGCAGGCGACTTTTTTGAATCGGCCCTCAAAAGAAGCATGAACATCAAGGATTCGGGCGGCCTTCTTCCCGGCCACGGGGGCGTTCTCGACCGCATTGACAGCCTGCTCTTTGTCATTCCCGCGTACCTTGTTTCGCGGCACCTGTTGCTGACCCTGGCCGGATAAGGCCGTGAGCAGCCCTAGCTACATCACCCGACTGCCCGACGAGGCTTTCAGGGCCACCTGGCCCCGCCGCATTGCCGTGCTTGGCTGCACCGGCTCCATTGGCGTCTCGGCCCTGCAGGTTGTGCGCGCAGGCAAGGGGCGGCTTGTGCCCGTCGCCCTTGCGGGGGGCGGCAACATTGCCCTGCTGGCCCGGCAGGCTGCCGAATTTCACCCGCCCTGCCTTGCGGTAAAGGACGAGAGCCTTGTGGAGCCCCTGCGCCGCCTGCTGCCCGAAGGCTACCACCCGGCCATACTCCACGGTCAGGCCGGGTACGAGGCGGTTGCCCGTCTTGACGAGGCAGACCTGGTGCTTTCCGCCCAGTCCGGCGCGGCGGGCCTGCGGGCCACCTACGCCGCCATAGGCGCTGGAAAGGTGGTGGCTCTTGCCAACAAGGAATCTCTTGTCATGGCGGGCGAATGCATCCGAAGCAAGGCCGCTGAAACAGGCGCGGTCATCCTGCCTGTGGATTCGGAACACAACGCCATCTTCCAGTGTCTTGGCGGGGAAAGACTGGAGGCTGTCCGCCGCCTCATCATCACCGCCTCTGGAGGCCCCTTTTTCGGCAAAAACCGCGAAGAACTCCGCTCCATCGCGCCCGAAACCGCCCTTGCCCACCCAAACTGGAGCATGGGCGCGAAAATCAGCATTGATTCAGCAACCTTAATGAACAAGGGGCTTGAAATTATCGAGGCTCACCACCTGTACGGGCTGCCTCTGGAGCAGATTGACGTGGCCGTACACCGCCAGTCCATTGTCCATTCCCTGGTGGAATTCGACGATGGCTCGCAACTGGCCCAGCTTGGCACCCCGGACATGCGCACCGCCATAAGCCACTGTCTGCACTGGCCGGAACGGGTGGCCTGCGGGGTGGAGAAGCTCGACCTTCTCAAGGTGGGCCAGCTCACCTTCGAGCAACACGACGATGCGGTTTTTCCCTGCCTTTCCCTTGCACGAAAGGCCCAAAACGCGGGAAACCATATGCCCGTGGTGCTGAACGCCGCCAACGAGGTTGCCGTGGAAGCCTTTTTGCATTCGCGCCTTGCCTTTCTTGCCATAGGGGAAACCATTGGGAAAACCCTTGATCATTTTGTTGAACTCCGTAACAAACACCCTGTGAACAGCCCCCCGGCGCAATCGCCCCTCGACAGCCTGCTTTTTCTGGACGCCCAGGCCAGGGAGTACGCCCGCAGCCTGTTTTGACGCGGAACCCGGTGTTTTCGGCAGCGGGCTTTTCTGATGGGACAGTATTGACTTACACGTTCCAGTGCCTACCTTCAGGTTAGCCCGCATTCTNNCCTTGGTGCGCAATNCGGGTTAGGCAGAACCTGCTTTTTGCGCGGGTTTTGCTGCACAACCACACACAATCAGCGGGTTTGCCGCCCGCTACGAGGACTCTTTCCCCCCATGTCTGGAACCATCGCCATAATCGCCGTTTTCGGCGGACTCGTTTTTTTCCATGAACTCGGCCACTTTGCCATGGCCCGCTTTTTCAAAATGGGTGTGCAGACCTTTTCTCTGGGCTTTGGCCCGGCCCTGTATGCCACCAAGCGCGGCAGCACCCGGTATCAGATAGCGGCCTTTCCCCTTGGCGGGTTTGTTTCCCTTGTGGGCGAAACCTCGGAAGACGACCTGCCCGAAGGCTTCAGCAAGGAGGAGAGCTTTTCCCTGCGCCCTGCCTGGCAGCGGTTTCTTGTCATCCTCGCCGGGCCGATTTTCAACCTTGTTCTGGCCTGGCTGCTCTGCTGGGGGCTTTTGTATACCAACGGCCAGCACGAGCTTCTGCCCGTTATCGGCGTCTTCAGTGAAAAAAGCCCTGCCCGCGAAGCTGGCCTGCGCGTGGGCGATTCCATTCGCACCATCAACGGAATGCCGGTGGAACGCTGGGAGGAGATTGCCCCGCTGGTGCAGAAGTCCAAGGGCAGCACCCTGACCGTTGTGGCCGCCCGTCTGCCCGAGGGGGCCGACCAGAGCGACAGCCCTGCCAGCAATGCCCCCCTGCCTGCCACGGGCAGCGAGGCTGGGCAGAATACCCCAGCAAAGGCCGAATCCATTGAAACCGTTACCTTTTCCTTCGAGCCGGTAAGGATTACCCAGACGAACTTTTTCGGGGAGAAACTGGAAAACTGGATTATGGGGGTTTCCCCGCGCGGCGATTTGCGCCCTGTGGCCTTCGGCTTTATCGAGGCAGCCAGCGGAGGGGTGCGGGAAGCCGGAAACATGGTTCTGCTTACCTGGAAGGTGCTGACCGGCCTGCTGCGCGGCAATGTGGCTGCGGACACTGTGGGCGGGCCCATAGGCATTGGCAAGGCCATTTACGAGCAGGCCGGAATCGGGCTTGCCAATGTGGTTTTCGTTGCGGCCTTTATCAGTGTAAACCTTGGTATAATGAACCTTCTTCCCATTCCGGTGCTGGATGGCGGGCACCTTGTATTTTTGAGCATTGAAATGCTTTTCCGCAGGGCCGTGCCCGACTATTTCCGGGAAAAGGCCGCCATGATCGGCCTTGGCCTTCTGCTCGGGCTGATGTTTTTCGCTACCTACAACGATATTGTCCGGCTCTTTGAGTAGCCTGTTTCCATGAATGACCGCCCTGGCCTCCTCCTTGCCCTGAACACCGCCGAAGGCGTGCTTCAGCTTGTTCTTGGCGTCAGCCCGGAACAGGAAGCCGCCTCCCCTGCTCCCCGCCGCAGGCAGAGGGCCAGACCTTGCGGCATTCTCTGCGCCCAGGAATGGCGGCTGCCCTCGCAGGGGGCCGAATTGCTCACCCCCCTGCTGCGCGATTCCTGCGCCCGTATTGGAGCGGAAATACAGGATATTCGTCGCATTGCCTGCGTCAGTGGCCCAGGCAGTTTCACGGGCCTGCGTCTGGCCTTGGCCTCGGCAGCGGGCCTTGCCCGCGCCACGGGCGCGGAGCAGGCAGGGCTGCCCTACCTGCCCCTGCTGGCGGAAAATGCCGCTTCCCTGCTCGGCCCTATCCCGGCCCCCAAGATGCGCTCCGTGCTGTGGGCCATCACCCACGCCCGGCAGAATCTTGTTCATGTGCAGGCCTTTGAGCCCATGCCCTCGGCTGAAAACCCGCCCTGTCCCCAGGTAACAGCCCTCACGGAGAGTGCCGTTGCCACTGTGGAAGAGGCGGCAAGGGTCATAACCGCCCTGCATGACGCAACCCCGGCCCTGCCTGTGCTGTTCGGCAGCGGAGCGGCCAGAAACGCGGCCCTGCTTTCCGGGTTGCTGAAAACGCCCCTTTTCCTTGGGCCGCATGCTTCAGCGCCCACAGCGGATACCCTGTTCCGGGCCGCGCAAGGGGCCGCCTACAGTGCGCAGGATATTCCCCCGGTGTATGCGCGCCCCTGCGATGCCGAAGAAAACCTTGACCATATCGCAGGGCTTCTGCACCTTGATTCTTCCGAGGCCCGCCGCGCCCTTGGGGCAAAAACCCGTGCGGCCCCCGCGCCCGATTCCGTGTACACCGCGCCCTGTCCTGCTGGCGCGAAGCGCGGGTAACCTCAACCGCCCGGCCACGTAGCCGCCCCTGCAATGACAGATCCGCACGAAACCAGCCCCCTTTCCCGGGAAGAACGGGAAACCATTGCCTCTGCGGTTCTCAAAGGCGAAACCCTGCCCCGTTGCTTGCTTGAACGGCTCTTTCCCCCTGGCCCGGACGGCGAATTTTTCTGGTCAGGCAAATACGCCGCTGCCGCGCCCCTGCCCCCGGAAACGGCAAAATTTCCCGTGTATGCGCAGCCTGCGGACTGTGAAGGCTGGAAAAACAGGCTGTTCCATGCGGACAACCTGCATCTTTTTCCCCTCCTGACCCGTGGCCCGCTGGCCAATGAGCTGGCCCGCCCTGGCGGCATACGGCTCATCTACAGCGACCCGCCCTTTGCCGTGGGCGCGGATTTCCACGTTCCTTCCGGCAAAAAAAAAGAGGCCAACGAACCCGCGCTGGCCTTCAGCGACTGCTGGAAGAAGGGCATGGGGGAATATTACTCCATGCTCTACCCACGCCTTGTCTGCATGCGCGACCTGCTGGCCGATAACGGCATCCTGGCCCTGCACTGCGACTGGCGGGCTGTGGCGGGCCTGCGCCACATGCTGGACGAAATTTTCGGGCCAGGGCACTTTGTCAATTCCCTGGTGTGGCATTACACGGGTGGGGGGCGTTCAAAACGCTATTTTTCCCGCAAGCATGATTCCATACTGGTCTACGCCAGGGGAAACCGCTGGATATTCAATGCCGACGCCATTCGCATGCCCTACAGCCCCACGAGCGGCTATGCCAGAAGCGGCATTGTGAGCCGCGCCGGAAAACGCTACCTGCCCAACCCCGAGGGCACCCTGCCCGATGACGTGTGGAGCATTCCCATGGTCAACCCCATGTCGGGCGAGCGCCTGCCCTATGCCACGCAAAAACCCCTGCCCCTGCTTGATCGACTGGTGCGGGCCTTCACCAACCCCGGCGACATTGTGGCGGATTTTTTTTGCGGCAGCGGCACAACAGCCCACGCCGCCAGCCTTGCGGGCAGGCGCTGGATTGCCTGCGACAAAGGCGCGCTGGCTGTGGAGGTGTGCGTCAAAAGGCTGGGGTTGACCGAAGAACCCTGAGTTCTCGGGATGGCCACTGACATGACAGCCCCTAGACTTCCCGGCCGGTATCCACCGCCCCTTGCCCGGACGACTGGCCCGAGGGCTGTTCCGAAGACTGGGCCGGGGCCTGCTTTTCCTTGCCATAGCCTTCGTGGTATCCCTTTTCCGTATTCCTGGCCCCCTCTTCAATGGCCGCCTGCGCCTTGCCTGCGGTTCGACCCATCCACTGACACCCGCTCATGCCGCCCAAGGCCAGAATCACCAATACTACAACAATGTTTCGCTTCATCCTCACACTCCTCAGTGTCTGTTCTGCCATTCATTACATCGCGCAGGGCCGTTCGCAGAAAGGTCTTTTTGCCCTCTATCTTTGAATATCCCATGCTGCGCGTATAACCCTGCACATCCTCTCCGCAGCCTCGGCCACCTGCCCCGCCCCGGCAGCCATGCATTCCTCAAGCCCCATGGGGTGCGGCAAACACACGCAGGCCGCGTCTATGCCCTGGGCGTACATGTCCTGATACCCCTTTCCCAAGCCGCCAGACAGGCAAAATACCGGAATACCGTGCTTTTTCGCGGCTTTTGCCACCCCTGTGGGGGCCTTGCCAAAGGCGGTCTGAAAATCGCTGTGGCCCTCGCCCGTGATCACAAAGGCCGCGCCGGAAACCGCCTCTTCAAAATGGAGGGTTTCAAGCACAATATCAATGCCGGGCCGCAACCGTGCGGGGGTAAAGAACAGAAGCGCGGCCCCAAGCCCGCCGGCGGCCCCGGCCCCGGCCTCGTTCATAATTTTACGCCCGGTGGTGCTGGCCGCAAGCGTGCCGTACCGGGCAAGGGCCACGTCAAGATCTTTCACCATTTCCGGTGTGGCCCCCTTTTGCGGGCCAAACACGGCAGAGGCCCCACGCGGGCCGCACAGGGGGTTGTCAACATCGCAGGCCACCAGAATTTCCAGTTGGCCCACACGGGGGTCAAGGCCCGAACAGTCAATGGCATGTACCCCGGAAAGGGCCGCCCCGCCAGGGGGGAGCGCCGCGCCCTGCCTGTCGAGAAAGCGCACCCCAAGGGCCGAGGCAAAGCCTGTTCCGCCGTCATTGGTGGCACTGCCGCCTATTCCCATGATAATGGTTGAAAGCCCGGCGTCCATGGCCTGCAACAACAGTTCTCCCGTGCCCCAGGTCGAGGCCCGTAACGGGTCGAGTTCTTCCCTGCGCAGCAGGGGCAGGCCCGAGGCAGTCGCCATTTCAATGACCCCGGTTTTTCCGTTGCCCAGAATGCCCCACCGCGCTTCCACGGGCGCACCCAGAGGGCCGCGTACGGTGGAGGTGCGAAACTGCCCTCCGGTGGCTTCCACCATGGCTTCCACCGTGCCCTCGCCCCCGTCGGCAATGGGCAGGGTTGTAACCGTTGCCTCGGGAAAGACCCGCAGCACACCTTCCTTCATGGCCTCTGCCACGCCAAGGGCGGAAACGCTTCCCTTGAATGAATCAGGAGCAACCAGGATACGCATGGTATTCCTCCAACTGGCGGAAAAAACCCGTCAGCCTGAAGAGCGCATGAGCAGGAATGTTCCGGTATATATTCTTTCTGCCAGCCGGAATCATTTCCGACTGTATTGTTTCTTCCACTCATCCAGAAAGAGCAGCGAGGCTTCAAGCGGGGAAAGCACCCCCTGCCTTTGCCGCACTGCCGTCAGAATATCTTCAAAAGAGGCATTCAGGGGCAGCCCAAGCGATTCCACAAGGCCGGCAAGATCCTGACGCAAGGATTCCGGCAGCACGGCAAAGGCTTCCGGTTCCTTGCGCGAACCAAAGCCGGGCAGAACCGTGGCCGCAAAGTCGAGCAGGGTCTGCATGCGCTGCCCGTAGCTGTGGTCGCGCAGAACACGGGCCCGGCCCCTGTCCACATAGCCCTGCCTTTCTTCCGGATGGGCGAGAAAATGGGCGATACACCCTTCCATTTCCTCAAAATCGGTGAATACAGCCAGCTCGTCTTCGGCAAAGAGATCCGGCATGAGGCCGCGCCTGTCCACAAGCTGAAAGGCGCCCGCAGCGCAAAGCTCGAAGGTGCGCGGGTTCACAAAGTCGCCGTTGCCCACCAGCACCCCGTCCTGCACGCTGGAATGCAGGTTCAGGTTCACAGCCGTGGCATTATATATCTTCGCGGCCTCTTCCGGGGAAATGCGCGCCCCCTGACGCTGCACATGGGGCGCAAGGGCCGCCTCCTCCTCCCACTCGGTTCCCCATATCTTGAAATTCCCCTTTTTCATGCGGGCAAAGGCAGCCCGTCTGTTGGGATAGCCCGCGCCCAGAAAGGCCACGTCCGCGCCGAATTCCTTCCTGTCTTCCGCTGAAAGCTCCATGGGCCTGTGCAGGGAAGGCTGGGCCGCCAGGGGCAGGTACAGCACATTGGGCGCACCGCATTCCCCAAGGGCTGAAAGGAAGGGTTCCTTCTGGATGACCGCGAAAATGTCGTAATAGGGGGCAAAGGAGCGCCAGTAGGGAAAAAGGCGGAAATCTTCAACAAACCACATGGCCGTGGGAATGCCGTTTTTCCGCAGCCGCTTGAGGGCCTGCCTGCTTACGGGGGCCTGGGCCATGGCCAGTATGAGGTCGGGCTGAAAGGCTTCGGCCCGCGCGACTATGGCATGGGAAACAACCTGAAGGTAGTTGTTTTCCAGAAATTCCCGGTGGGCAAGGCTCACGCGCAGGTCTTTCATTGCCGCCAGCGGACTGTGAAAGGCCGGGGAATCGAAGAGATCCACAAGGCACCCGGCCTCCTTCAGTCCCTCGACGCAATAGTGGCCTATGGGCAACGACCCGCCATAAAAAGGCAACACAACCATAACACGAAGCATAGTTCCGCCAGTACGGTAAGGGGTTGTTTACACCCTGTTCAGGGCAAAATACTGTCGCTGTCGGCAAATACCCGCTCTGCCGCGCCCCTCGGCATAGGCACCGGGGCGTCGTTCCCGCTCCGGCTGTCCACCACAGCCGAAACCGCAAGGCGTTTTTCCAGGCGGGCCTGAAAGGCCGGGTCATGGCCGTCCACCATGCGGTAGATACCCCCAAGGCTGTCAAAGCCTGTGACAAAACCGCAGATGCCCGCAGGCCATTCCTCGCCGAATTCCCCGGAAATATGCCGCAAAAAGGGTTCCCCGGTGAAATGGCGCAGGCATTGCACCTCATGCGGGCAGGGCGCGGATTCAAGGCAGGGCAGGCAGGGTTCCACCGCCTGCCAGACCTTGTGGCCCAGCCCGTAGGGGCCGGTTTCAAAGCACCAGGCCGAAGAGAGAAAGATCGCCTGCACAGGCACGCCCACATGGCAGGCCAGGTGCATCAGGCCCGTGTCGGGCGTGAGAAGCCCGTCCAGCCCGGCCAGAATTTCCGGCAAATCGGTCAGGGCCGTGGCCCCGGTCTGATCGTCAATTTTTTCCACAATGCGCACGGGCAGTTCCCGCACAAGCTGGCGCACAAGCGGGCGTTCCCGCTTTGTGCCAAGGCAGACAAAGGTCGGCCCCTGATAGGCTTTGAACAGGGCCTTCACCACCTCGGCCAAGACCCTGGGGGGCAGGCTGCGCCGCGCCTGCTGCCCGGCCATGACCAGCCCGTACCTGCCGGAACCGGCCCGCCGCGCCACCG
>JGI994J12354_10006050_pt1 | contig 10216 bp, 6 predicted proteins | sample IntmicLarv3ML3BL_FD_12354 | JGI IMG/M metagenome (IMG submission 12354)
CCTGTGTTAGCGGACCTGATGGGTAAACGTCTGGTCCAAGGGGTCACGAACGGTTCTGAAGATGATGACATGGAAGCTTTGAAAAAAGTGCTGGACGGCCTTGATGTTGACGGCGTCGTTACCGGTGCTGTGCATTCTGATTACCAATGGGACCGTATGAACATTGTCTGCGGTGACCTGGGATTGAAGGTAATTTCCCCGTTGTGGAGGAAGGACCAGGACATGGTCCTGAATGAGATGATAGGTTCAGGAATAAAAGCAATGATCATCGGCGTCTATGCCGAAGGACTCGACAGATCATGGTTAGGCCGTGTGATCGATGAGAAAGTGTTCAAAGAATTGAAAGAACTGAACAAAAGATATGGGATAAGCGTAATGGGAGAAGGCGGCGAATACGAGTCGCTGACCATCGACTCGCCATTGCAGAAGCGTCCGCTGACCATCGTCTCCGAAAAGAAAGAATGGAAGAACACGGCCGGAACGATGAACGTTCTGGTCAGATAGATCTTTTCACTTCTTCCAGTATCTCGTTCATGGGGAGACTTCCAAATGAACTTGATCTTCGCTTCCTTATCGAGAAGGTAGAACTCACGGTTCGTGAATCCCTTGACAAGCGGCGAGTCCTTTACTATCGCATCATATTCCTTACTTACTGCCTGTTTTTCGTCGTGAACGTATTCGAAAGGGGATCCCATGCGGTCCTTCCAGGTCTTGTGCGACTCTAAACTGTCAGGATTTATGCAGACGATCCTTACGCCCGTTCTGTCGAATTCGTCTTTCAATTCAATGAATTTCGTCATGTAATTCGTACAATTAATGCCGAAATCCCCAATGTAGAAGTTCAGAAGGATCGGACCTTTTTTCAGTTCCTGATGTAAACTGAACGACCCGTTAGTTGAAGGCATTGTGAAATCCGGCGCGATATCGCCGACCGCAAGTTCTTTCATACCCTCACGAAGGAGATGCGGAAATATAATTGTTCGTTGAAACAGGTCTGAATCTCCCTAATCTCATAGCATTGGATACAACCGATATTGAAGATAACGACATCGCGGCCGCCGCTATCATGGGGTCCAGCAGCGGTCCGCCGAATATGTACAGGAGACCTGCCGCGACAGGTATTCCGATGATGTTGTAACAGAACGCAAGGAAAAGATTCTGTTTGACATTCCTTAACGTTCTCCTGCCTATCTCCAGGGAGATCGGAACGCTCCTGAGGTCATTGTTCATCAGCACCACGTCAGCGGAACCTATGGCAATATCCGTGCCGGAACCTATTGCGATGCCGATGTCGCTCTGCGTAAGGGCAGGAGCATCATTGATGCCGTCTCCGACCATTGCCACTATATGTTCAGATTGAAGTTCTTTGATTATCTGGCTCTTATCTCCGGGCAATGTTTCTGCGATCACGTTCTCGATGCCGACATTCCCTGCGATAGCATCTGCNGTACGTTTCCCGTCACCGGTGACCATGATNACNCCGATACTCATTTCCCTCAGTGCAGCGACCGCATCCGCGCTTGTTTCCCTGATCGTATCCGCNACGGCGATGATGCCGATGACAATGCGGTCTTCTGAGACTATCATCGTTGTCTTTCCTTCTGATGTCAGTCTTCCGTATTCACTGTCAACGGGCGAAACATCGATCCCGATACGTTCCATGAACGCACGGTTCCCGATGTGGACCTCCTTTCCGTCAACGATGCATTCGATACCGTTCCCGATATGTGCTTTGAATTCCACAGGCGTTGTCAGTTCATGATATTTTGAACCATATTCCGCTATCGCTTTTCCCAAAGGATGTTCAGATGCCGATTCTGCCGATGCGGCCGTTCTTATCAGATGCGATCTGTCTGTAAGGGATATGATATCGGTCACATCAGGTTTCCCGACCGTGACCGTTCCTGTTTTATCTAACACCACGGTGTCAACGCGTCCTGCCGATTCCAGGGATTCTGCGTTCTTGAACAATATTCCGTGTTCCGCTGCTTTCCCCGTGCCGACGATTATGGCCAAAGGTGTTGCAAGGCCCAATGCACACGGACACGCGATCACCAGCACCGAGATCAGAACGGTAAGTGCAAATTCAAGATCCTTTCCCGTTAACAGCCAGATCATACATGCAACAACAGCAATGATCATTACTGCGGGCACGAAGTATCCTGCGACCTTGTCAGCAAGTCTTGCCACCGGTGCCTTTGAGCTCTGAGCATCCTCTATCATCCGGACTATCTGAGATAACATCGTATCATCGCCGACGAGTTCCGCGACCATCCTGACGTTGCCGTTGATGTTCATCGTTCCGCCGTAAAGACGATCTCCTGCGAAACGGTCAAGTGGTCTGCTTTCCCCCGTAAGCATGGATTCGTCCACGACCGCGGAACCTTCGTTAATGATGCCGTCAACAGGTATCCTTTCTCCCGGGCGGATGATAATGATGTCGTTCACAACAACTTCATCGATCGGTATTCTGAGCTCTGCGCCGTCACGTATGACGTTTGCTTCCGGAGGTGCAAGTCTCATTAAATTCCTGACCGACTCGCCGGTCTTGTATTTTGATCTGGATTCGAGGTATTTTCCCACCATGACCAAAGTGATTATCGTTGCTGCGGATTCGAAGTAAAGGGAATGAACGTTACCGTTGCCGTTGAAGATGTTCACGGTCGCATAGAGACTGAACACGAGCGCAGCGGAAGTTCCCAATGCAACAAGTGTATCCATATTCGGTCTCAGTCTGAAGAGATTAGGGAATCCTCGGACATAGAACCCGCTTCCTGCTATCAGGACAGGCATACAAAGAGCAAGCTGCAGTATTGCGTACATCTTGTGATCATCATGTATGGGACCCGGGAACGGAGCTCCGATCATCGGGCCCATTGCAACATACAGCAACGGAATTGTGAACAGAACAGCGATGATCAGTCTTATCTTTGCGTTCTGTTCATTATCCCGCTCTTCCTTTCCGCCGTCTGTTTCCGTGATGACATCGAATCCTGTGTCTTCCACTGCTTCATGCAGTTTTGAAACGTCCGTTACAGAATCATCAAAATCCACTGTCGCCGTGTTGGTCGCAAGATTCACTGCAGCTTTCGATACCCCCTCCACATCTCGGAGGGCACGTTCTACAGATGATGAACAGGCGGCACAGGTCATTCCGCCTATTCTTATCCTGACCTTCATGCTTTTCGAATGGCTCAACATACATTAATAGGTTAGGATAGCCTAAAAGAAATATTCGGAACGCTGGCCGCGTTATGTTAATAATCTCGTAATCTGTTGCACAAGGCATGATAAGGCAGATGATCAGGATCGATGACGAAAAGTGTGACGGTTGCGGCCTTTGCACCGAAGCCTGTCATGAAGGTGCTTTAGCGTTGGTCAACGGAAAAGCGAAACTCATCCGCGACGATATCTGTGACGGCTTGGGGAACTGTCTGCCCGCGTGCCCGCAGAGCGCAATATCCTTTGAGATGAGGGAAGCAGCGGCATTTGATGAAGCGGCCGCGAAAAAGAACGAACAGGCCATACCGATGGCCGGGCAGCAGCTAATAAAACAAGGCGGACCGTTGAAACAGTGGCCCATTCAGATGAAGCTCATTCCGTCAAAGGCTCCGTACTTTGATAACGCCGATGTCGTCATAGCGGCGGACTGCACTGCGTATGCGTTCGCAAATTTCCACGGGACCTTCGTGAAAGATAACGTAGTGATGATCGGTTGTCCGAAGTTCGATCCCGGTGATTACACAGTGAAGCTTGCGGAGATATTCTCGCAGAACCGCATCAAGACCGTAACCGTGGTCAAGATGGAAGTTCCGTGCTGCAGCAATTTGGACAGGATCGTAATGACAGCATTGGCGAAGGTATCCGCAAGGACGCCGTACCGGGTCATCACGATATCCACTGACGGGAAGATACTGTGAGCCCTCGGAGGATATGTCGTCCCATGAAATTCTGACACTCCTGTCACACGCGTATCCCGCGCGGGCAAAAGGTTAATAATACGGTCACTGCTGAACGGTCACGTTAAAAATGCGGAGCAATCATAAAATGGTCACGCAGGGCATATGTGGTGTTCTAATTGTCTGATGGGATATACCTTCTCGCGTTACTTGCTCCCGCAGTTCTCGGTGCGGTCCTCGGTGCGATACCTTTCCTGAAAAGAGAGATACGTTCAGTATCGATAATACTGTGCGCAGTGTCGTGTCTGGTCGGTATCCTGGCATATCCGTATGTTGTATTCTATGGCGAGATATTCTACACCTTCCCGATAGGTTCCGTTCTCGGAAGTTACGGAATAGCGATAGACCATCTTTCAGCGTTGATGATCTCATTTTCGTCGATAGTGTTCCTGATGGTCGTTCTCCATACGCTAAGGTCGCCGTCCGCACCCGCGAAAGTGAAGTACTACTCGACGATGAACCTACTGTTCTTTTCCTGCATTGTGGCAATGTGCGCCAATGAGATGATCATGGTCCTGGTCGCATGGGAAATGGTGACGCTTGCAACGTTCATCATGTCGTACAACAAGAACGAGGGAGGAAGATGGAAGTTCTTCATCATCGCTCACCTCGGAGGGCTGATGGTCATCTCGGCGTTCATTTTCATGTATGTGTTCGCGGGAACGAACGTTCTGTCGGATTGGAACGGACTGAATGCGGTAATGGGGCTTAAGACATCATGTGTCGTCATTACATTACTGTTCATGGGGTTCGGTACCAAATTGGGATTGATACCTTTCCACGCATGGATGCCCGACCTTTATGCAGAAGCTCCGACACACACCACTGCGTTGTTGTCAACGGTATCATCGAACGTTGCCGTCCTTTTGTTGTTCAAGAGTGTGTTCTCTTTCGTTGGTGTCACCGATGAGATGTACGGACTTGCCATCATTCTGATGGTCATATCATCGGCAACAGCGATATGGGGTGCTCTCGAATCCCTGATACAAACGGAACCAAAACGTATTCTGGCGTATTCGAGCATGGAGAACATGGCGTTGGTCTCTCTGTGTTTCTCTGTCGGTATGCTGTTCTGCATCAGCGGTTCCACGGAGCTGATGACGTTAGCGGTCATTGCCGGAATATTGCACACGATAAACCACTCGGTGTTCAAAGCACTGATGATGTTAACGGTAAGCACGGTCGAAGATACGACAGGCGAAACGGTCATAGGGAGAATGGGCGGACTGGCGGTGAAGCTTCCCGCGTTCTCCGTGCTTGCGTTGATCGCCGTGCTGTCAATGGCGGCCATACCGCCGTTCAGCGGATTCATGAGCGAATGGATGATGATACAATCCATGCTCAGCGGGAACGGCGCGGGGGTGAAAGGATTGGAATTGATCCTGCCGTTGGGCGTAGCCGTTCTCGGAATAAGCGGGATGATGGCCGCCGTCTCGTACGCAAGACTGTACGGTTTCATGTTCTTAGGACGTCCGCGTTCGGAACGTGTTGCAAATCCGAACAGAGTCAGAAGATTGAGTTTCATACCCATGCTGATCCTGGGAGGAATGTGTCTGGCACTCGGTGTTTTTGCATATCCTGTGATGGATGGTATCGCAGGAGGGATAGCAGGATCCACAGGAGACCCCGCCGCGGAACTGTACAAAGATACACTTCTAAGCACTCTAGATCTTCCTGTGCTGTCGGCTGTTTTCTTAGCCCTGGTGATCGCAATGTACGGCATCAGCAGAGTGTTCAGGAACAAGACCTCAAAGACAGATACATGGGATTGCGGCACACCTCTTGAAAGTCATATGCAGTATTCGTCAGTAGGTTTCTCGCAGCCGCTGGTCAGAGTGTTCCACCCTATTTACGGCGACATAACGGAAATGGAGGATGACGGTTCCGAAGAACACAAGAAAACCTATAAAGTGAAGTTCACGGAACCGTTCGTCCGATATCTATACGAGCCGATCGGCAAATTCGTCCTTTACGTTTCGAAGTTCATGGGCAAGATGCAGAACGGTAACATTCAAACATACTTAGGATACATTCTTGCCGTTCTGGTCGTATTGCTGCTGGGGGTGAGGCTGCTATGATCCCTGAAATTCTGTCGGTGATACAAGCGGTACTGATGATCATCCTCGCTCCGTTATTCACCGGAATATTAAGGAAACTGAAGGCATTGATGCAGCACAGGAAAGGCCCCCGCATATTACAGCCGTATTATGATCTTGCAAAACTGTTCAGAAAGGACGAAACAGTATCGAAGGATTCGTCCTGGTTGTTCCGTGTAATTCCGTACGTATGCATGGCATCGATGATACTGCTGGCGCTGATGATACCGTTCTTCTTCTCCCGTGTGTCGTTACCGCACGGAGATCTCGTTACGTTAGTTTACATATTCACGCTGTACAGGTTCATGATGGTCCTCGGAGGGCTGGAAGGAGGATCGACATTCGGAGGAATGGGTTCCAGCAGAGAGATGATGATGTCGGTACTCATCGAACCTGCATTGTTACTGTCGATGATGGCCCTTGCCGGACTTGCGGGAGCGGGAACGGACATAAGCGATGTTCCAAATGCATTGATAGCAATGGGTGCGATCGCGATCACTCCTGCGCTGATATTGGCGGCATCATCGTTCTTCATCACATTGTTGGCAGAGAACGCAAGGGTCCCCTTCGACAACCCGGCAACTCACTTGGAACTGACGATGGTGCATGAAGGGATGTTAATAGAATATTCAGGACGCAGCCTGGGGCTGATGGAGTACTCTTCCATGCTTCGCCTTATGCTGTTCTCGGTGATAATGGGAACGATGTTCTTCCCCTGGGGTCTCTCGACCACGACAGGAGGGGCAGACCTTCTGTTAGGGGTATTCTCTGTGATCGTGAAACTGTTCGTGATGGTATTCTCCATCGCACTCATCGAATCATATCTGTCCAAGTACAGATTGTTCAGACTGCCTAACCTGTTGACCGCTTCATTTGCGTTGTCGTTATTGGCAATGATATCGTTGTACATACTGTGAGGTGAAAAGAATGGACGCTGTGATCGCCGGAAATCTGATAGACATGTGTGCTGTCGGTATGCTGTTAATGTCAATGCTGGCGATGACCACCACCCGTATCGGTCAGCTACTGAATGCATTCGCATTACAGTCCCTGTTACTGGCGGCGTTAGCGTTCATAGTCGCCAGTGCGACAGGCCACACCGAGATATACATCATGGGTATCGTGACCATCGGTGTCAAGGTCGTGACAATTCCATGGTTCATGAGATACACAACGGCCAGGATAAAGACCGGAAGGGAAGTTGATTCGAACATCGGTATTCCGGCATCATTGCTGTTATCGGCAGTGTTGATAATGATATCCTATTTCGTAACGGATCCGTTAGTGGATTCATTGGGAACGATCACGAGGAATTGCTTAGCGTTGTCAATGTCGGTCATTCTTATTGGACTCTTCATGATGGTCACCCGCCGTAAAGCTATGACCGAAGCCGTTGGACTGTTAATGATGGAGAACGGTCTGTTCCTGGGCGTAATGTCAATATCATACGGAATGCCGTTGATCGTTGAACTGGGCATATTCTTCGATGTACTGATGGCGGTCGTGATCATTGGGATATTTGCACTCAGGATATCAAAGACATTCGATTCGATCGATACATCATTCATGAGGAGGCTGAAAGATTGATGATGGTCGAGTTGCTGTTAGCGATCCCGGTGGTCGCATCATTGCTGTGTTTCCTGCTTCCGAAAGGAAAGCTCAGCGCAATAGTTTCGATCGTATTCTCTACGGCTACGTCAGCGGTTGCTGTTGTACTGTGCTATGATGCATTCATAGGGAACGTGACGGATTACAGTATATGGTATGTTGACACCCTGTCTGCGTTATTCATAATACTGATAGCAACGGTCAGCACGTTGGCATCCCTGTATTCGTACGGGTACATAGCGTATGAAAGGGAAGAGGGGATAATCAACTCAAAGGATGAGAGATTTTACTATATCATTTTCCATCTTTTCGTTGCGGTGATGTTCGCGACATGTGTCGTAAAGTCGCTAGGGGCGTTGTGGATAGCAATTGAGGCAACAACGCTGGTGTCAGCGTTCTTGGTAGGATTCTATAAGAAGGAAAGCTCAACGGAAGCAGCATGGAAATACATTATGATATGTTCGGTGGGAATAACACTGGCACTTGTCGGTATCATGCTAATTTACGCATCATCGGTCACAGTATTGGGTGACAGTCCGGGAGCATTGGACTGGATCGTATTGTACAACGCAGCTCCGGGGTTGGATCCCGAGCTGGTGAAGATGTCCTTCGTTTTCATAATGATAGGATTCGGGACGAAAATGGGTCTCGCACCAATGCATACGTGGTTACCTGATGCCCACAGTCAATCTCCATCGCCGATATCGGCAATGCTCTCTGCGGTCCTGCTGAATTGTGCGTTGTACGGTATCCTGAGGTTCAAGATGATCACGGACATAGTCGTCCCGGGATTTACTTCTCCGATCCTGATAGGATTCGGACTGCTCTCCCTGGCAGTGGCCGCGGCGTTCATTGTTAACTCAAAGGACCTGAAACGCATGCTCGCGTACTCAAGCGTAGAGCACATGGGAATAATCGCAATAGGATTCGGTATCGGAACTCCGTTGGCAGTGTTCGGTGCATTATTCCATGTGATGGCTCACTCTCTGACCAAGTCGTTAATATTCTTCGCCGCAGGGAATGCAGTGCAGTCATACGGAACAAGGGACATGTCCGAGATACGAGGAATGAAAGAGAAAATGCCGTTCACGGCGTTCATGCTCACGGCCGGAACGCTGGCGATCGTTGGGCTTCCTCCGTTCGCGATATTCTTAGGGGAGGTCACGATACTCAGCGGAGCGGTCAGTGCAGGAATGCATTACATCGCTGCGATAATGGTAGGATTGATAATAATCATATTCGCAGGATTCCTCAGGAATATACTCCCGATGATGTCAGGCACAACGGACAAGGATGTAAGGGGACCAAAGGATCCAATTCGGGCAATGCCGTTCTTCATGCTGTTGATCGCAGTATTATTCTTCGGGCTGCTTATGCCCGATCAGGTAAGGGAAACATTCGAGGCGATAGCATCGCTTGTCATCGGAGGCTTGCCATGATCCACGAATCCGTAGGTATCCAGAGTCTGGCGCAATTCATCGGCACGAAGATAAAGGACGGTTACGGGATAGGATGCATGTACATCACCGAACCCTCCGAAACATCACCGAGATCCATGGAGACCATACTGATATCGCAGGAAGAGATCATCCGGGCAACATCGGAACTTCGTGACACGTCATATCCGTCAATAGCATCGTCAATACAATCTGCGGCCATTTACGAACGCGAGATGTATGAAATGAATAACGTGGTGCCGTTAAGACATCCCGATCTGAGGCCATTGAGGCTGAGGGAGAAAGGTAAACATCCGTTGTCCAAGGACGGCGAGAAGGAAGGCAGTCCGTATCCGATCCCAAGGAACGGAATATTCGGAGAAGGAATATTCGAAATCCCCGTCGGACCGATACATGCAGGTGTCATCGAGCCGGGACATTTCAGGTTCAGCGTGGCAGGAGAACCTGTCCTGATGCTCCGTACGTACATGGGATATGTACACAGAGGCATTGAGAAGATGCTTGAAACTTCTCTGGGAAAGGATCACATGAAACTGATGGAACGCGTTTCCGGAGATAACGGAATTGCGCACTCGCTTGCATACCTGCAGATAATGGAGAACGGTAACGAGATCCCGGTAAGGGCGAAGTATATCAGAACGATATTGGCAGAATTGGAAAGGATATACTATCATCTGAGCGGAATATCGGGAATATCATTGGACACTGCATTATCGGTATCTGCTGCGAAAGGCGCGATGCTGAAAGAGAACATACTGAGATTGAATCAGCGCATCACTGGGAGTCGATTCCTGAGGAACATGCTGAAGATAGGCGGAGTCGCGAAGGACATGAGCAAGGAACAGTTGGTCGACATCGAGAAAGAGGTCATGAAACTGCGGTTCGATGTTACTGACCTGACAGAGATGATGATCAATTCGGCATCGTTCATGGACCGTGCGGAAACCACCGGAACGTTAACAACAGAGGATGCAGTGAAACTGAGAACGGTAGGTCCGGCAGCAAGAGCCAGCAATGTCGATAACGACGTACGGAAACATCATTCGTATGAAGCTTACGGTATGATAGGAATGAAGGTCCCGTTATACACAACAGG
>JGI994J12354_10006051_pt1 | contig 10216 bp, 5 predicted proteins | sample IntmicLarv3ML3BL_FD_12354 | JGI IMG/M metagenome (IMG submission 12354)
ATGTGTTTGANGNATGGGTATGCAGTTGTCAATGTGCGACCTGTTTTCCGTTTTGAGGCGAAAAACAGGTGAGAGAAATACTCTCTCACCTGTTTCCACACTTGAACAGCAAAACGTGCTACTGCTTTTCAAATTTTTTTATTGCCGCGCGTATTTTTACGATTGCGCTTTCAATGGAGCGCGAAATAGGCCATCGCGTAACGCCTTCCATCTGTGCGATTTGCTCATATGTAAGCCCAAATTCATGATATAAGACGAACCGCTGCCGCTGCATATCTGGTAGGCTATTTATGGCACTTCGCAACGCTTCATGTCGCAGATTATCAAGCGCCTCATCTTCAGCACTCTGTGGCTTGTCCAATGCGCGTGCGTGTGACGTTTCATCTGAAAGCTCCGATTGCTCCTTGTGCCGTTCATCCCAGCGCCGCAGATTGCGTTCGGTTTTGACGAACCGTTGAAACTCCAGATACACAGGACGAGAAACCTCAGTTTCTCTATGGGTGTCTTGTCCATCCGTGAAAGATACATAGTAACGTGTGATTCCTTCTGTGTTTTCTGTCCGTAAGGTATACGGACTTTTGTTATCAAACATAGCCCTCTCTCCAATCTGAATTTTTTTGAAATTCAGATTGGAAGGAGGACTGCGACAGTGCGGGACAACATTGCGTACATTTGCAAAAAGGCACGAAAAAAGCCCGCGTAGACAAAAGTCTATCGGGCTATTGCATATACTTGCAGTATTCTTTTTCTCAACAATCCCCTCGGATTCACACAAACATCGTTGTTGTATCTGTGACAAAACCTAAAATGCCAATTCTGTATTAAGAATGCCGTGGAAGCAATCGTTTCCACGGCGAAAGCGGTGTACGTTATTTCCTTTAATTACTACAAAAATCTATTGGTGCAAACTATACACGAGCAGTGGCAGAGTCCCCAAGGTCTTGCCCTTACTCCCTAACCACCACAGCCGCCCCATCTCCAAGCGGCTCGCTCCACTTAACCACCACCACACTATTATAAAGCTGATTCCCGCCCTTAGCCGCAATCGCGGCGTACTCGTCATTCGCATCGACAACCGTCACATCCACCGCCGTCACAAACTGCTCATCCCCGAAATACGACTTTCTGGTATCCAGCACATAAACCTGCCCCGCACCGCCCACGGCGGCCTTCCCGCCCAGCGCCGCCACAGGCACCACCGTCTGGTAATACTGCGTCTCCAAGCTCACAGGCGACGCCACCGCGCCCGATGTGCGGATGGTATTTAACACATACTCGTCAATCTCACCCACCGGCGACAGCAACAGCGCATACGCCCCGTCCTTGTTCTCTTTCCGGTCCACCAGCAGCTGTACCTGCCGCCCGTTCACCTCGAACCCAAACCGCCCCTGCACATTCAGCGAGAAAAACAAATCCTCCGTCACCTCCGCGCGGAAAGACGGGCGGTAGTCCATCGCATACGCGTACAGCTTCTCACGCCCCGATATCGCCCCGCCGCGTGTCATATATAACTCCGCCGCCACGCAGTCCTCCCGAAACCGAATGCTCCCGTCCGGCTCCACAAACGCGCGAAACGCGTCATACGCCGCCTCGGCCTGTGCAATCGCGTCCGCCAGCGCCTGCCGCCTGGCCGCGTCCGCGCCCGTGATGGTGTAGGCCGATGCCATTGGCGAATCCGCGTCAAGCGTAGACAATTGCCGCTCCAAATCCGTCACCTTGGCCTTGGCCTCGTCAATCCCCAGCAACTGGTTGTCCGCGTACTGCTCGCGCTTAAACGTAATTTCCGCGCGTTTGTCCTCAACCGCCTTTTGCGCCGCGTCGATGCTCGCCTGCGTGACGATGCCCTGCGCCAGCAGCTGCAAATTCTGCGACAACTCGGCCTGCATGGAGTTAACCGCGTCCTCAAGCAACGAAATCTCCCGCGCAAAGGCCTTATCCGGCGTACCGTTTTGCAGCCGGGCAAGTGCGTCACGCGCCGCTTGCAAGGTGTCTGACAACCGCTTGCGCTCCGCCTGATACGCCTTTTGTTCCTTGGCGTTTTGCTCGTTCAAAGTGTTTTGCTGTGCCGCGCGGTCCAAATCGAACAACGAAAGCGCGGCCTCGGCCTTCTCAATTTCCGCCGCATAAGCGTCCGCCGCCGCCCGGTACGACGACATATTCACCATGGCCGCCACATCGCCCTTGGCATACGCGTAATCGGCCTTAGCGTTCACCGATTCCAGCACAAGCGGCACGGGCAACTGTATGTCCATATAAGCAATCGATATCTCGGGGTAATCAAACCCAATCCGCATAGAAAACTGTTTAGCCAGCGCACGGCTCGCGGGCATAGCGACCGTAACCTGCGGCGTAATCGCATAGTATATCGTCCGCGACACACCCGTCAGCACCAGCATACCAACAAATATCCCGATCGTAACCCGCCTAGCCAGCCGCTTCATTCCCGATGGTTCCATGGATACTCTCCTTCCAAAGGCAAAGACCGTGGGGCCCTGCCCCACCTCCCCGCAAGGGGACACAGCCCCCTTGACCCCCTTCTTGGGGGAATTTTATTTTAACGCACAGCCTTTAAGTCACGTGTTATAAATAAAATACCCCGTGAAAGGGTCAAGGGACCTAGTCCCTTGCGGGGGTTTGGGGACAGAGTCCCCAAGGTCTTATCTTTTCAGTACTTAGACGCAACCAGGCTGCTCAACTCGGTCTCCAGCTCACCCTCGAACATGAGCACAAGCGACACAACGGGCAGGAAATAGATGACCGACGCGGCGAAGGCGGAGGCTGTGGCGGAGTAGTTGACGAGTGAGGTGCTTAGGGGGTATTTGAGTACGTCCTCTAAGAGCATCAAAGGCTGTTCCACCATGCCCCACGCCTCCGCAAAGGTGAGGATAAACAACACCGCAATAGCCGGGCGCAGCATCGGCAAAACCAAATGCCACAGCACGCGGCTGTACGCGCTTGTATCGAGCAGCAATGCTTCGATATACTCGTTTTGTATGTCGTTGGCAAACCCGTAGATAAGCAGAAACCCCATCGGTGCAAACCACACAGGCAGAATCAGCGCCCAGTCCGTGTTATAGGTGTGCATAAACCGCGCCATGATATAGTTGGGCAGCATCGTAACCGAGAACGGCATCACCATGATGATGGCGAGGATTGCCATTATTCCGCGCTTACACGGCACTTTGGCCTTGGCCAAGGCGAACCCGACGGGTATGCTAATCAAAATATGCGGCAAAGTCGACCCAAGCGCCAACACCACCGACCGCCAGAACATGAATATGTACTTGTAATCGCGCACCAGCACGTTTGTAAACTGCTCGATACTCAAGGGAAACGGGACAATCCCAAACCCGCGCGGCACGCTGAACCACCCGTCGCCGGAAACCCCCAAAGCCGACCCGGACGCGTAGCGCAAGGCCAGCTCACCCTCGGTCATAAACGCGTTTGTAACCGTGCCCACAATCGGCAGCAAAAACGTAACCGCCGCCGCGACAAGCACTGACCCCAGCAACACGCGGGGCCAGACGCGCCGCAGTATTTCTATTCTTTGCAAGGCGTTTGCCCCCTTTTTCCTACGACTTCCGCGCATGGCGGCGCTGCATGAGCATGACAACGGCGAACATCAGTAAAATCAGCACCAAAAACACGTTAACCCCAGCCGAAAGCTCGGGGTAATCCAGCTTCAAGTACTTGTTTTTAAGGAAATGCGGCAGAAAATAAATCGCGTCGTGCGGGTACGACCCGTACAGCAAATGCGCCTCCCGGAACACGCGGAGGGATTGCACGAGGCTCAGTATAACAACCACGAAAATGTCGGGCACCAAGAGAGGCAGTATGATGCGGAAAAACACCTGCACCCCCGAAGCCCCGTCCGATTGCGCCGCCTCCAATATTTCCGGCGGAATGCGCATGATGCCCGCGATGAAAATGAGGACGTTCAGCCCCAGACTTTTCCATATAAACAGCAAAAACAGCGTCACCCAACTGGCCAAGCCCACCGCCTCGCCGAACATCGTGTGCGGGTTAAACAGCACCCCCCAGAAGGTCACAATCGCGGCGGAAGGGATGAACACGGGCAACAAAAACGACGAGCGCAAGAACCCCGCCAGCCGTTTCGCGCGCGAAATCAAGGCCGCAAGCGCAAGAGCCAGCACAAGCAGGCACAAAACAGATGCCCCCGAAAACAAAAAGGTGTTGCCCAGCGCCCGTACATAGTACGGGTTGGACAACACCTTTTGGTAGTTGGAAAAGCCCACAAAGCCCATGCTGCGCATGTCGGACAATGTGGAATAGTAGCCCGTCACAAAAAACGGCAGCAGGTAGAAAAGGGCGAAGCCGATAAGCCCCGGTAGGGCGAACAGGATGCATTTGCGGTTGAAGTCGCGTAGTGAGTGTGTCATGCCGGGGGCCTCCTTTCGGGTGGTTTGTTTCTCACAGGCTTCTTTGCTCCAGACTACTCATCCCGCATCATCCGCATCTTAGCATAAAACCGCGCCGCCGCGTCTTCCTGCGTGATTTTGCCCTGCGAGAACAGCTCAAATATGTCAATAAAGTCCAACCGAATGGAACCGGGCTCATATTCCTTGGTGCTGTTCGCTAAAATTTTCTTGTACAATTCATAATTGCTGTTCCCCGCCAAATGAGGCTGTTCAAATAGCGGGTAAAACACGGTGCCCTCCAGCGCCATTCTTTTCAAATCTTCTTCATGGGCGGTCATGGCAGCTTCACTAGTCGTGTCATCCTCGGCATGGTTATGTTCATGGGAATGCATTTGCATAGTGCTTTGAATCACATCCTCTACATACATACGCTCCGTTTGCGGTGCGGATAAAAGCTCCATAAACTCGATGGCCAGCTCCTTATTATCCGAATAGGGATTGACGCATAACGCAGAGTACCCCACCGGGTAGCTTGCGCCTGTATCAAATGAAGCGTTGGGCATGTACGCTGTGTTTGGGTCGAAATTGATTTGGAACGTTGTGTCAAACAGAGCCCCGGACATAGAGTATATATCCGCATCAACATAGCCCTCATCGATAAGCTGCTTCATTTCGCCTAAAAACAGGTATACATCATTCTCTGTGATTTCCCTTTCCTTAGTAAAGAACCCGGCATAGAATGGGTTTAAAAAGTCAAAGGCGGAAATGCCCAAAGGCGGCTTCTCCGATGTAAACGCCTCCGTGGCATGGGCGAAGCTTTCTTTGTACCTGACGATGCCTTGCAAAGTGGTTGCCGGGGCAATCTGATACTTTTCCGCCTGCGAGGGACGGTAGCTTTTTACTTTCGGCATGAAGTTGATCGGCACGCCGAATATCCGCTCGTCAAGTGACATCAGACCCTGCACACCGGGCAGTGTTTGCGCCATGTTGGCTTTGATGGCGGGGTAAGCGCTCAAATCTTCAAAATAATCCTTTTGCACTACGTTAATTAAGCTTTCATCAATCCAAAAGACATCCAAATCGGAATCCTTTGCCATGAGTTTTTTCAGCAAATTGCTTTCGTACATATCCCAGCCTACCGCCGGGGCGTATTCTATATTGAGGTTCATGTGACGTTCCGACAACTGAACCAGCGCCATGCGACTGGCGCCCATAAAGAAAGCGGATTCATTGAAAAAGCCCATAACGCGAAGGGATTCACCCGAATCCCACTTGCCCATGACATTATCGAACGCCATCAATTTCCCTGTTGACAATATAAGAAAAAGGCGGTTTGCATCAGCCGATATATCTGTGATACCGCTGTACACACTTGTGGGGCAGGTATATAAATATTCATAGGTTTCATCCGTTAAGCTTGCCCTGTACACAATATTTGCGCTCGAAAAATAAACTTGATTGTCTACCACATTCGATGTTCGGCTTACGGTGTCAAACGCAATCTCAAACGTGTATTCCTGTGTGATGGCTGCCTCGGCAAACGAATATGTACAGAAAACCGCCCCGTCCGGCGAATCGGTTATGAGAAATAGACCGCCGTCTTGCTTGGACATGGCGCGCACGCGCGGCAAATCCAGCTTCTGCACCGTGCCCGTGGGGATGTCTGCGGCATACACAGATTGGGAATTATTGGAGAACATGTATGCCGTTTCGTTATCGACAACAAGGCGCATGATGTATTCGTTTACCGGAAGATCGATTCTGTATCGATTCAGAATCTCGCCGTTGGGAGCAAAGGCGATGATATATTGGCGGTCGGCATAGTCAAACCCATCAGCAGAGGGCGCTTCCCCTTCGACCAATATGGATTCAAATACCGATGCCACCGTATACATGGTTTCGCCCCCGGCGGCTGTATCGAAGCCGCTCATAAAGCTGCCGTTCTCGATTGCCATAGGAAGCTCTACAGGTGCATCCGCATTGGCTATATCGATACTGTATATGTTTTCACCTGTATACGCCCATACCCGTTCACCCTCGTGTGCAAGGGTGTAGAACAAAGACGGAGCATCGCCTGCCATGGAGATGCTTTGCATAGCCACAGGGTCCGCATTCGCTTGACCCGTCTTGGCGTTGTCGGTATTGCCGTCACAGGCGGTGGTGCCAAGCAACAGTAATGTTACCATGAATATGGCTGCGTATTTCTTCATAAAGTCACACCTTTCTGGGCGCAATAGTTCGATTGCCAAAAGCCGGCACGACATATTATTCTGTCGTGCCGACTTTTTATGTATGTTGCAAAGCTAGGCCGGAATTATGTATTCGTGCTTAGTTCGGCGGTATATGGCCTAGTGGGTTTCTACGGGATTTCATGATAATTGCTTCCAGAACACCACAAAATATGTCCAGTTACCGCAGAATGCGGTGACATGGTAGTTTGGTATGGACAATAACCAATTTCGGTGCTGTTAGGCTTACTCCCACCACAAGAGGCAACCAAGTGATGATTATTACCAACGCAATATGTTACTGCCGCATTTACTTCCATCTTCGCCCCCGTAAACATCGTGAACACCAACAAAAATGCAAACAAAAACATTACTGGTTTCGATTTTGTCATGATATTATCGCCCTTCAAATATCAATAGACAACAATTTACTGATGGGAACCATGATAGTTTGATCCGTCACACAGCGAAACATGACCAACTGTAGCGGAATGTGGCGACACATTGGTACTATAGCTACAATAATAGCATTTGGCAGGGGTAGAAATAGTCTGATACTTCACTGTATGAGTTGTCCGTTTACAGCTAGACGGATGGGTTCCTCCGCTGTGGCCACAACCCCAATACGAACATGAACTATAATCCTCGCCCATAACCGATCCGCAACGAGCAACCAAGTGATGATTATTACCAACACAATTTGTCACTGCTGCATCAACTTCCATCCTCGCACCAGTAAACATCGTGAACACTAACATGAACGCAAACAACAACATTGCCGGTTTCGATTTTGTCATAATATTTCCTCCTTGTTAATAATCGGTAAGCCTAACGGCTTTCTAATAGCTATGGGAGTTGCTCCCACTGCACTTTGAAACATGCCCGGTTACGGCAGAATGCGACGACACGTTGGTTCTATAACTGCAATAGAAACATTTAGCTGAGGTAGAATGCACCTGATAATTCACTGTATGAGTCAACATCGGACAACTAGGTGGATGAGTTCCACCACTGTGACCGCAGCCCCAATACGAACATGAACCATAGTCTTCGCCTATTGTTCCACCGCAACTGGCAACTAAGTGATGATTATTGCCAACACAATTTGTTACTGCCGCATCAACTTCCATTTTCGCGCCGGTAAACATCGTGAACACTAACATGAAGGCAAACAAAAATATTGCTGGTCTCGATTTTGTCATAATATTTCCTCCTTAATCAATTATCGGTAAGCCTAACAGTTTACTAATAGCTGTGGGAGTTGCTCCTGCTACACCTTGAAGTATGCCCACTCGCAGCAGAATGGGAAGAACCGATAGCTAAATAACCAGTACAATAGGCACATTTAATGAATGTATAGTGTGACTCATTACCTGCCATATGGTACTCCAATAGACAGGAATCCGGGTGACTTCCGCCACTGTGTCCACAACTTCTATACTCACATCTAAAATACGTGATACCGTTTAGTCCACCACAGGACGCAAGCAAATGATGTTTGTTACCCACACAATTTGTTTCAGCAGCGCTAACCTCCATTTTCGTTCCTGCAAACATCGTGAACACTAACAAAACTGCAAGCAAGAACATCGCAGGCTTCGATTTAGTCATATCTTTCCCTCCATTCAAATAAATTCTATTTATTCCATTTCGCTAAAACCGCCTAATATCTGCCCCAGCACCTCCAGCAGCTTCTCCGCATTGACTATCGGGTCTGCCTCCTCTGGGCTTGGGTACATATGATGGGCTATCGGCCTTCTCACCCCTTCCGGCGGATCAATGAACGGGACACTGTTACGCAAAATCTCGGCATATGTTTCCAATTCGCTATACTTGTCCCATTGCGATTGCTGGTAGTAAAATACCGGCAAAGGGCCGCTGACAATGCTATAATCATCATTGTATGCCTTCTGCATCATGTCCTTGCGCAGCATCTGCGTCAGCAAAAGAATTGCATCGTCCCTCCGCTCGGACTCCACATTCAGCATCAGCTGTTCCGCCTTCACAGGGATGCGCGCCGCATCCGAATAGAGCGGGGCCAGAAGCGCACCAAGCCTGACCGTATCACGGTCCATGCCGTAAACGCCAAGCAATGTCGCATTTTTACTTTCCGTGTCAGCAAACATATGCAAATCGTCCAGTTCTTGATAAGCGGAGATAGCCTGCGCCAAGTCTTCCTTTGTCGGCATATTCCCGGCCAAAGCGTTGCTGTAAAGCGCCTCCACATCTAGTATGCACCACTTGGAAATGATGGGTGTAACCGTATTTTCCGGTGCGGCTTGCACATGGGCAAGGTAATCCGCATATGTCCATACAGAATCGAGATAATCCGGAATACCCACAGGGGTTCCAAATTCCCCGGCCACTATGATGGCAAACGGAAAGCCCATGGGAACCCCCACAATGGCCTCATCGATGCTGCACAGATTCTGAATCCCGGGCAGCATGTCTGCAAAACTGTCGGCAATCTCGTCATACTGCGACAAATCCACAAACCGCTTGGCATCCTCCGCCGTCAAGACCATGCCGCCGTTATAGTAAAGCAAATCGTATGTCTTGCCCGCCAGAAAATCTTCCAAGCATATGTCAGTTGCATCCGGATCCTCGGTGTTGCGTACAATCTCCCCATTTTCCACTTTGCAGGGAAGCAAGGTCTTTTGGTGTTCTTGGTACGCCAGTTTAATAGCCGCGTTTTGCCAATATGCGAAATGAAGGCTACCCAAACTATTGCTACCCAGACTCAAAACCCGCAAAGGCTCCTCAACCTCTGGCCATACCCCGTCCACATTGTCATACAGCACAACATCCCCGTTTTCCGTTACAGCCAGCACGTTGTCGTACAAGGACATGCTGCCGTTCCATGCATCAAAGCGGTCGGGGGATGGGTCGGGAATCAGCAGGGCGGGCGCATCTTTGGCGCGTTTGGAATCGGTGTAGGCGCGATATAAATACCTGGCAGATGTATCCACATTCGCCAAATTATAGGGCCTCACATAAAACAAAATCTCCCGTTTGGCATCGTAGGTCGGCCAATACACATTCTTGTTCGCCACTCCATCGGGCAGGGCCTTCGTTTCCTGCTTTTTGGCATCATACAACTGCATGGTGCCGCTGTAAGACACCAGCAGCTCACTTTTGCCATACGGAACGACTGCTGTTGCCTTGATGCCCGTTTCTGTTACAGTATCCTTCGCCAAATCGTAAGCAAAGAGCTGTTCGTTCCGACCAACCGCGGCGATATAGGCCGTGCCGTCCAGCACAAGCAAATCAAAAACAGTGGAATAGGACGCAAAGGCCTCCATGCCATCGTAGGTACGCACAGGATTCCCCGATAAGTCGTATTCCTGTAGCTGTATGCCGTCGAAATCGGATACACCGGCCACATAGAATGACGAATCGGTAACCGCAATGGCGGCGGGACGGTAATCCTCCGATGCAAGCGGAACCGTTAGAACAACGGCATCTTCCTCCATCACGCGGATGTCTTTCGTTGTCAGAATGTACAGGCGCTTGACCGTTAATACTACATCCATGACGGGTGCATCCGTATCCGCTGTATGTACCACGCGCCTTGTGACCGGCTCGGTGGATGGTTCGGCGGTGCAGGAT
>JGI994J12354_10006052_pt1 | contig 10216 bp, 10 predicted proteins | sample IntmicLarv3ML3BL_FD_12354 | JGI IMG/M metagenome (IMG submission 12354)
AGGGTAGAACAGCTATGAGCGGCATCTCCCTTGTTGCTAAAAGGCCTGAAGAAGCCGGTAAAGCTATCACAATGGCAGCTATCGTTGAAACATATGCCCTTTTAGGCCTTCTTGTATCATTCCTTGTAACAAACGGTGTTGCTATTGGTTAATCGTAATTTTTACTTAAACCAAGGGCTCCAATATATAGAAATAGGGGGACTCTCCTGTGAACAATGAACAAAAAATTATTGATGCAATTATAGCGGAAGCCAAGCAAGATGCCGCAAATATTACCCAACGGGCCAGGGATGACGCCGAACAGGCAATTGCCGCAGCACAAGTAAGCATAAGCGAGCAAAATGCACCTGTTTTGGAAAAAGCCCGGGCAAGCGCTGATGAATTGTCCTCAAAGAGCATATCCTCAGCCAAAACCGAGGCGGGAAAATCCATACTTGCCGCTAAGCAGCAGATATTGGAAAATGCCGTTTCCGGCGCAAAGGCAAAACTTCTTGGCCTAACCGGTAAGGAATATGAAGATATACTTATGAAAATGGCTGATTCTGTGGGCGATCCCTCCGGTTGTGTGGTTATTCTTTCTCAAAATGATAAAGAAAATTACGGCCAGCTGTTTACTCAAAAAGGCTTCGGCGTGTCAGAAAAAACAAGGCAGCTTTCCAGCGGTTTTATCGTTCAAAAGGATGCTGTTGAGTATAACTTCACATTTGAATCTATTTTTACAGCCTCAAAGGATGTTATAGATGAAATTGCGGCCGGTATCTTATTCGCATAGGGAGGAGGAAATTTTATGCCTGGCACAAAATTCTATCCTTATGCAATCGGACGCATTCGAGTAATAGAAAACAATTTATTTAATTTCAATCAGTTCGTTCAGTTGGTGGATACGAAAAATATGGAGGATACTTTAAAAATCCTTAAAGATAAGGGATATAACATTGCATCCGAAAGCAATATTTCCGATTTCGAGAGTGTTTTAACCGCGGAAACGGCTAAAACTTACAAGCTCCTTAATGAAATGTTGGATAACAGCCATTTTTTCAGCGTATTTCTTGGAGAATTGGATTATCATAATCTCAAAGCACTCCTTAAAGCTTACGTTTCATCGACGGAGGATACTGAGTATCTGGCTGACGGCGGCAATATTCCCGTTGCCACTTTAAAAAAAGCAATTGCAGATAAAAAGTATGAGGATTTACCGAAACACATGGCCGAATGCATTACAAAAGCATCGGAGGCCTACTCCCAAAGCGGAGACGGGCAGATTATCGATATTATCGCAGATAGGGCCACCTTCGCCTTTATGGCTAAAGAAGCCTCTCTAAACAGTGATAAATCCTTAAGCGAATATGTTCAAACGGTAATTGATTTGACCAATATTAAAAATATAATGCGCATAAAGAAAATGGGAAAAAGCTTTCCTGATTTTGAAGCCGTATTCCTTGCGGATGGTTCTTTGAATAAGGATTTCTTCGGCAAGGTTTGGAATGATAGCAATCCTCTTATCCCCTTTAGAAGCACTCCTTACGACAAGGTTTGCACGGAGAATCTTCAAAATGATTTAAGCGCTTTTGAAAAAGATTGCGATAATTTCATAATGGCTAAAATGAAAGCCGAGAGAAACGACCCACTCTCATTGCGTGCGGTCTCCGGCTTCTTATATGCCAAAAAAACTGAAATTAAAAACATCCGGATAGTTTTATCCGGAAAGGTGAACAATATTGATCCTCAAATCATTAAATCAAGACTGAGGGATGCTTATGTATAAAATTGGAGTAGTTGGGGATAAAGACAGCGTGCTGGGCTTTCTCGCGTTGGGCATAGATGTTTTCGCCGCCGAATCCAGCGATGAAATACGGCGCACTTTGATCAGGCTTTCCGAAGATGATTATGCCATAATATACATAACCGAAAAAGCTTATATGCTGGCTCAGGATATTGTTGAGCGTTACAAAAACAATATGCTGCCTGCTATTATTGTAATTCCCGGCGTAGGTGAAAAATATGGCGTCGGCATGAACGAAATTAAGGAATCGGCAAAGAAAGCCATAGGCGTTGACTTGCTTTTTAACGAATAGTGTGAATTATAATGATTCACTGATTGTTTACAGCCCTCCCCTTCAAAGGGAATAAAGAGCTTTACTTTTAAGAGCGCGCTGTAAAACTAAGCGTATTGGATTGGTGATAAAATGAGCAACGGCAAAATTGTCAAAATATCAGGTCCGCTTGTAGTGGCTGAAGGTATGCGCGATGCCAATATGTTTGACATTGTTCGCGTATCCGACATGCGCCTGATAGGTGAAATAATTGAAATGCACGGCGACCGCGCCTCCATACAGGTGTATGAGGAAACAGCCGGCATCGGCCCGGGGGAAGATGTTGTTTCTTTGGGCATGCCTATGAGCGTTGAATTGGGCCCGGGTATGATTTCCAATATATATGACGGTATTCAGCGTCCTATGGAAACATTATATCAGTTAACAGGCGATAATATTAAAAGAGGCGTTGAAGCCGACCCTCTTAACCGTAGCAAAAAGTGGGCATTCGAACCTAAGGCCGGCACAGGCGATAAAGTTATGGCCGGCGATATAATAGGCGTTGTACAAGAAACTCCTGTTGTTGAATGCCGTATTATGGTGCCTTACGGCTTAAGCGGAACAATTAAAAGCATTAACGAAGGCGATTTCACTGTTTTGGAAACGGTTTGCGTTATAACAGATGAGTTCGGCAAAGACCATGATGTTACTATGATGCAAAAATGGCCTGTTCGCCGTGAGCGCCCTTATAAAGAAAAAATGACTCCCGACAGCCTGCTTATTACCGGCCAAAGGGTTATTGACACATTCTTCCCTATTACAAAAGGCGGCGTTGCGGCTATTCCCGGCCCTTTCGGCAGTGGCAAAACCGTTACACAGCACCAGCTTGCCAAATGGGCTGATGCGGATATAGTTGTTTACATCGGCTGCGGCGAGCGCGGTAACGAAATGACCGACGTTCTTATGGAATTCCCTGAGCTTAAAGACCCTAAAACAGGCGAATCCATTATGCAGCGTACAGTTCTTATAGCAAATACTTCGGACATGCCTGTTGCGGCTCGTGAGGCTTCTATTTATACAGGTATTACCATTGCGGAATATTATCGTGACATGGGTTACAGCGTTGCCCTCATGGCTGACTCCACTTCCCGCTGGGCGGAAGCTTTACGCGAGATGAGCGGCCGTTTGGAAGAAATGCCCGGTGAAGAAGGTTATCCCGCGTATCTTTCCAGCCGTTTGGCTCAGTTTTATGAGCGCGCAGGCAAGGTTGTTTGCCTTGGCAGCGGTGAGCGCACAGGTACACTTTCGGCCATCGGCGCAGTATCACCTCCGGGTGGTGATACTTCGGAGCCTGTTAGCCAGGCAACCCTTCGTATTGTAAAGGTTTTCTGGGGCTTGGATGCGTCGCTTGCTTATAAGCGCCACTTCCCCGCAATTAACTGGCTTACAAGCTACTCCTTATATCAGGATAAAGCCGACAACTGGCTGGATAAAAATGTTGAAAGCGCTTTCTCAAAACAACGCTCTCAAGCAATGCGCATGTTGCAGGTTGAGGCCGAGTTGCAAGAAATCGTTCAGTTGGTAGGTATAGATTCACTCTCCCCTGCCGACAGGCTCATTTTGGAAGTAACCCGCTCTATCCGCGAGGACTTCCTCCATCAAAACTCCTTTGATGAGATTGACACTTATACCTCTCTTTCAAAGCAGTATAAAATGCTTGAGCTTATTTTAAAATTCTATGATGAAGCCGGCCGCGCCATTAATCAAGGCGTTTCCATTGCCGAAATCATAAAAGCCCCGATTTTAGAGAGAATCGGCCGCGCTAAATATATTAAAGAAAATGACGTTGCCGCAGAGTATGATTTAATACTTAAGAGCATTGCAAGCGATATGGATGAATTAATCAGAAGGAGGGCTGAAGCATTATGATAAAGGAATATAGAACCATACAGGAAGTAGCAGGCCCTCTTATGATGGTTACAGGCGTTGAAGGCGTTAAATTTGATGAGCTTGGCGAAATCGAGCTGGCAAGCGGCGAGCTCCGCCGTTGCCGCGTTCTTGAAGTAAACGGCAGCACTGTTCTCGTTCAGTTATTTGAAAACTCGGCCGGTATCAACTTGGCTGACTCTAAAGTTAGATTTTTAGGTAAGAGTTTGGATTTCGGCGTATCTACGGATATTTTAGGCCGCGTTTTCAACGGCATGGGCAGACCTATTGACGGCGGCCCAAATATTATACCCGACAAGCGCCTTGATATTAACGGTTCACCTATTAACCCTTCCGCAAGGAACTATCCTTCGGAATTTATACAAACAGGCGTTTCCGCAATTGACGGGCTTAATACTCTCGTTCGCGGTCAAAAACTGCCAATATTTTCAGGCGCAGGCCTGCCACACGCTAACTTGGCTGTTCAAATTGCACGCCAAGCCAAGGTTCGCGGTACGGATTCCAAATTTGCGGTTGTTTTCGCAGCCGTTGGTATAACATTTGAAGATGCCGATTTCTTCATAAGCGATTTTAAAGAAACCGGCGCTATCGACCGCTCCGTTGTATTCGTAAACCTTGCAAATGACCCTGCTGTTGAGCGTATTTGTACGCCTCGTATGGCGCTTACCGCAGCGGAATATCTGGCTTATGAGCAGGATATGCACGTTTTGGTTATTATAACGGATATTACAAACTATGCGGAAGCACTGCGTGAAGTTTCCGCAGCTAAAAAAGAGGTTCCTGGCCGCCGCGGCTATCCCGGTTATCTCTATACCGACCTTGCAACCATGTATGAGCGCGCAGGCAGGATAAAGGGTAAAGAAGGCTCCATCACTATGATTCCTATCCTTACCATGCCTGAAGATGATAAGACCCATCCTATTCCTGACTTAACAGGCTATATTACGGAAGGCCAGATTATCTTAAGTCGTGAGTTATACAAAAAAGGCATTGAGCCTCCGATAGATGTTCTTCCTTCCCTCTCCCGTCTTAAGGATAAGGGTATCGGTAAGGACAAAACAAGAGAAGACCATGCCGATACTATGAACCAGCTTTTCTCCGCTTATTCAAGGGGTAAAGATGCTAAAGAATTAATGGCGATTCTCGGTGAATCCGCCCTTTCGGAAATAGATTTGCTCTATGCTAAGTTTGCGGATGAATTCGAAAAAGAATATGTATCCCAAGGCTTTAAAACAGACCGTAACATAGAAGGAACTCTGGAAACAGGCTGGGAGCTTCTCGCTAAACTTCCGAGAGCTGAGCTTAAGCGTATCAGGGACAGCTACCTTGATCAGTACCTTCCCAAGGAGTGATGCTAAATGGCAAGATTAAACGTCAATCCAACCCGTATGGAAATGACAAGGCTAAAAAAACAATTGCGCACAGCCACAAGAGGCCATAAGCTGCTTAAAGATAAGCTTGATGAGCTTATGAAGCAATTCCTTGATATTGTGCGGGAAAATAAGATGCTTAGGGAAGAAACCGAAGCCGCCCTCGAAAGCGCTTACAGCAGCTTTATTATAGCAAGGGCTGTTATGAGTTCCGCTTATTTAGGCGAAGCCCTCATGCTACCTATGCAATCCGTTTCGGTTGATGTGAGCAGCAAAAACATAATGAGCGTTAATGTGCCTGCTTTCGAATTTAAGGCTGACGGCGAAAGATCAAATATATATCCCTATGGCCTTGCCTTCACTTCCAGCGAGTTAGACGGCGCTATGGATTCTTTTTCCGAAGCTATTGACCCACTTCTGCGCCTTGCGGAAAGTGAGAAAACCGCACAGCTTCTGGCTCAAGAAATTGAGAAAACCAGACGCCGCGTAAACGCTTTGGAAAACAAGACCATACCCAACTATCAGGAAACCATCAGATATATATCCATGAAACTTGAGGAGGATGACAGGGGATCTAAAACCCGCCTTATGAAGGTTAAGGATATGATGATTAAGCAACAGTTGGCTGCGGCTCATGCTATGAATGAGTAGGCCCAGCGGATTTGTAAAAGATTAAAATAAACTAAGCGGTGCTCTTATAATAAAGAGCACCGTTTTTATTGAGCTTTTAACGCAAAGTTGAGATTATACTCCTTCATAACAGCCTTGTATTAAGGCGTTGCGAGGAGTATAATGTGCGCATTTTTTTATGTGCAACGAGGCTTTGCATACGCAAAGTCGAGATTATACTCCTTCATAACAGCCTTGTATTAAGGCGATATCAGGAGTATAATGTGCGCATTCTTTTTTTGCGCAACGAGGCTTTGCATACGCAAAGTCGAGATTATACTCCTTCATAACAGCCTTGTATTAAGGCGTTATCAGGAGTATAATGTGCGCATTCTTTTTTTGCGCAACGAGGCTTTGCATACGCAAAGGCGAGATTATACTCCTTCATGACAGCCTTGTATTAAGGCGTTATCAGGAGTATAATGTGCGCGTTCTTTTATGCGCAACGAGGCTTTGCATATGCAAAGTCGAGATTATACTCCTTCACGCTGTCCTTGTATTAAGGCGTTATCAGGAGTATAGTGTGCGCGTTCTTTTATGCGCAACGAGGCTTTGCATATATGCAAAGTCGAGATTATACTCCTTCACGCTGTCCTTGTATTAAGGCGATATCAGGAGTATAATGTGCGCGTTCTTTTATGCGCAACGAGGCTTTGCATATATGCAAAGTCGAGATTATACTCCTTCATAACAGCCTTGTATTAAGGCGTTATCAGGAGTATAATGTGCGCGTTCTTTTATGCGCAACGATTATACTCCCTCATAACAGCCTTGTATTAAGGCGATATCAGGAGTATAATGGCCATATACCAATCTAGGAGTGATATAAATGAACTGCCCTTATTGTAATCATAAAATGGAAGCCGGATATATTAAAACACCGAAAACCTCTCAATGGCTACCTGCTTCGGAAAAAAATATTTTCAAAAGGTGGGTAAAAGGTGTTCGCCTGTCGGGCTATTCTTATTTGGCAAATATGAATGTTGCCGCTTATTATTGTTCTCACTGCGGCAAGATTATTATTAATGTTTAAAGGTTGTGATGTGAAATGACTTGCCCTTATTGCAATAAAGAAATGAAGTTAGGCTCTGTGACCACCGGCCGGGGGCGCCTTACATGGACACCTGATGGCGAAGTAAAATCTTTTTTAGAGTTTGCTATCGGTTCTTCGTCTGAAAACAGTATTGAAATCGGTAAATGTGACTTATTCGGGGCAAATGCCTCGGCAAATTACTGCTCCCAGTGCAAGAAAATTATTATTGATATGTAGATTTTATCGCTCCGCTTTATACTGTCGGGCTATTCTTATTTAGCAAATATGAATGTTGCCGCTTATTATTGTTCCCACTGCGGCAAGATTATTATTAATGTTTAAAGGTTGTGATATGAAATGACTTGCCCTTATTGCAATAAAGAGATGGAAAGCGGATATATTATGACTAATGAGCAAAAATTAGCATGGACACCGCAAGCTCACCCCCCTCATTGGGCTAGTAATTTCTTTCGCTTGGCTGTGCCTGCAAACAGCATACAGATTGGAGAGCATTCACTTTGGCATGGCTCCAGAACCTCTGCAAGCTATTGTCCTGATTGCAAAAAAATTATTATAGATATGTAAAAAAATGATTATCCGAGGTGTACCCATGCAAAAGAAAATATTTATGGCAACTATCGTGGTTTTTATAATATCCGCCTTCCCTTTCGTAACTTTGGCAGATGAAAATCGGCCTATTAAAATTCTGCTTGACGGGAAAGAAATTGTTCTCGACCAGCCGCCTGTTATTATGGAGGATCGCGCGCTGGTTCCCGTGCGGGCTATTACAGAAAGCCTTGGAGCTACTGTTTCGACGGATTTTTCCGACAGCGAAAACCGGCTTGTATATATAAGCATGACAGGCTATAAGGTAACCCTTAAAATCGGCTCCACAACTGCGCTTATCAACACAAGCACAATTGTGGAAATGGATATTCCCGCAACGATAATTAACGGAAGAACCCTTGTTCCGCTGCGCTTTGTTGCTGAAAATTTCGCCGCGGAGGTTGAATGGGCCGAGCAAGACAGAATCATTGCCATATATAAGGGCCGTGGTACGCCTGTAAAAATAGACCCAACTTTGATGCCGGTTTACAAGGTTCCTATGACGAAGGTTGGCTTCGAATCCAATTACTCCCCCGCTCCCTACAGTAAGCTTACGGCTTCGGACAGGGCTGGCTTAGATGGAAATCTGTTTTATGTTGATGGTTTTGTGGAGGAGATTTTGGCGGCTGATACAAGCGGAAACATTGCGGCAATCGTAAATGACGGCGGCAACAGATACCGTATGCTTATAAACAATATGCGCTTTGGAAGCCAAGATTTGGTTGGCAAATTTTATCGTTTCTACGGGGCGTTTATGTCTAACTATAACGATATTCCAACGATTATGCTGCTTCGCGCAACAGATTATAACGGCGGCGTTATATCGGCCGAAACTTCGGGCTTTACGATTGCTACGGCTTTTGAAGGCGACCCTATTGAAAGCGCCGAGCAAATCAAAGCTTTTCTGGATAAAAATCTTCAAAATTCCACCATGGGCACCAATTATTTCGTATTCGATGTCAAAAAAAGCGGCACATGCGATTTTGCTGTTGTAATAGGCTTTAACGAAAGCCACAGCATGGGCAACGCTTTGCGCTTTGCCAATATTACCGATACCCAGCGAGGCGTGGTGGAAGATTCGTTAAAAAAACATATGCGCATCATCGCCTTTGCCCTTATTCAGAAATGCCCGGATTTAACGCTGGAAGGCTATTATTACGACCGCTTAACGGGAGTTGATGATAACGGAGAGCGCGCCGTTTACACAATGCGCCACGCCAGTTGGACAAATAATCCCAATGCAAAGGGCGTAAGTGACGGGGCCATAACATGGCTGCCGGGAGAAGATAGTAGCTGGTACAGCGAATAGTAAAACTACAGTAAATGCGACTTTTCGCCTGCTTCGTGCGTATATAGAATTAAGAAATCAGTTTTTAACAGCGGCTAAGCCACTATATATGCATAAAAAATCGGAGGAGATGCTTATATGGAATTTAAACTGCCCTATGGGAGAGGTCATGAAATCCTTACCATAGCTGATGATAAGCCGGTTCAATGCCTTGTCGGCGTTGTTTATGACGCGATCCCCAAAAAAGCTGCCGAGTTATTGGTTGAGGAAGCCATGAAAAAACCTTACGGGGGCGTTTCGCTTCAAGAAATGGCTCAATCAGCCAAAAGCGCCGTTATTATTTGCAGCGACCATACGCGCCCCGTTCCAAGTAAGGCCATTATTCCGCCTATGCTTAAAGAGCTCCGAAAAGGCAATCCGAATATTGAAATTACGCTTTTAATAGCAACAGGTTTCCACAGATTAACCACGAAGGATGAGCTGATTGCAAAATTCGGCTCTGATATAGTTGAATGCGAGAATATTGTCGTACATGACAGCAGCGATGACAAAGCCCTTGTAAATCTCGGCGAGCTTCCTTCCGGTGCCCAGTTATGGATAAATAAGCTTGCCGTCGAATGCGATCTTCTTCTGGCGGAAGGCTTTATAGAGCCTCATTTTTTCGCAGGCTTCTCAGGAGGCAGGAAAAGCGTATTACCGGGTATCGCAGGCAGGCAAACGGTTCTGGGCAACCATTGCGGGGCTTTCATCGGCCACCCTTGCGCCAGAACAGGCATACTTGAAAATAACCCGCTGCATGTGGATATGTGCGCCGCCACTCATATGGCCGGGCTTAAATATATTGTAAATGTTGTTATAAACGGCAAAAAGGAGATTCTACGTGCCTTTGCCGGAAATCCGGAGGAAGCACACAAGGCCGGCTGCGATTATCTTAGGGATTTGGCCTGTGTCAAGCCCGAAAAAAAGGCGGATATTATAATAACCTCAAACGGAGGCTATCCTCTGGACCAGAATATCTATCAAGCCGTAAAATGTATGACGGCCGCAGAGTCCGCCGCCGCGGAAAATGCGGTTATTATCGCCGCCGCCTTCTGTGAGGACGGGACGGGCAGCGAAGATTTTTACCGTGATTTAGCGGATTGCTCGGGGCCTGATGAGCTTTATAAGCGCTTAGCGGAAACTCCCATGGATAAAACCCGGCCGGATCAATGGGAATCGCAGGTTCTTGCACGGGTTATGATTAAGCATAAAATCATATTTGTCTGCAATG
>JGI994J12354_10006053_pt1 | contig 10215 bp, 7 predicted proteins | sample IntmicLarv3ML3BL_FD_12354 | JGI IMG/M metagenome (IMG submission 12354)
TCTGGCTGCTACAAGAATCGTTTTGCCCATAAAAAATACCTCCTGTTTTTCAGGGGGCAAAACTACTCGCTGATATTTTAACGTCGGCTCTTTTAACGGACGCGGAATCAGCCCCGTGATATGTAATTGACCAAACTCTTGAAACCCTTGATATGACAGGCTTTTTGAGATTGGTCACATTATACCACACGCCTCACAATAGATTTCAACCAATTCCCAGCCATTGTCGCGAACATGTTTAGTTAAAATAAACTTTTAATTCTCTATGCTCAAACCTTCTTCATCTCTCGCGTTTTCTTTGCTCAGACGAATATAAATACCAACCTTGTATGCTTTTTGCTTTGTCATAGCCAATCCCTTTGCATATGCCGACACTCGCCCCGTGTCTAACCTCGCCGCATTCCCAAATACCGCTCCATCTGTTCTAGTGCCAGTCCTGCAATCATTTCACAAAATGGTGCCAAATCTCCGTTCACGGCATATGCTTCCAGTGTATCAAAATACTGTAGCCGACGCTCTTTCGCAATATTAATAGCTGGAAATCCGTTTGCCATAAGCTGATAATTCATAAGCAATCTCGATGTTCTGCCATTGCCATCCTCAAATGGGTGTATTTTAACAAACTCTGCATGCGTCCAAGCTGCGTATTCAATTGGATTCATCTCTTGCTCCTTCCATGCCAAGTCGGCATAGAAACTCTTGACTTGTGTGAACATCTGGTTCGGCGCAGGCGGGGTATGCCTTGCGCCGGAGATATACACATCAATATTTCGATATATCCCGCCCGTATATATACGTTCCATGGTAATGGCATGTATATCCTTTACAATCGCCTCATTCAGCGGCTTATTCTCAGCAATGCAGGCCTTGACATATTGATACGCCTTGTGATGATTCGTGACCTCATATAGTGCACGCATGGTCTTGCCGCCGATGGATATACCATCTTCCAGCACAAGCTTTGTTTCCAACAAGGTGAGTGTGTTCCCCTCAATGGCTGTGGAGTTGTGGGTATAGGCAACCTCAAAGGCTCGTTCGTAGCTTTCAAGCGTTATCGCGTTGACGCGTTTTAGGTGTTCTTGGTATAAGGCCTTCTTTACGCGCAAGTCTTCGTAGTTCATGGAAACACCATCCCAATTGATTCGTTATCCCTATCATACCATAGATCAAAATAAAATGGAATACGATAATAAGCGTATAATCCTCCCCTGCAACCTTTTGTGCAGCAACATCTTCATCTCTTTGGATATCTTGTAATAAAATCAAATTTATGGTACTATTATGGAAATAAGATACTTAATATGTCACACGAAAAAGCTGTCACTCAAAGTGAGCTTTGCTCGTTTGCCATAAACATTATTTTAGAAAACGAGGGATGTCGGGTGGGTAACGAAAAACACTACAATTTAAAACCAATAACGAACAATATCCCCGCTAAAATACTGCAGGCCTTTTTGGAAAGCTGCGGACTCGGAACAAAATTTTCCAACGCGAGAAAGCCCATCGACGAGTTTTTCGCAGACATGCTGTTGACTGAAGTTGTAACCAAAACTAGTTTGGAGCAATTTTTCTTTGACTCGCTCCAATATGGCAACCATCGAAGTTGCTATATGCTTAATATTGAAAACTTCGGCAACCCCGACTTAAATACATTCCTAATCGCGTTGGGCAAATCGAAGAAATTTATTAACATTATCTCCCATGCAGACACAACCGCCAAAGAGGAGCTAATCGCTTTGCAGCCAAATTACAATACATCTAAAAAAATATCGACGGTTTCCTTGTTATACCGACAGCGGATAGAAACGCTGACTAAGGGGAATCTTCAAAGCCAAACCGTTTTCATTCCCGTATGCTTTGATTTGGAAAAATCGAAACTATTTGTACGCGTTTGTCCAAATATCGAGGGTGAAAAAGAAAAAAAGTATCGATACAGTGAAATTGCAGACAAATACATCATGAAAATGCAGAATCTTTTCAAGCTGGATTTCTCACAAATAAACGACTTGACCTTTCAAAAAATATACAATGTTACGCAAAATCTTACGCAAGAGTATTTTGCGCACATATCATCTGGTGCCATAGATGACTCATTGATTCAGCAAATGGCCGATTCGATAGAGCAGTCATTACAAATCGACAACTTAGCTGAGAAATCAAGCATGTCCGGTATTTATGATATTCGATCCAATCTGAGAACACTCTTAGAGAATATCCTTGTCATGGAATTCGAGCAAATAAATACAGGTAGGCTGGATGAATTGGGGCTGAACGGATACATTTCTTATTTCAGATATGCGGATAGAAAATTATTCAAAACAAGATTTAGGGGTGAAAACTATCGCAAACCCGTAACCGAATCCGAGACATTTTTGGTCTTGCGCGAGGATCTTAAACGATTTAGGGAAATAGAGGCGATTCAAGTATACTGGTATCAAGATCGCGCGAAGTCGCTTCGGGTAAAATACGAAGTTGACTCCATCGACCGACTGCTTCTGCGTTTTTATGACGACTTAACCGAGGGTGATTTTGAGTATGCGATCAGACAATTTGATAAATTTGGACAAAAGGATTTTGCAAATGTTCAATGTGTGGATAAAACATATGCCGCAGGGACAGCTTGAACGGTTAACGCCATTGGCCTTTTCGAAAGACTCCGGCATCCGATTGGAAGATGCAAAATTGTTCTTTTCCCATCTGGCAAAAGGCGAGTTGGCAACTCTTTTCATCGGGATGCGCTGTTCCGAATGCAATGAGCACTTTACGACTAACGCTGTAGAGGGGTCTGTTGATTGCCCTGCATGCGGTGCTTCTATTCAAGAGATTGAAACCAAAAACATAAACAATGTGTACTATCAAGTTGAAAAAACAGACTTTATAGCAACATCACAACCTATAAACGAAGTTTCGCTTATTCACGATTTGGTATTGCGTAAAAAAGAGCATAGTCACGAAGGAGAGCAAGATAAAATGATTGACATCGCTATAATTGCAGCGCTTGATGAGGAACTCGCTCCGATTCTATCCGCCATGGATAACCGCAAGGAAGATGAATACGGCACTTACCGGTTTACACTGGGCACTTACAGTCATAACGGGGAAACAATAAACATTGTTGCCGGCAAGGCGCATCGTATGGGGATGTTGGCAACGGCTATGCTTACCAATGAAGTGTGTCGGCGTTATAAGCCTCGCTACTTGGCCATGACTGGGATAGCTGCCGCCACGGACAAAGCGAAGTATTGTTATGGTGACATTCTTGTGCCCGAAATAATATGGGACTATGGCGTTGGGAAAATTTCCGAAACATCTGATGGATACTACATACTTCATGGTGAGCCTTATCAAATTCCTTTGCAAAATAATATGAAGTCAAAAATCGATCAATTCAAGAGAAACTATGCTTTTTTCGCGGAAATAAAACACAAGCTCGAAGTGTCCGGCTTAGTTCCTAACTCTGAATTGAAACTCCATATTGGCCCAATGGCTTCCGGAAGCGCTGTCATATCAAACAAAAACTATGTTGCCGATATTGTAGGACAGCAGCGCAAATTGATAGGATTTGACATGGAACTGTATGGCATGTTTTATGCCGCTGAACATAACACAGACCATAATCCGATATGTTTCGCAATGAAATCCGTCGTTGATTATGGTGATACTGAAAAATCCGATAGTTACCACAAGTATGCGTGCAATACCAGTGCCGCGTCTATACTGCACTTTGCATGTACCTATCTGGATCAATAGTCAAGAACGAGGGCGTCGCTGTGAGCGAGGTGTTGATATGAAATTATTTGACGTTATCCCCGACAATTTCTTCTCCATTCTGTCATCGGGCAATCGCGAGATTTATTTTGACGCGCTGATGATTTTGCACGACATGTTCAAATTCGAGCTAAATATCCGCATAACCGACTATATCTCCGCCCTCACCGCCATCTTAGAAGATCGCGCCTTTGCGTTGGAGGAGGACGACGAAGCCCAGGAAGGCAGCCTCACACTCAGCGGCAAAGCGCGGTTGATATTGAATCGCTTGCTAAAAACAGGTTGGGTGGATAGGGAGTTTTTAGACGGTTCCTTTGTTGAAATTGTCACACCTCGCAGCTACGCCATCCCGGTTATGAAGCTACTGAGCGAATTGGGCGAAAACACTCTGCACGAATACAACTCGCTTGTGTGCGACCTTCTCAGGCCTAAAGCAAGCCCGCGATGAGCATTCCGCGCATATGTATGAAGCCGTTTTGTCTGCCAAGGCCAATACAGAACAACTGCAATATGCCCTGCGCACGCTTTACCACGGCATACGGGAATTTCAGCGTGATATTATCGAGCAAAACGACATTAACTTGCTGCTCCAAGACCATTTTGGCGCATACAAACAAATGTCGGATCACATCTATCATCCCATCAAAACAATGGATTCTGTTCATCGTTATATGGTGCCTATCCAAAGTCTGCTCACTGACATATTGGCGGATGACGGCTTGCTGCAAAGCATGCGTGACCGCGCTGTAACCATCAAGAAATATGACGATGAATCCGAAGCCGAGGATGAAATTACCAAGGCGATTGACTATATCATGGATACGTATCAATCTGTGGGCGACCTCGTCAGCGAAATTGACCGAAAGCACAGCGCATACACAAAAAGCTCCATTGATAAAATTCAATATCTGATGACGGCCGACCAAACAATCAAAGGAAAGCTTGCCGAAATCCTTAAAGCATACGCAAGCGCGACAGATGAAAAACGCGATACTATCGCGACCATCATGGTGCGAAGCATTCACGCAGACCGTCAAGAATTCCTTGATGCCTCATCCCTATACCACAAAAACATCAAGAACCGCCGCGTTGACCGAACGCCGCTTGCGGTTGAACATCATGATGCCTTGCCCGATTCCGCAGACGATTTTTTGCTGGCGCAGATTCAAACCGGATATCCACTGGTGAAGGTGCGTTCTTTTGTCGATGGTCTTTTTGCAAACGGTGCTCGCCAAATCACTACTGCGGACATCCCTATTGAAAACGATTCTGATTTCATTCTCGTTATTCTGGCAGCGATTCGACAAAACGAAAAAGGTCTGCCGTACACGGTTGAAATGCAGGATGGGCGCATTGAACGAAACGGATACCTTATACCCAATATGACGATTCGCAAGAAGGAGGGTGCAATCCATGTGGAATGACACATATGAAGCCTTGTCTAATTACGACAAAAACGAATTTCGCCGGCTCTGCAACGCACTCTTGTCCCACACATATCTGGTACGCGATGTGTACAAGCCAGACAAGCAATGGATGGAACCCAACAACGATTATCGGTTGGTGAATCGGATGTTCCCTTGCATACGTGACTATTTTGCGATGGCAGGATGGCGGCTTGAAAAGGACGACAACTATGGGGTTATTTCACTCATCAACGAATATGGGCATAATCGCACAAGAATGGATCGATTTACCACCCTATTCCTCTATACATGTAGGCTTTTGTACGAGGAAGGACGCGAGCAGGGCGACAACGCGCACGTTGTGCGGACAGATACCGGCACGATAATCGATAAAATGCGGATGCTTGGGCTTTTGGATAAAGGGAAAACGACACAAAAGGAGCGCCTCGATGCCCAACGCAGCTTGGCGCATTTTAACATCATACAGAAAACCGAATCCACAGCATGGAGCGCTGAGGGCAATGGCGTATTGATTTTCCCGTCCATACTGTCCATCATCTCCAATTCTAGTATCAACGATATGATGCTGGAATTGGAAGAACTTCGGACAGAGGAAATCGAATTGCCGGCTGATTCAGACAGTCAAGAACAGGAGTAATCCGAATGAAGTGCTTAACAAAGCTCCTGTTAATCCATTGGCATTATTTTTCACAAGAGCTAATCGAATTTGGTGACTTAAATTTTCTCACAGGCAAAAACGCTTCCGGAAAATCAACGATTATCGATGCTTTGCAATTGATTTTGCTGGGCGATACGAGTGGCAGCTTCTTCAATAAGGCGGCAAGCGGGCGCGGAAATCGAACGCTGAAAGGCTATCTGATGGGCGAATTAGGCGACGATGAAGCTTCCGGGTTTCGGTGCCTCCGCAATGGGCGGTTCACCAGTTATATCGCGATGGAATTTTTCGACACCGAGAGGAAGCGGCATTTCACAGTAGGCTGTTGCTTCGACATATATTCCGAAAACGATATCACAAAGCTATTCTTCCTTTATGACGGCGAAATGCACGCAAACAGGTTTATACACGGCGATACACCAATGGACATTACGGCTTTGCGCGCTTTTTTGAAAGGAGATTATGCCGGTCGCTCTGAAACAACAGAGGTCGGCAGGGATTTCCGCGCCAAGCTATATGGGAAACTTGGCGGTTTGCGCGAACGCTTTGCAGGTCTATTGAAGAAAGCGGTATCCTTTAATCCCGATGTTGATATTCATAAGTTTATATCCGATTTTGTGTGCGACGAACAGCAGGCGGTCGATGTAAGCCACATGCAAGAAAACATCAGAAGCTACAAACGGCTTGAGGCGGAATCGGCAGTTCTCGAAGCACGCATTGCGTTGCTGAACAAAATTATCGATATGCATCAAACCTTTACCAACCAGAAAAATCAAGAGCTTCTGTATGCCTATTTGGTTGACCGCGCGGCAGCGGATATAAAAAGCGCCGAGCTTGTGCGTGATGAAGCAAAATCTGTGAAGCTGGCAGAACAGCTAAACGCACTGGAGATAAGCATAACGGATGCAGACAGGCACCTCTCAGCGCTCCGCGAACAACGGGACACGTTGAATGCGCAATTGCTGAGCGATGGCGGCACGCAAGCGTTGGAGCGTCTGGATCGGCAAATTGCAGAAACAGAGGCATCTCTTCATTCGCTTCATGACGCATATGATAAAGCGTTGGGCAGACTCGCCGCCCGTATCGCTTCCTGGCGTAGTTATGCAGAAGGCATGTGCCAAAAGCTCAAAGGCATAAGCGTGGAATTGTTGCAACAAGGGCTTGCCTCGCGCATACAAGATATATGCTTGATGGGCGAGAATGTTCTGGAAACGATTGCACTCCTGACAAATATGAATGCCGAAACCATCTTGCAAATCGGGGAACACGGTTTTCGCGCCCACTCCGCCATGGCAGACAGCTTCAAAAGAAACGCGATAGAGCTAACCTCGCGAATACAGGATGAGCAAGAAATGCTTGTGAAGCAGCGGGCGGAACTCGTGGCGGAACAGCAGTCCTTGAAGAAGGGAGTCTATCGTTTCCCGCAGAACGTGCTCGATTTGAAGGCTGCGGTTGCGTCCCGCTTGCGCACTATTGCCAAGAGGGATGTCAATGTGCGGATTGTGGCGGAAGCCGCCGAAATCATGAACGACCGCTGGCGCAACGTGATCGAAGGCTATTTGCATACGCAGAAATATTACTTGCTTGCGCCTAGCGAATACTTCAAGGAAGCTTTGCGTGTTTACGACACTATCAAGCGGCAAAAATCAATTTATAGCACAGGCATTGTGGATATCGAAAAATTAAAGCGGCAAAACCCGATTGCGAACCGTGGAAGCCTCGCCGAGGAAATCGAAACGGATGACATTGATGTGCGGGTATTTATAGACTACACATTGGGGCGCGTCCAAAAATGCGAGCGCGTCGGTGATTTGCAAAACCATCGGACAGCCGTGACCGATGAAGGAATGCTGTATCAAAATTTTGTGGTTCGGGCGATACATCCGGAGCGTTGGATGAAACCGGCCATCGGACAAGGTGCGATACAAAAGCGGCTTGCGGCGGTGAAGCTGACGGTTGCGGCATTGGTTGAACAGATTGCCGCCTGCGCCGGTGTGAAATTGAGCCTTGAACCTATTGGAAAGCTTCCGTTGCTTGGCGATTTGGAGATAGAGAGCATTATGACTGCGGCAAAAAACATCGCGTTATCACCTGCCCTTGAAGCTGATTTAGCCTCTTTGCAATTGAACCGTGCCGCGATTGACACCAGCATAATTGACTCGCTGAAAAAACGAATTGCGGCACTTGACGGGGACATCGTTACACAGGACAGGCTCCTGCGCAACGAGACAGAGCGACGCGGGCGGCTGGCGGAAGCGCTGCGCCGTTTGCATGACGAAACACTTCCCGGGCTTCGCGCCGCGCTACACGCGAAAGAGGCTGTCCTCTCCGCGCAATATAACGCGGATTGGTTGCAGAACACAGGCATCCCCCGTTATCAAAAGGAGTTGTCCGCAAGAAATACAGCCGATGCTGTTTTCAGCGCATTCCCCCGCGAGCAGAGCAGAGCCAAAAACGCAAAGGACGACGCTTGGGAATCATTGCTTGATTTACGTCGAAACTATAATGAAGCGTACAAAATGGGCTTTGACATCCGAGCAGAACAGAACGATGCCTATGCTGAGGCTTGCTGTGAACTTACCGACAACAAACTCCCCGATTATTTGGCGCGAATCGAAGATATGCGCAAGAAGGCTTTTGAACAATTTCAAGAGGATTTTATCAGCCGCTTGCAAAACAACCTCAGCAATGCAAAGCGACAGCTCGAAGAATTGAACAGTGCAATAAAGGGTTCGAGTTTCGGCGAAGAGCGCTATCGATTCAGGGCTGACCCAAAACCGGAGTACAAGCGCTATCACGATATGATTATGGACGAAATGATTACATGGGGTGGCTACAATCTGTTTTCAATGCAATTCAATACTACGTATAAGGATGAAATTGAAGATTTGTTTAGGCTCATCACCAATGAAGACGGCGCAGGCGGCGGAAGCGCTGAATACGAACGCCGTGTTCATGAGTTTACCGATTTTCGCACCTATTTATCCTTTGCTTTGGAATCCGTGGGGCAAGACGGCGTGGCACAACGCCTGTCCAAGACGCTTAGTAAAAAGTCCGGCGGCGAAACCCAAACACCGTTTTATGTCGCTGTGTTGGCCTCCTTCGCGCAGCTCTATCGGATGGGGCGAGACAAAAACCATAAAACCTCGCGGTTGATTATTTTTGATGAAGCTTTTTCCAAAATGGACGGCGAACGCATCATCCGCAGCATTGAGCTGTTGCGCAAATTTGAGTTTCAAGTCATCCTGTCCGCCCCGCCCGACAAAATCGGAGACATTGCCACGTTGGTAGATAAGAATCTTTGTGTTTTCCGCGAAGGCAAAAAAGCTTGCGTTCGGAGTTTTGATAAAAACCACAGCGAGGACATTGCCGATGATTGATTCCATACAAAACAAAATATTGTCCGCTCTGCTCGATAAATACGAACGCAGCAGTTTCTTTCGCGAACAAACACAGCCGACCCGCAAAATACGCCTTGCATTTTATAACGGCAGCGGTAAAAGTGATTTTCCATACTACGATATTGAACAATCGGAACAACGCATAACAGTAAACCGCGCCGTGGAATACTTGCGAACTTTAGACCTTTTATCCTTCGTTTGGATGAAGGGTGAGACAAACCATATCATTGCTGAAGTTTGGCTGAACATGGATAATCTTGAATATGTGTATCGGCTCGTCGGACGAAAGGCAAAGGTGGCTGTGATTGACGAAGTCCTCGCCGCGCTTGCCAAGGTCCAAAATCAAATCGCATCGCCTTGGTTTCAAGCATTTTTGTGTGATGCATATGACTTAATTTCCCGCAAGCGAAGCATTGTGAATCCGATACCATCGAATTTACAGGAACGGGAGGATTTGTTGAAAGCCATCTGCACGATTGACGAAATGAACGGCACCGAGCTTACGGAGCGTGCATTTTCCCTAAAGCGTTTCGGCGATTCCAAGCAGTTTGAGCGCACGGTTAAAACACGGATTGTCGGCATTCTGCGCAAATATCAAGAGGGCGATGACGATGCACGGGATGATGATTTATTGCGGCAAGTTGGAATTTTTAAGTATCCGGAATTGTTTGAGTTCTGCGGAAACGTCAGTCTTTCCTTCGGCGCGAAAACCATTGATTTTGCGCCGCTTCATTTTGGCGGAAGTGTGTACATTTCCGACCTGCAAAACAGTGCGTTGGAAATTTCGCCCGATACAAAACGCATTTTATCGATTGAAAACAGAGCAAACTACATTGAGTACATTCGCAGAAACAAAAATGAACATGAGATTGTGCTATACCACGCAGGGCAGTACAGCCCCTCCAAGAAAAAGTTTTTCATGGCGATTCAACAGGCAATGCCAATCGAATGCACCTGGTCACAT
>JGI994J12354_10006054_pt1 | contig 10214 bp, 9 predicted proteins | sample IntmicLarv3ML3BL_FD_12354 | JGI IMG/M metagenome (IMG submission 12354)
GTCCCAATAGCAAAACCCGATGCCGAAGCCACAAACGCTTCCGGCATCTCCGGTGCTATATTGTTCCTGATAGCGTGTACAACCGCTTCGGAACAGTAGAAGCCGCCTTCTTTGAAAATTTCTTCCGCATCGTGCTTTATCTTGTCGATGCTGATGTCTTTTAACATAAAAACCCTCCTTTTAACTATATTTTGGAGCATCAAAAAAACATGCTCACTTAACCATAGTAAACATTTAGCTCTCTTATACTATATCTAAGTAGCAACCTCAATGCCAATAGTCTTTGGTTATGATTTACATGGCTATGCATTAGATTTATTTATACTTAGTGGATGGCAGCTATTACGGCTCCATGCCGTATTTTTGTGTGTTCACGGTGGCATTCACCACATTTATGCCGGAGGGCAAATCCGCAATCATCATGGCTGTAGTTGAGCTTGTGCTGTATATCGCCCTCTGCCTGTACCGATACAATAATCTAAACATAGGCCCGGCATATTTTGAACGTGAGAGCGTGTTGTACAAGATGCTTTTCGATTTTATTCTTGTTTCAGCGGCGCTTGGTATATTTTTACGCACAATAAAAGAAAATAAAAAAGCCGCAGAACAACACCGTTCCCCGCACAAAAAAGCTATGCGTAAGACTCTAATAAACAACAAATATATGAAAACAAAAAGGCAATTGCTAAGGAGCTCTAAAATAAGAAAACATAATAAAGAAAAAAAGCCCGCTTTAGGCCAAGTGCGAGGAGAGTTTCCGCAGTAATCCTCGAAGCATGGATTCCAAGGAAACTCGACGAAGCAAATGACAAAGCAGGCTTTTTAGATATTATGTTTTCTTATGGAAGGGCGACATATACTAACCTTTGTACTGGTACAATGCTTGAAGCAAATATATGGAACCACCACGGCTTTTGTTCCGCTACTCGCAATGCAATTGGGCTTAGATGCCGGCAATGTGCTAAGCATTATTGGGATTGTAACATTTTGCAATTCTATCCTTTCGGTTTTTCTGGCGCATTTATCCGATGCTACAGGAAGGAAGAAATTGTTTATTTTAGATATCATAATTGATATAATCCCTTGCTTGCTCTATGCCTTCACAAGCAGCGTTTTATTCTTTTGTATAGGTTTGGCGGTATCTACGATTAAAGATGCTTTTGCGCCTATATCCTTCGCTTATTTATATGATTGTCTGGATGATGACAAAACAGTCACTATGATAGGCCTAATCGATTCAGCCTCAAACGCCGTAGGCCTTTTTATTCCTGCATTAATGGGCCTTCTATGGAGCATTTCTTACAGAAGTGTTTTTATAATAGGCGCAGCAGCCTGTTTGTTGGCCGCTATTCTTTCAGCTATAAATTTGCCTGCCAAAAATATAGAAATGACTAAATAAATATATATAAAAGCTGCCTTGCATTGCCGATTTGAGCAATACAAGGCAGCTTTATTCTGTCCTAGAATGTTTTTTTAAGATAATCAGCCATTATCATGCCGCACTCCAGTTGTATGGAAACGAGCTTTTTAATAGGCACTACCTGATAATTTATGTTTTCTTCAAGATAATCTGCAAGCTTATTAAATTCCACCAAAGCATCATCCATAGCTTTAGAGAGAGCAGCTTTTTTCACCTCATCACTTTCACCGGCTGCGTTCATGCTATTAAGCTCTGTTTCATTCATACGAACAAGCATGCCGAATGAAAGCATTTTGTAAAATTTCTTAATCAGCAGATTGTCAAATTTTTCAGCCACTGTAGCAGGCTTTTGGAAATCCGGATTTGTCATAATCATATTTCTCGTAGCTTCTTTAGTGTCATCTCTGGTAAAGGCTTTAAGGGCTAAACGGAAAGGGCTCTCCTCCGGAATATATTCAAGCGATATATTCATTATATCTTTTATAACTTTATTGCTGGCGGCATCATAATCAAGGCTTTCAAGGGCGGCATCTTTTCTGAGCATATCCGAGTCCGAAAGGTCTTTGATTCTTTCATCATAAAAGTAAGGAAGTTCTGTAAGCATTGTAAAAGAACCCCAACGCTCTCTCGCATATTCCGCGCTGCAATCACCTGCGGATATTAAAGCGCCAATATTTTTAGCTCCATATTTCTCCAGATAATCATAATTATCCTTTATAGAAAGCTCTTTATAAATGGCAGGGGCAAGTGTAACGCAATAAGGCGCTTCCGGTTCGCCTAAATTAAGCGGTATATCTTGTTTAGCCGCCGCATTATACATTTCGTCATAGATTTCTTTTGTTTCATGAGTAAGATACCAATAAACCCCGCCGAAGCCTGCATTATGCAGTGAATAAATGAATTTCGGCTGTACTTTATCGATAAGTTCCATCATAGCCTTTGTTTCAGGTATTGAATTATGGAAATGCAAATCTTTATAATCTATAGGAAAAGTCCAATCAACCTGCTTGAAGCCGGCCGGCCTGAAAAAATTCCTAGCATAGTTGCGTATAGTATATGGGCCTTTAAACCAATTTTCATTAAGCTTTGTACCATCGGCATCCCATGATTTTACAATATACCATGTATAATCCAATTCGCTCCTAAGTTCCTCATTCTCAGCCAACTGCCATGTAAAATGCTCAAGAAGCATTGTGCCAATAGGTTCATTGGGGTGAGGGCAGCCAAACATGAGCGCATTATGTTTGCCGCTTCCTATTTTCAGGCATAAAAGAGGATGATCATCTCTGGTGCGCCCCATTTCGAATAATTCCACTGTGTCCGGATATTTTTCCGCAAGTTTTCTGCTGCTTTCATCCATTTCATCAACTGTGAGAAATTCTTTATAATCAGGAATATTGTTTATAAGATTTTCAAAAACTTTTTTCATTTTATCCGTCCTTTATAATTTATTTGTTATACCTTAAAAATACTTAAATTTAAACAAAGGTGAAATCCACATAAATTCTATGTTAATTTCACCTTTGTCCATTACTTATTTATTTGAGGTTATTCTTAAAAATATTATTTGTTAAGATCGTCTGTATATGTATATTCACCCCAGCCCCATTTACCGGCGCCATCTATAGGCATGTTAACGAAGTTATCCCAGTAACCTTCCGGAGTAGATACACCTACGAGTGGGAGATAAGGAAGATCTTCAGCAAGAACTTTCTGAGCTTCTTTATAGAATACAGCACGCTCAGCAGTATCGCTTACGGAAGCGCCTTTAATTATAAGCTCATCAAATACAGGATTTTCATAATCGCCATAGTTACTTGACATGCCTGTGCAGAGCCTGTTTTTAAGCGCGGCAGGGTCCGGGCCCATGAATCCGCCTTGAAGTTCGATTTGGAAGTTTCTCTCATTCATCTTAAGCGTCCAAGCTTGGTATTCATTTGAGATAATCTCAAGATTGATACCGGCAGCCCTACATTGAGCCTGGAGAAGCTTAGCGGTATCATCACCACCGGAAAGCGTTGGGAAATAATCAAGCGTACAAGTTAAATAGTAACCTTGTGCATCTTTTGTATAACCGGCATCTTCAAGTATTTTTGCTGCGCCTTCTGTACTGAAAGCAGGGCAAGTATCTACATCATTAGTAGCCCACTCAACAAATGAAGTATAAAGGTTATATTCCGGTTTGTTATAACCAAAGTAAGCTTTTTGCGAAATCTCATCTCTGTTAATAGCTGTTGCAATCGCTTGCCTTACCGCTAAATTGCTTACAGGATCAGCGTTCATATTGAAGATGAGCCTGATAGGTGATGGATAATCATTGAAGTCAAGCTTAATATTATTAATAGCTTGAACATCAGGAACATTAGCTGTAGGAATACCCGCTAAAGCATCAATCTCACCATTTATAAAAGCTTGATATGCTGTAGCCGCATCAGCAATAATTGTGTAGTAAATTCTGTCAATTATAGGTTCTGCATCATGGTAATCAGGGTTTTTAACTAATGTTACGCTCTCCGAATCTTTATGGCTCTCAAATTTGTAAGGGCCTGATCCGATTGGGTTTGTACCGGCCGGGTTATCTTCCCATGTAACGCCTATGTCATAAACATGCTTAGGCAGTACAAATGTTGCATACCAGCCAAGAAGACCAACAAAAGATGAGTCCGGAGTATTAAGGTTAAATACTACTGTGTAATCATCCGGTGCATCAATACTGTCTACGATAACCATTTGAGGTGAGAAGTAGAATGTTGAGTTTTCTTTTATTGTATCAAATGTGTATTTAACATCGGCGCTTGTTACAGGTACGCCATCATGCCATTTTGCGTTTTTCTTAAGATAGAAAGTAAGTGTTAAAACATCATCACTATATTCCCAGCTTTCTGCAAGGTCAGGAATAGGAATGGATTTAGTTGAGTCAAGTTTACACAATCTGTTATAAATATTTTGGTGCATAGGCCAGCCATAGTCATCCGCCTTATAGTTAGGCGTAAATGAAAACGGATTGCCCGTAGCTCTTAAAACAAGCTCTTTAACTTCCCCTGTAGGAGCAGGAGCTGTTGAAGCCGCTGGCGCAGGAGCCGTTGAAGCCGCTGGTGTTGTTGAAGTTGCCGGGGCCGGAGCCGTTGAAGCCGCAGGAGCAGTGTTCTGGGTTGAGCCGGCGCAGCCGGTCAATACTGCCGATAAACTCATCATTATAACCATAAGTAAGGCAATCTTTCTCTTCATTCTAATTCCTCCTTGTAATAAAATCAAAATAGAGTCACATCTCTGTCAAATTATTCGCTAATTTACGGTAGATATTCAACTTTCATTTTAAAGCACAGCCCGTAAATGTAACTTTATATTTAGTTAAAGAGTGGGCTCTAACCTATATAAATATACCTTAGCGCTTCCTCAAAAAATTTATAACTTTTCATGGGAGGCTTAAGTATAGTTATATCTTAGCACAGCGCTAAAATTCCCGCGCCCATCTACTTATTGTTGTATACGAAAACATGACGCCGTATGGGAACCGCCGTAGTTTTTCATTTCGGGATATTTTTCAAAGCATTCGGCACCGGCCATATTACAGCGAGGCGCAAAATAGCAGCCCGGCCCCGGATTAATGGGCGTAGGCGGTTCTCCCGTTATGGTTATTGGTTCTTCAATATCTTCTAAATCAATAGAGCCGCAATTGGATATTAAAGCCATTGTATACGGATGGCGAGGATTTTTTACAATCTCATCCGCGCTGCCATACTCCACCACTCTGCCAAGATACATAACCGCTATATTATCAGAAATATATCTCGTAAGGGCAATATCATGGCTTATAAAAACAACCGTCGCCTGTTTTTCACTGCGCAAGCGCAGTATCATATTTATAATGTCACTGCGAACAGAAACATCAAGCATAGAAACAGGTTCATCCGCTATGATAAAAGACGGATCGAGGTTCATCGCCCGTATTATGGAAATACGTTGCAGTTGCCCGCCGGAAAGCTCATGAGGGAATCTTGCCATAATATCCTTAGCCGGGCGTAGCCCCCCTGCCTCTAAAGTATCATAGCAAATTTGCAACCGTTCTTCCCTACTAGCCCCGATATTGTGTATATCCAAAGGCCTGATAAGTATATCCTCTATCCTGCTTCTGGGGTTAAAAGTATCAAAAGGGTTCTGGAAAATAATCTGAACCATTCTTCTAAAATCCTTTTGGTCTTTTTTTATCATTTCACTTGTTGAAACATTGTCAATAAAAACATCACCCTTTGTTGGATTTTCAAGGCGCATAAGCATTCTGCCCAGAGTAGACTTGCCGCAGCCGCTTTCTCCAATAACGCCTAAAATTTCACCTTTTTCAAGGGTTAGGTTGACACCGTCAACAGCTTTTATCCACTTTTTTTCCGCGGCGGATTTAAACATATTAAAGCCGCCTTTATAAGGATACCATTTTGTTATATTTTCCAAACGAATGTATGAAGTATTCTCACTCATCGCCTTCACCTCCACATAAGAAACAGGCCACTGTTCTGCCGTTTTCAAGAGTCGCCAAAGGCGGTTTTTCCTTCTTACATTTTTCCATGGCATAAGGGCAGCGAGGCTCAAAAACGCAGCCATCATAAAACACAGATAAATCAGGGAGGAATCCTTTTATTCCCTTTAATTCCGATTTTTCGCCTTTTAATGACGGGAATGATGCCAACAATCCTTTTGTATACGGATGGGTAGGATTTTTTAGAACATCGCTCACATAACCAACCTCAAGCATTTCTCCCGCATACATTACGGCAATTTTTTTGCACGAAGCCGCAACAACCGAAATATCATGGGTTATCATAAGGCGCGTCATATTCAGCTCTTTTTCAAGGCTCACAACCTCTTTAAGAATCTGCCCTTGTGTAATAACATCGAGAGCCGTTGTCGCCTCATCCATCACAAGCAAATCCGGATTATGCAGAAGGCTTATAGCTATAGACATTCTCTGTATCATACCGCCGGACATCTCGTGGGGGTAAAGGGTATACACACGCTCCGGAAGATTTACAAGCCTTAAAAGAGTTTGAACCCTTTCTTTTATCTCCGTAACCGAAGCATTTGGAACATGTACCCTGTATATATCTTCTATTTGATTGCCTAAACGGTGAACAGGGCTGAAAGAGTTCATGGCTTTCTGGAAAACTACCGAAAGATTCACCCATCTTAAAGACCTTAATTTTTCAGGATCTATCGTAACCATATCATTTCCCAAAAAATCCGCTTCACCTGTTATTATTGCGGTTTTAGGCGGAAGCAACCTCATAAAGCCCATTGCCAAAGTTGACTTGCCCGAACCGGACTCCCCAACGATACCTATAGACTCACCTCTGTTAATCGTTAAATCCACATTACGCACTGCATAAACAGATTTTTCATTATTTCTGTAGGTTACATTAAAATTCTTCAGAGTAAGCAAGCTACCCATTAATGGTCACCCCCTGATGAATGCTTCGGATTTAGAATATGGTTAAGGCCGTCACCCAGAAGGAAAAAAGTCATAACCGTAAATACTATGGCAAGTCCCGGGAAAACGGTTATCCACCAAGCTGATGTAATCAGTGCTTTTCCGTCTTGTATCATTTGCCCCCAACTTACAACCGTAGGATCACCTAAACCGAGAAAGCTTAAGCCTGCCTCCGAAAGAATAGCGCCTGCCATGCCGGAGGTAGTGTTTGCAATTACAGGAAAAATCCCGTTTGGAATAATATACCTTATAAGTATCTGAAATTTAGTTTCACCCATGGCTTCACTGCTTTTAACGAAGGTTCTCTCCTTTAAAGTCAGAGCCTGCGCACGCATTAGCTTTGCATTGGAGGGCCATGTGGTTACGCCGATAACAATCATTACATTTGTTATACTATTGCCAAAAATGGCTACAATAAGAAGTATAAGAAACAGATAGGGCAACATCATAAACATATTAATAACTTCTTGTATAATTTTGTCCAGCCAGCCTCCGAAAAAGCCCGCCGCACCGCCTACAATAACGCCTATGACGCCCGAAATAAGCGCGGCACCTATACCTACCTTCAATGAAGTTCTAACACCGTAAACTATCATGGTATAGATATCTTGCCCCAACTTATTTGTTCCGAGAACATGCCCGTTTTCACCCGGGCGGTTCAGCATATCAGGCCCAAAATACATAGGATCTACATTTGTAATAAGCGGAGCCGCCACTATTAAAAACAATAGAACCGTTAATCCAAGAATTCCCACAAGCAATTGTTTATCGGATATGATTATGTTAAAACCTTTTTTTATCATCATATGGCCTCCTATTCATATCTGATACGAGGATCGAAGAAGGCGTATATAATATCTACAACCACCATTACAAATGCAATGGATACACTCATCATCAAAAACAACCCCATAAGCGTTGTATAATCCCTTTGGTTAACCGCTTGTATCATAAGACTACCCATGCCGGGCCAAGAAAATACAATCTCTATGTATGCAACACCTGTAACAAGGTAGGCTATAGTTATGCCGAAAATAGTTATTGTCGGCAATATAGCGTTTCGGAATATATATTTATTGAAAATTTTGCGCTCACTCATACCTGTAGCATGTAAAGTATTTACAAAATCTTCATTAGTTACCTGCAAAACCGAAGTTTTTGAAATTCTGTAATACCTTGGTATTGTAATCAGCACCAATGTAGACAGAGGAAGAACCATGTGCTGCAAAAGGTCTTTTGCATAGAGCCAGCCTGTATAGTTTGTTTTTACAGACGTCATACCGTATGACGGAAACCATTTAAGCTTTGAAGAAAAAAGTATTATTAACATAAGACCCAGCCAAAACGATGGCATAGCATTGAATACATAAGAAAAAGCCGAGCATATGCTGTCTACTATTCCCCCCTCATTCCTTGCGGAATACACCCCCATTGCCGTACCGATAAAAAGCGCAATAAGAGCGGAGATAAGACCCAATAGAATTGTTTGAGGCATTCTCGTTGCAATCATATCTGTAACCGGTCTATTGTACAGATACGAATTCCCCAAATCTCCCTGCAAAACCTGCCTCATGTAAAGCACAAGTTGAGTCGGAATAGGCTTGTTAAAGCCGTACTTTTCTTCAAGCGCCGCCCTTAATTCAGGGTTATCATTATCCTGCCCACCTATCATAATAGAAACCGGGTCACCGGGCGCAAGCCTGATTAGCACAAAGTTGAGTACAAATACACACATTACAGTTAAAATTCCCATAAGCAACTTTCGTATTATGTATTTACTCATACAGCTCTCCTTCCTTAAAAAGATGTGGTTTTCTTTGCTGATTTCAATGGTGAATGGAAATAAAGAATTGCAAAATGATAGTTTTTCAAAAAAATATAACTCGTAGCCTTTTTAATTTTATAAAATAAAAAAGTTTATAAATCCATTATCCATCTTTCATACTACTCGGACTGAATTTGCGGTTATTATTTTGCCAACTATCAAATTGTGTACCTTTTGATAACTTTAAACATAAGAAAACTTTATCACGCCAAATGCCTCTCGTCAAGTTAATTGCCAGAAATATACTAAATACCCAAAATGCCTCTTTAAATTTTAGCAAAAATGCCAACTATCAAAAGGTACACCTTTTGATAGTTGGCATTTTTCGCCTTAGTGGAATAAGGCCATAACCCATATACGATATATGCTAAATTAACAATGTTTGCTTATAATTCGCCAAGCGAAGTTCTCTCAGTCGCCTGTAAAATGTGGCTTCTTTCAGCCCTGTGCTCATTAAAACTTCCTCAACCGTCAACTTGCCTTTCTCCCACTGTTTAACTGTCTCCACAAAATTGTCAGGCGTTTTTTTAACAGGCCGCCCGAATTTTACTCCGCGCTTTCTTGCCGCCACAATGCCTTCCCGCTGCCTGCTTCTTATGTTCTCCCTCTCGCTTTGTGCCACAAAAGATAATATTTGAAGAACCATATCCGCTATGAAAACCTCCATTAAATCATTCCCGTTTCTGGTATCTAAAAGCGGCATATCGATTACCGAAATATCAACATTTTTTTCTTTAGTTATTATGCGCCACTGTTTTTGAATTTCTTCATAATTTCTGCCAAGGCGGTCTATGCTTTTAATGTAGAGTAAGTCCCCCGCTTGAAGGTTCTTTAAAAGCCGCTTATATTTAGGGCGTTCAAAATCCTTGCCGGACTGCTTATCTATGTAAATATTATGTTTCTCGACGCCGGCTCTGTTTATTGCGAGCAGTTGCCGCTCTATGTTCTGATCAGTGCTGGAAACGCGCACATAGCCATAAATAGTCATGAATTACCTCCTTATTTAATTATTAAGCGAAACAACGCAGCATAAAAAAATTTAAGCATGATTTTATCAAATTCAGGTTTTCTAATTAGATAATCCAACTTCAAATAAAGCGAATCGTAAAAAAAGCCAAAACCCTTAAGTAATACACTCAAGGGTTTTGGCGCATTTTTTTAGTTTCTGCAATTTCATTTGCTGCCGGTGGCATCAATCTTCTTTAAAGGCTTTTTTACAAAGCTCATTTATTAAATAGGGTATTCTTTCAAAAACATCAGCCTTATAAACTCTTTCCGTAACTTGATGATAATCCTTGCCCCAAGGCCCCATAATAATTGATACCATGTTTATTTGTTCAATTTTTTTAAAAGCAATGTTATAAAGCTTACCCCACATAGGGGTATTTTTTGCAAAACTTTCAAAGTCAAAAGATTTATCTATCATACAATAGCTGCAATCAGACAGAGCGACCGTATATTCTTCCGCAATAAGCCCTATGTCGAAT